>Ga0315295_10001979_pt1 | contig 17446 bp, 16 predicted proteins | sample YL17G14_0_MG_FD_204453 | JGI IMG/M metagenome (GOLD analysis project Ga0315295, IMG submission 204453) | Sediment microbial communities from Yellowstone Lake, YNP, Wyoming, USA - YL17G14_0 | ecosystem: Environmental > Aquatic > Freshwater > Lake > Sediment | place: USA: Wyoming | collected... | reverse complement strand
TGTAGGTGAGTCCATCTTTGGAGACAGTCCAGCTTTCGGCAACACCAGGAATAGCTTTTTCGCCAGAACCATTACGAGTGAGACCTTCAAAACAGTTGACGATGACATTGGCTTCAATGATCCCAGCTTGTTTGGCTGGATCGATGGTCTCAGGTTCGGTTTTTAAATTGTAAGTCAATTCTTGTACTTTGTGAAGCTTTGGTGCTTTGGGACTGGCAGCAAAGACACCAATCGTTGCGCACATACTGACTGCTAAAACAGTGGTAACTAGCAAACTAGTCTTTTTCATGATACTCCTCCTTTTTATTTTGCGTCTTTGTTAAAAAGACATTTCGAGCAATAATGATTATAAAATCTTGTTTAATCCTCTATTGGACATCTTTCGAATAAATCCTTGTTACTCTGGTTGGAATCGATTGACAACCAGTTGAAATTTATTATTATGTATTCAATGTTCGCAAAAAACTTTTTCAAAATTTAGAAATTATAATTTCTTAAATTTGACTCATATGTTATATAGTAATACAAAACTATCTAAAAATCAAGACGCGCTATTTGAGCAGAGATTACAAATGTATTACATATATATAACATAGGTAACACAGGAGTAAAGTTGGAAAAAGCGACACGTTTTGTGCCGCTTTTAAATAAAAAGCTTCAGCAAGAGTAAGAAAGGTTATTAATTTTGCAGCCAATTTTTTACTGAATAGTGATATATGCCTCGGAAAAATCAACATAACCAAGGGTAGAAAGTTTAATGCCTTTGACAGTATTTTTCATAACATATGGTTTAGTATAATAGTAAATTGGAATAATTGGCATCTCTTCCATCAGTAGTGTCTCGGCTTGATGTAAAAAACGAATACGGTTGCTAGAATTACTACTAGCTTTAGCGGTGGCAATTAATTTATCATATTCTGCATTACTCCAGCCGGTAAAGTTAGTGCCACTCTTACTAGTAAAAAGGTCAAGGAAGGTCATTGGGTCTACGTAGTCCCCAATCCAACCTGCTCTGCAAAGTTGATAATCTAAATTATCTTGTATTTTGTTATAGTTCTTCCATTCTTGACTATTCAGATTACAATCAATCCCTAAATTTTCCTTGAGCATCTCTTGAATTTTCTCACAAATTTGGCGATGTGTTTCGCTACTATTATAAGTAATGGTGAAATGTGGGAATCCTTTACCGTTGGGATAGCCAGCTTCGGTCAGAAGTTTTTTGGCAAGATAAAGATCACCATCTTTAAAGAGACTACCACCTACATCACGGAAGGTCTTTTTAGAACTATCAGGAACACCCTCAGGAACAAAAGCAGTTGCAGGCAGTTGACCACCTTTGGCTACATATTTAATGAGAATCTGACGGTCAATCGCTAGGGCAATTGCTTTGCGTACTCTAGGATCAGTAAAAGGTGCTTTGGTGACATTGATCCTAAAGAAATAAGTTCCTAGATAGGGTGCTGATTTTAAGAGACCCTCGGAGTCTAAACGTTCTAATTCTTTGTTAGGAAGATCATCATTCAAATCAAGTTCATTTTTTTCAAACATTTCTAAAGCTTTATTTTGATCAGTAATTAAATGAAAAGTTAATTTATTTAGTTTGACATTGATACGATTCCAATAGTATTGGTTAGGAACAAACTCCATTTTTTGTTTGCGATTCCAAGCATAAAGTTTGAAGGGACCATTACCAATGTAATTCGAGGTCTCGTAACACCAGCTTTCTGGATTTGTTTCAACTGTTTTTTTGTTGACTGGATAATAAATTGGACAGCATAAAATGGATAAAAAGTAAGGACAAGGATTCTCTAAAGTAATTACTAAAGTGTATTTGTTGAGTACTTTAAGACCTAGTTCCTTAGCATCAGTGGTTTTTCCGGATTTGAAGTTTTCGGCATTTTGAATGTAATAGAGCTGATAAGCATATGGTGAAGTGATTTTTGGATCGAGTACCCTTTTCCAAGCATAAACAAAGTCGTAAGCAGTTACGGGATCTCCATTTGACCAGCGACCATTTTGACGTAAATGAAAAGTATAAACTTTTCCATCGTTAGAAACATTATAACGTTCAGCTGCTCCTGGAATGGGGTTGTCATTGGTACCGATTCTCATTAATCCTTCAAAACAAGCCATCTCAATTTTGGTTTCGATTACCCCAGTTGATTTAGCAGGATCAATCGTCTCAGGTTCAGTAGAAAGATTATAAGATAATGCTTGTATTTTGGCAAGCGGTAAAGTTGCTTTACGTGGAGTTTTAGGTGCAGGACGGGCTGTAGCTAGAATTGGTGTTACTGTAGGAGTAGCTACGGATTTACCAATGCTAGCGGTTGGTTTAGCAATAATAGGTTTGATCGTTTTGAGTGGTGAGGACGTTGCTTTGGGAGCAGCCCATGAGATAGTACTAATTAGTGAAAATAATGAGATGATGCTAAGGGGAAGCCAGAGTCTTTTCATAATTACCTCCTTGAGATATTTTGCATGATTTTGAAAGGAATTGGTTAAATCTTTTTTGACTGGACTAAGCCATCAAAATAACAAAAAGCATGGTAATATTAGCAATAATGTAGCATTGGCTAGGATGTTTACCTAGTAATAGTTTTCGTCATACGAAAAAACACCACCTTGTTGAAGGGAAGTATAAAAATGTTTAGAAATTAATTAAAAATTTAAGAATGTTAAGAATTTGAGAATCGGAGTTAATCTAGGATTCTCTAGATTGTTTGTGCTTGCCAATTTGTATTTGTTATATTTATCCTATTTGACAAAAATAATCCAATTCCTTTTGTCAAACTACAAAATTTTTCACTTTAGGTAAAAATATCCAAAAAACAAATCTTAGATATGGAAAATAGAGACACATGATGGTGTCTCTACGAAGATAACATATAGAATTAATCAAATCAAAGTGAGCCCGAAATTTTTATTGAGCAGCATTGACCATCAGATTTGCAATTTTACTGGCAAAAGCAGCGGGATTTTCTGGGGAGATCCCTTCAAGTAAAAGTGCTTGTCCATAAAGTAATTCGCAATATTCTTTGAATTTTGATGAATCGGGTTGATTTTGATGAAGTTTTTGTAAAACGTTAAAAACTGGATGTTCTGGATTTAGTTCCAAAATTCTGGTTGCTTTGAAATTAGAACGTTCCATTTCAGCAAGGACTTGTTCCATAGCGATACTAATTCCAGATTCTTCGCTTACTAAGCAAACAGGACTAGATTTCAATCGATTACTTAAGCGTACTTCAGTGACTTTTTCAGTTAATTCAGCTTTAATTGCTTGGAGTAATGGAGCATTTTCTGAATTTTGTTTCTCAGTCTCTTTTGAATCTTTAAGATCCTCATCTTGTAGTTTAAGCTCACCACGACTAACTGATTTGAATTTTTTCTCTTTGTACTCACGTAAGGTGTCGATGACAAATTCGTCAACGCGATCGAAGAGATAAAGTATTTCATAGCCTTTCTCGCGCACTAATTCTAGTTGGGGGAGACTCTCGACTGTAGCTCGATCTTTGCCAGTAGCATAATAGATCTCGGTCTGATTTTCGGGCATCCGATTTAGATATTCAGTTAAAGTAGTTAGTTCATCCGAATGAGAAGAATTAAAAAGCAGAAAATCTTGGAGTTTTTCACGATTTTCGTATTCAGCGTAAACCGCACCTTTTAGAGCGCGTCCAAATTCTGCCCAGAAAGCTTCATATTTTTGACGTTCTTTGTTAAGTAAATTTTCTAAAGTTTTTAAAACACTTTTTTCTAGATTTTTTCCAATTAATTTTAGTTGTTTGCTGTGTTGTAAGATTTCCCGCGAAATATTGAGTGAAAAATCAGGTGAATCTACTAAACCTTTGACAAAACCTAAATATTCAGGAAGAATGTCTTGGCATTTTTCCATAATAAAGACATTGCGTGAATAAAGCTTAAGTCCAGGCTGAAAGTCACGAGTATAAAAATCAAAAGGTGCTTTAGTAGGTAGATATAGCAGAGCAGTATATTCAACTAGCCCTTCAACTTTGCTGTGGATGATCTCGGCTGGTTCTTCCCAATCGTGAAAAGTATTTTTGTAAAATTCACGATACTCCTCACTAGTAATTTCTTGTTTAGCACGAGTCCAGAGTGGTTTCTGAGAGTTTAGGATTTTAAGCTCACTGGGCTCGTCTTCTTTTGTGGATGGAAATTGCATTTTAATTGGGTAACGGATGTAATCTGAGTATTTTTTGACTAATTGCGAAATTGTATAATGGTTGAGAAAGTTTTCGCTTTGTTTTTCTGAATTACAGAATTCTTCTTTTAAATAGATGGTAATACAGGTACCACGTTTTTCTTTGGTAAATTCTTCGATGGTAAAATTGCCATCGCCAGTTGATTCCCAACGTACGCCAACGGAAGAACCAGCGGCACGAGTAGTTAAGACAACTTTCTCAGCGACCATAAAAGCGGAGTAGAAGCCGACTCCGAATTGACCAATTAATTCTAAATCAGCTGCTTGAGCGGGTTGCTCTTTGATTTTTTCAACAAAGGCTTTGGTGCCTGATTTGGCAATGGTGCCAATGTTGCTGATTACTTCGTCATAGGTCATGCCAATACCATTATCAATAATTGTCAAGCTACGTTCAACTTCATTGCTTTCTAAGTAGATTGCAAGTTCATTTTCATTTTCTAATAAGGCTTGATTTGTTAAGGATTCGAAGCGAACTTTATCAAGTGCATCAGAAGCATTGGAGAGTAATTCTCGAAGAAAGATTTCGCGATTTGTGTAGATGGAATGAATCATTAAGTCAAGTAGTTGCTTGGTTTCGGCTTGAAATTCTTTGGTTTCTTTTAGATTAGTAGTAGTCAAATTAAATCCTCCTCTTTTTTATAGTTGATTCATTAATGTATTTTATACTTAACTTTATCATCTTGCAAGTGGACATGAGAAAGTTTTTGTTAGTTTTTTATTATAGTTTTTGAAAGAACGTTATTGTAAACTATATGGGAGGAACACTCTAGTTTAAATTAGCGTCAAATAGATATAAAATTAGAAGAGAAATATTTTATGGTGGAGGCTGAGTAAGGTGAAAAAACAAGTGGTTTTTTGGTTGTGTTTAATGATGATTCCAGCTTTTTCGGGATGTAAATTTTTGGTAGCGCAAGACCTTTCCGGAACAGTAGCCCTTTATCCATCCGAGGAAGGGTTTGCTTTTAAAACTGTAAGTGAGGTTGACTATTCTAAGAGCTATGGTTATCAGCAGGAAAATTTTTTGCGTAAGGCTAGTTTGGATGATTTTCGTGAATATTTAGAGCAAAGCGGTCGCTTTGAAATTAATGCAGTGAGGTATGATTTGACTATAGATCCGTGGAAACCTGTTTATAAAACGGAGCTTTATGAACGTCAAGGGCGAAAAATCCCGACTAATCTTGAGGCAAATCATGAATATGGAGCATCATGGAATGAAACCATTGATTGTGATGAATTGAAGTGGAAGACGAAGAGCATCAGTCGAAAAGGTGAAGCAACCGTTAGTTTTGAAGAAAAAACTACTAAACAAGTATGTCTAGTTAATAGCTCTTATGAAATTACATATAATTTAATTCGTAAAAATGCTGAAGATGCTTTAGAACCAGATGAGATGGAGATTGTGCAGGGTAGCATAAGTGCCAAGGGTTCGGTCAAAATAGGGTTTCGTCATTGTCTTTTAGGGGAGCGAGTGGTTGATAAAAATTTGAAGTTTAAAGTCTGTGTGCTTGATTCTAATTTTGATGGTAAATTTGACGAAACGGATTTAGTGAAAATAGAACAAGTAGAACGTTTGATCCCTTTTAATGATTCAGTTTCGGTAGTTGACCAATCTAATTCATTTTTAGCAGGAAAAGCTCGCAATTATCGGTACATAATTAATTTAATTGCACCACCTGTTGAAGGAGAACCTTATACCCTGAATGTAAAACGAATTCAGTAAGGTAATTTTATTTCAACTTTATATTTCAAATTCTTTTAAAATTAATTAAATAAAAAATTAAAGGAATACAAACTTTAATATAGAATATATAAACAGTCAGGAATGGGAATGGGAATTAATTTAATAAAAAAGGGGGTTTTAACTGGCGAGGAGTGGTAAAGATATTGAATGATATTTTTTTGATTTAAAATATTCAGAACTACAAAAACCTAGCCATTGGCATTTTTTTTTAAATGAGTCAACCGTTGGTGGGGCAACGGTTTTCATGGCTTCGAGGAACTAAGTTAGAGAGTGTTTCTACGTAAAACTCTTGAAATTTCAGCATATCGTGGTAAAATTAGGTATAGCCTGAAACTGAGGACGTTGGCAGTGCATCGTTTTTGAACCTTGCCTCCCCCATGGCCCGAGGGAAAGGCTGAAAACAGCCCACACGGGCTAAATCAGGAGGTTTTTTTATGTATCAAGACAAAACATTGACCTGTAAGGATTGTGGTGCAGAATTCACTTTTACTGCAAGCGAGCAAGAATTTTTCGAATCAAAAGGATTCCAAAATGAACCTAAGCGTTGTGCTTCGTGCCGCGCTGTCAAAAAAGGTGAATCTGCCGGACCAAGACAACGTCAAATGTATCCAGCTGTCTGTGCTGCATGTGGTTGTTCTACAATGGTCCCATTTCAACCAACTGGTGAGAAACCAGTATATTGCCGTGATTGTTACCAAGCAAGATAATTTTTTAAGAAGTATGCTTCTTAAAGCCTGAGTGAAATGTGAACCCTGGACTGTATCGGGGTTCTTTTTTACGATTTTTTGACTGAAAACTTACGACTTTAACAGTTGAAATGAAAATCACCTCTGGAATATTTATATCAGATGTGCTAAAATGTTTTTTGGAGATTGTTGAGGAATAAATTCTGTTAAATTAAGTTGCGTGAAATTTTGGTTTTGGATATACTTAACGAAGATAATGCAAAGTAGGATAAAAAATTAAAGAGTAGAAACCTACCAACTGTAGATCTCTACTCTAAAGCGATCAATAATCAAAGAGCGATTGTCAATCGCTAAAAATGGGGATAAGTACTGATTACTGTTTGTATTGATTATTTTGATAACTATTTGTGTTACTCATGTTGAAATTTTGGTTAGTGGTTGGATTACTTTGCAGACCAGCTTGGAATCCAGCTTTAACATCAGCAATAGTCTGTTCAGCGAGAGAACGCTCAGCGGCTTCAATCATTCGACGTACCATATTACCGCCAATCGAACCAGTGTCGCGTGAAATCATGTACCCCCAGTATCCACCTTGGATTTTGGAAGTATCGATATTCAATTCATTGGCGATCTCGTACTTGAAACGATTCATAGCGTTGCTAGCTTCTTTTACTAATAAAGAATTACTGTTTTGTCCTGTACCCATTTGTTTTTCACCTCCTTATGCTCTTATTGTTTCTCGAAATTACTAGCTTATGCTGCGGTTTTATTGGAAGTAACGGTAAAAAATTGGTTAATGAGGATGATTGGGAGGAAAAGCCGTTTCATGGAAGTTTTTTTTGGCTGCATCCAAACATGCGTAATAAAGATACTCCTCGGCAGCAGCTTGCATAACCTTAGTTAATTGACCACCAAAATGGGAGATTAGGTAGGGAGGAAGCTTCCAAAGATCTTGATGAGCATGCTTGATATTATTAAGACTAAAATTTGGGGAAGCATGATAAAGTTTTTTATATTCAGAATGTCGCTTCATCGGGTTCACCTCTTTTCGATTACAGTTTAGCCAAAAAAGTTGAGTTACACTAAAGATTAAAATAGGGAGTAAAGAAGAAAAGTTGAAAGATTGACTTTTCTTGGATAAGAATATATAATAAGCAAAGGTGATTTTGGTGAAAGTTGGTATTAGCAATATCTGTGATGAACGTGGGGCAATGATTCCTTTTCAAGGAGAACAAGAGATTCTTGAGACAGAACGCGGTTTTGGGATACAAATTAATAGTCCAGTTGCAGTTAAAGGAAAAATCACCAATACGGGCGAAGGATTTTTAGTTCAGTGTCAGTTGAATTTTACTTTTCAAGCCGAATGTGCGCGTTGTCTAGAATTTTTTACTGGCAATCGAGTACTTGAATTGAGCGAGCAGTTTTTCGCTAACTATACTGGAGACGATGATACGGTTTTTACTTTTGAGGGAGAACGATTGGATTTAACTACGTGTATTAATGAACAGCTCTGGTCGGTTTTTCCTATCAAATTTTTGTGTAGTTCTGAATGTCTTGGGATCTGTGCTCATTGTGGTAAAAATTTGAATAAAGAAAGATGCCAGTGTCACACTGAATCAATTAATCCTCAATTTGCAAATTTAAAGGAATTATTATCCAAAAAGGAGGTGGATTAGATGGCTAATCCTAAGAATAGGACTTCTAAATCAAACAGTCGGAGTCGTCGCTCACATTTAGCGATGAAGGCTCCTAATTTTGGTGTATGTCCTCAATGTCATGAACCAAAACTGCCTCATATTGTCTGTGGTAATTGTGGATTTTATAAAGGTCGCGAGGTAATTTCCAAAGCTACCGAATGAGATGTTTAAGCTTATAAAAGGTCAGTTTTGACCTTATTTTTTTAGGGGAAAAAATAAGTTTTTAATTTTTCAAGATTTCACTTCGAGAAAAGGAGTAGTTTTGTTTGAAAATTGCCATTGATGCTATGGGTGGAGACCATGCCCCTCGAGAAATAGTTTTAGGGGCAATTGAGGCTTGTCGTGAATTAAATGCAGAAGTAATTTTAGTGGGCGATGAAGCTGCCATTAAACGCGAATTAGGGAATGAAACGCTAGTGGGATTAGAGATCGAAGCTACGACTGAAGTGATTGAGATGGATGAACATCCAGCTAATGCTGTTAAAAAAAAGAAGAACTCCTCACTGGTAGTGGCGAATCGCTTGGTGAAAGAAGGTCGAGCAGCAGGAGTAATTTCGGCTGGAAATACTGGAGCTGGGATGACTGCTTCCATTTTTACTTTGGGTCGGATTGCAGGAATTAAACGACCTGCGATTGCAAGTCCAATGCCTACTAAAAAGGGAGTAAGTGTTCTTTTGGATGCAGGGGCAAATGCAGATTGTGATCCAGAAAATTTATTGCAATTTGCAATTATGGGGTCGGTTTATGCCGAACAAGTTTTAGGTTTAGCTAATCCGCGGGTTGGTCTATTAAGTATTGGCGAAGAAGAAACCAAAGGAAATATGTTGACGATTGAGGCATATAAATTACTGAAAAAAGCTCCGCTTAATTTTATTGGTAATATTGAGGGTCGCGATGTTCATCAAGGTGTTTGTGAAGTTATTGTTTGTGATGGTTTTGTGGGGAATATTGTCTTAAAGCTCTCTGAAGGATTAGCTACCACGCTTTTTGGACAGATTAAAGAAGCACTTGGTTCGAGTTTTACTGCCAAATTAGGTGGATTAATGGTCAAAAATTCATTGCGACAGATTAAAAATAGAATGGATTATACTGAGTATGGTGGTGCACCACTATTAGGGCTAAATGGAATTAGTATGATTGGTCATGGTAGCTCGAATGCAAAAGCGATTAAAAATGCAGTTAAGGCTACAATTAGAGCAATTTCTCAAGATGTACCAGGTAAAATCAGCACTACTTTAGAAAAATTATAGGGGAATTTTGATGAATAAAGTTGCGTTTCTTTTTCCAGGACAAGGTTCACAAACTGTGGGTATGGGGCGAGAGCTTTGCGAGGCTTACCCAGTAGCTCGCGAAGTCTTTGCACAAGCAGATCGTATTTTAGGAAGATCAATTACAGAAATCTGTTTTCATGGTTCGGCAGAACTTTTACAAGATACTCAAAATAGTCAGCCAGCGATATTAACCACCAGTGTTGCCATGTGGCAGATTTTTAATCTGGCAGGAATTAAACCTGATTATGTTGCAGGGCATAGTTTGGGAGAATATAGTGCCATAGTTGCTTCAGGAGCAAGTACTTTTGAGTCTGTTTTACCATTAATTAAAGAACGTGCACGTTTAATGGCGGAAGCCGATCCTGATGGTCGAGGAGCAATGGCAGCGATCTTAGGAATGGAACGTCAAGCGTTGTTAGACTGTTTGATACGTGCTAGCGAGTTAGGCAAGGTTGAAACAGCCAATTTTAATTCTCCAGGACAAATAGTTATCTCTGGTGATCAAGTAGGACTTAATCGTGCAAAAGAATTGATTGAAGAGCAAGGTGGGAAAGTTTTCCCACTAGCAGTAAGTGGGGCGTTTCATTCTAGTTTTATGAAACCAGCCGCAGAAAAGTTAAAACCATTTTTACAAGCGACCACTTGGAATGAACCAGAAGTGATTTTGATAGCCAATGTAAACGCTAGACCAGTAAAAGCTGAGGAGATCCCTGAAAGCTTATACCAACAGTTATACTCTTCAGTACTTTGGGAAGAGACCATCCTTTTCTTACATGCACAAGGAGTCACCACTTTCGTAGAAATTGGTCAGGGTAGGGTCTTGACGGGTTTGGTTAAGAAGACTTTGAAAGGAATTACTCTTTTGAGCTGCGAAAATCTTGATTCACTTAAAAAAGCACTTGAAATTTTAAAGGAGGTCTAGTAATATGAGATTAGCATCTGAAGTAGCGGTAGTTACAGGTGCTGCTAGAGGTATTGGTAAAGCAATTGCATTAGCTCTAAAAGCAGAAGGTGCTTACTTAGTACTTTCTGATGTAAGCGAAGAGGTACATAAAACTGCTGCTGAGATTGAAGCTGATGGTGGGCGTGCGATTGCAATAATTGGAAATGTAACTCAGAGTGCTGATTGTGAAGCAATGGTAAAATTAGCATTAGACACTTATGGACATCTGGATATTATGGTTAATAATGCTGGAGTGACCAGAGATAATTTGTTAATGCGAATGAGTGAGGCCGATTGGGATTTGGTTATGGATATTAACTTAAAAGGAACATTTTTGTGTACTAAGGCATGTCTTAAAACAATGATGAAACAACGTTCAGGAAAGATTATCAATATTGCTTCAGTAATTGGATTGATGGGAAATCCAGGTCAAGCAAACTATGCAGCTTCTAAAGGTGGCGTGATTTCTTTTACCAAAAGCATGGCAAAAGAGCTTGGCTCACGTAATATTCGGGTTAATGCAATTGCGCCTGGATTTATTGAATCAAAGATGACTGAAGTTTTGTCAACCGAGGCTCGAGAAAATTTGCAAAAAATGATTCCTCTAGGTACATTGGGTCAGGCGGAACATGTTGCCAAAGCAGTAGTCTTTTTAGCTTCACCAGATGCTTGCTATATTACTGGTCATGTTTTAAATGTTGATGGTGGTATGGCGATGTAGGTGAGAAATTTTTTGATAAAAAATTTTCAGGTTAAATGGAGTAGGTTTATTTTCAAAGATTTTTCAAGGAGTTTTACTAATCAAATATTTGGAAGGAGGTGAAGTGGTTGGACATCTTTAGCAAGGTTAAAGATATTGTAGTAGAACAATTAGGTGTTGATGAAGAAGAAGTTAATGAGCAAGCCTCTTTTATTGATGATTTAGGCGCTGATTCGCTTGATATCGTCGAGTTAGTGATGGCTTTAGAGGAAGAATTCGATCTGGAAATTCCAGACGAAGATGCTGAAAAGATTGGAACTGTTGGCGATGCAGTGAGCTATATTAAAGAAAATGCTCAGTAAGTTTTAAAAATGAGAGTCCCGTTCTTTGGCGGGACTCTCTTAAGCTTATAGTAGTTATAGGGGTGAAGATTTGAAACATCGTGTAGTAATTACAGGAATTGGGGTAGTAACCTCACTAGGAACTGGTCTTCAAGAATTTTGGGATGCAATTGTGAGTGGTAAATCAGGAGTTAAACCGTTAACTTTGGTGGATATAAATCGGCTAGAGGTAAAAATTGGAGCAGAGATTAGCAATTTTGATCCAGGTCAGTATTTGGATAAGAAAGAATTACGACGGACGGATCGTTTTGTACAATTTGCAGTAGCTGCTTCAAAAATGGCAGTCGCTGATGCAGGTTTGGAAATTAATACTCATAATGCCAGTGAGATCGGGGTAATTATTGGTTCAGGAATTGGTGGGATTAAAACCTTTGAGGAACAGGCAGTGATCTGTCATGAAAAAGGTCCAAGTCGGGTAAGTCCTTTCTTTATTCCGATGATTATTCCAGACATGAGTGCAGGATATGTCTCAATTGTGACTGGAGCAAAAGGGTTAAATCATACAGTTGTTTCGGCATGCGCTTCTTCTTCTCATGCATTAGGAGCAGCCTATAGAAGTATTCAATATGGTGATGCTACGGCAGTAATTGCTGGTGGAGCTGAAGCCCCAATTACTAATCTAGCAATCGGAGGCTTTACTTCTAGTGGAGCTCTTTCGAAAAACAACACTGATCCTCAAGGAGCTAGTCGTCCCTTTGATTTAACACGAGATGGTTTTGTAATGGGTGAGGGAGCTGGAATCTTAATTTTAGAAGAATTGGAACACGCTCAGAAACGTGGCGCACATATCTATGCGGAGATGGTTGGCTATGCGGAGACAGGTGATGCTTATCATATTACCTTGCCTGACCCAGAAGGAGATGGCGCAACTCGAGCCATAACTAAAGTCTTAAAGGACGCTGGAATTAGTGCTGACCAAGTAGGATATATTAATGCACATGGAACTTCCACCGAACCAAATGATCGACTCGAAACTTTAGCGATTAAACGAGTTTTTGGTGAATTAGTGCGTCGGATTCCAGTTAGTTCTACTAAATCAATGACAGGGCATCTTCTAGGTGCTGCTGGAGCAGTGGAAGCAATTATTTGTGCTCAAACACTTAAAGAAGGAATTATTCCGGCTACGATTAATTATCAAACCCCAGATCCACAGTGTGATTTGGATTATGTACCAAATCAAGCGAGAAAAGTTCAGGTGGAGTATGCACTTTCAAATTCATTGGGTTTCGGCGGACATAATATCTCGTTAGCCTTTAAAAAATATTATGGCTGAAAGAAAATTTGAGAATAAAGATCAGGAGTTAGCCGCCGAATTAACTGCTCGTTTTGGGCTGGTACCTAAGCAGATCGACCTTTTTTGGCAGGCGTTTACTCATCCTTCATATGCTAATGAGCAGAAGGTTGTTAGTAACCAACGTTTAGAGTTTTTGGGTGATAGTGTTTTAGGGTTGCTCGTTTGTCAGTATTTATTTAAGAAATATCCAGATTCTCCCGAAGGTTACTTGGCAAAGTTAAAGAGCACAATTGTGGGGAGCAAGCGGTTAGCTTGTTTTGCTCAAAAGTTAGAATTTGAAAAGTTTTTACGTTTAGGTGTGAAGCAATGTTCTCAAGGTAGTTCTAGAAAAAATATGTTGGAAGATTTTTTTGAAGCTTTTTTGGGGGCATATTATTTGAATTTTGGTCTCGAAGCCACAGAAGCTTTTTTGGTTCCTTTGCTGAATGGAGCTTTAAATGATGTTATTCAAGAAGTTAAAGCTCAAAATGCTAAGAATCAACTACAAGAATTGGGGCAAGCACGAGGTTGGATGCCAACTTATCGAACGATAAAGGTTGAAGGACCGCCACACCAACGTTTTTTTACGGTCGAGGTCTTAATTGAAAAGAGAGTAGTTGCCACTGCTTCAGCATCTATGATCAAAGAAGCTGAAAATAAAGCGGCTGCACTAGGGATTGCTTATTTGAAAAAAAATAATTAATCTTTGATAATTTTTTTATAAAAAGGATTTTTTTAGATCGTTGTTGAATATGATAGCATTAGAAAGTGATTTGGTAGGGAGGCTGTGCTAATGGATGTATTAAAAATTTCTGCAAATTCAAATCCAAAATCTGTAGCAGGAGCTTTAGCTGCGGTTTTGCGCGAGAAAGGTCTCGCAGAAATTCAAGCAGTAGGAGCAGGAGCAGTTAACCAAGCGGTTAAAGCGATTGCTATTACACGTGGTTATGTAGCACCAAATGGAATGAATCTTGTTTGCACTCCTGGTTTTTCAGAAATTACGATTGATGGACAGTTACGCACTGCAATCAAATTTCTGGTTGAACCACATCATTAAGTGATCTTTAAAACTTATTTAGCTTAATTACGCTTTTTTACGACTATAAACCATTGATTTAATCACTGGGATGAGTCGTCTCTAACAAAGACACTTCACCTGATTTTAACAAAAATATTCAACTAAGCGCCTTTGAACTTAAAAACTAAGTTCAGGCGTTTTGTTTTTTTATATATTTAGAATTATTTTGATTGTCATAACCGGGACAACCAGACCGTATATTTAAGTAGAAATACTTATATGGTTTACGACAAAGAATTTTTATTTTGTCAGAGACACACGACTATGTGTCTGTGCAATAGTGATTTTTCACGAAGACAAAATGAAGTAGTTCTTTCGGAAACAATATAGAGGATTCTATTTTATGGTAGGAGGTTATGATCGTTGAGTCAAACAGAGGATCTGAATTTATTAGCACGGATTCGTGAAGGTAATGACCTGATCGCACAGGAGGAGTTGGTGCGAAAGTATCTACCAATGGTAAGATATATTGTTAAAAATCATTATAGCAACCGGATTGACTTTGACGATTGTTTACAAGAAGGGGCGATTAGTTTACTTAAGGCGATCTCCGAATATGATGCAGTGAATTATCAGATTAAATTTAGTACTTTTGCTTATATTTGTATTCTGCGTCGGACCTATAATCTGTTGAAACAGGCATATAGTAAAAAAGCAGTTTTTTATAGCCAAACACTTTCAATTAATGCTTCTTTGGGTGAGAATGATCAACGTACTTTATTAAATAATATTCCTGGAAAGCTTGATGAGTCGTTTGAACAGATTGAAAATGATGTTTTGATGGAACAATTAAACTCAGTACTTGAAGCATACCTTTCGCCAATTGAATACCAGGTAATGCAGATGTTTTTGAATGGACATCGATTATCAGAAATTGAAAATGAATTAAAGTTACCTTTTAAAGCAATTGATAATGCACGTACTCGAGCACGGGCAAAATTAAAAAAGGTAATCTATCAATATGGCTCGCTGACTAGTCCGAAAATTCCCATGAAACCACGTCGACGTAAAGATTTGAATCTTAAACTTGAAGTAAGTTGAAACCCGCATTTTGCGGGTATTTCTTTTTTAGTGACATTGTGATAAAATAATTGCAGTTAGGGGAATGTATGGTTTCAAAAAAGATTAATTCATTTTATTTATAACAAAATGAAAGATTTTTATGTAAACTATATAGCTGAAACTTTCATTGCTATGTGAATAGTTTTGATAATTCCCTAAAGGGGGATTACTTTGTATTTAAAACGTTTGGAAATGATTGGTTTTAAATCGTTTGCAGAAAAGATTAAGCTGCAGTTTATGCCAGGTGTGACGGCGGTAGTTGGTCCGAATGGAAGTGGGAAGAGCAACATTTCAGATGCGATTCGTTGGGTTTTGGGTGAGCAAAGTGTGAAAAGCTTACGTGGATCGAAGATGGATGACGTGATTTTTGCGGGAACTCAAGCACGAAGAGCTTTGGGGTTGGCAGAAGTGACCTTAGTACTTGATAATTCTAAAAAAACTATCCCAGTGGATTTTACTGAGATCGCAGTGACGCGAAGATTATTTCGTTCCGGAGAAAGTGAGTATTTATTAAATAAAGCACCGGTTCGTTTGCGTGATATTCAAGAACTTTTCTATGATACAGGGTTGGGCAAAGAGGCCTATTCAGTAATTGGTCAAGGGAAGATTGATTCGATTCTTTCGGTGAAAGCTGAAGAACGTCGGAGTATCTTTGAAGAAGCTGCGGGGATTATTAAATATAAATCACGTAAACAAGTTGCTCAAAATAAGTTGGCAGATACGGATCAAAATTTATTGCGGATTCGAGATATTTTGTTAGAATTAGAGAGTCAAATAGAACCATTAAAGCAACAAGCAGTAGTTGCAGAACGCTACATGAATTTTAAAGAAGAGTTAACTTGTTTGGAAATTAATCATTTTGAGCGTTTATTGCGAAATTATCAAGCCGAAGTTGTAGCTTTGAATACTGCTAAAATTGAGCAAGAAGAGCGTTTGCAAGATCTGAGTGGGCAGGAAAGTATTATCGAAGCAGAAGTGGAACAGAATCGTTTGGCACTTCTAAATCAGGATAATTTAATTAATGCTGCTAATGAAGAATATTTTCGAATTCAAAATCAGATTGATAAATATCAAGAGCAATTGAATTATAGCAATAGTCGATCCACCGCTTTGGAACAACAAGAGCTAGAAGCAAGAAATAGTCAGGTGAATAATTCACAGCGTCGGATGGAACTGTTGCGTGAGGAAGCCGAATTAGATCAAGAAAGTCTGGTAGTAGCTGAACGTTTAGTAGCGAATCGTATTGAGTTAGAAGCATTAGAAGTGAAGTTGACTGCCGAGACTGAAAATTTAGCAACTTTGGAACTCAAAGCGGAATTTGCCAAGAGTGAGATGATTGATGCGTTAAACGAAGCTGCAGTTTTGCGTAATAATTTAAGTAATGCTAGTTTGAAACAGGAATTTATTACGAAACAGATCGTTACACAGGAGGCGAAAGAAGCTGAATTAGTAGAACAATTAGGTGCTTTGAAAGAAGCAACTGTTCTAAAATTAGTAATCTTGGATCAAACTAAGCAAGAAATGGCACATTTGAAAGAACTGCAGGGAGAACTGTTGGGTCAGAGAGCTTTTTTTGAGCAATCCTTAAAACATGCAGAAGAAAAAAGTTTGGAATTTAAAGAAAAGATTCGTGGGTTAGAAAGTAAGATCGGACTTTTGGAGGAGATGGAACGAAGTTATCAAGGGTATTTTCAAGGGGTCAAAGCGTTGATGGCAGAAGCCTCAGGAGAACCTTTTACAAAAGGAATCCGTGGTATTGTTGCTGATTTAATTAAGGTTAAACCTGGAATGGAGTTAGCATTAGAAACCGCACTTGGTTCGAGTTTGCAAAATGTTGTCATTGAGACTGGGCAAGATGCAGAGGTAGCAATTGCTTATTTGAAAAGATATGGCAAAGGTCGGGCGACTTTTCTCCCCCTTAATCTGGTACGGGCTTCTGAAGGAAGAACTGCACAACTACAAGTAACTTTAGCAGAGCTTGCTTGTCAACCAGCGATTGCCTTATTGGAATTTGATGAATCATACCGTCCGATGCTTAATTATCTCTTGAATACAACGATTATCGCTCCAGATCTTAAAACTGCAGTGAAACTTAGTACCAAATTGGAACGTGGTTATCGAATTGTTACTCCCGAAGGTGATTTGGTCAATCCAGGAGGGTCAATGACCGGGGGAAGTATTGATAAACGACGTTTGGGTTTACTGACACGGCGACGTGAGATTGAAGATCTGCGTGTTGAAAAAGAGACATATCAAAGTAGTTTGATTGCAGAAGCTGCTCAGGTTAGTAAATTGAAAGAAGATCTACAACAATTACTTTTGCAATTAGAAACCACCAAAAGTCAAGAAAATGAAGTGAAAATTAAATTATCAGCAGT
>Ga0315295_10001978_pt1 | contig 17449 bp, 19 predicted proteins | sample YL17G14_0_MG_FD_204453 | JGI IMG/M metagenome (GOLD analysis project Ga0315295, IMG submission 204453) | Sediment microbial communities from Yellowstone Lake, YNP, Wyoming, USA - YL17G14_0 | ecosystem: Environmental > Aquatic > Freshwater > Lake > Sediment | place: USA: Wyoming | collected... | reverse complement strand
TTTCTTATTTCTTTTTTTTCTTTCTTCCTCAATCCCGCCCTACTCAACTTTGCGGGGGGGGGGGGGGCGCCGGCGGGCCCCCCCCCCCCCCCCCAACCCCCCATCTTCCCCCGAATTATTGAGATGATACGATAATTCTACATTGACAAAACACATAGAAAGAAAGATAATGCCAATAAGACCATAGAGAAAGGGAAGAACCTTGATGGCAGGATATAATTTTGAGGAACGACATTTTATTGAGGATATTGGGTTATTTATTGAACGTATGGGACTGCCCAGAATGGCGGGGCGTGTTTTGGGTGTTCTATTGATTTCTGATCCACCTGCCCAATCTTTAACTGAGCTATCAGAATCACTTCAGGCCAGTAAAAGTGCAGTTAGCACAGCCACCCGGCTCTTGGTAGAAGCTGGTTTGATCGAACAGGTGCCTTCTCCGATTCCCAGGCGGGATTATTTTTGTTTTCGGCCTGGAGGCTGGCTGCTGTATATGATGCAATGGATGGAAGTTATGGGATCACTGCACCAGATAACCGAGCGGGGGTTGAGTCTATTGAATAATAAACCCCCCAAACTTCAAGAACGGCTGCAAGAGGCACATGACCTGTTTTCATTTATGGAAGCGGAGTATACAAACTGGCCAAAGCGTTGGAAAGAGCACAAAAAAGAACTTCCGTAGGTTTCACCGCTGCCGCGAGATCGAACGCAGGTAGATATAGATACCCATAAGGAGAAAAACCGCAAAGACCCATATTACTGCCAGGCGCATACTGTCTCCGATTTGCGCCGGGGTTAATTGGGCCGGGTTGGTGGGCTGAGGTTCGGGTGAGGGCTGGACTGTTGGGGTAAGAAGCGCCGGGTTATCCGTGGGGGTGATAGCCTGGTTTGCAGATTCGCCTGATGGCGAGCTGGTCTCTATCGGGGTATAATTACGCACTCGCAATTTGGGTACGGTGGCCTCAGCCTGGCTGCCATCTTCTAGGGTCACCACCAGCTTCAGGGTGTAGTTACCATCGGTCAGCGTGGTCGTATCCCATTCATAGATTTGTGGTTTGAGGAAGGGCTGTTCCTGGTCTGGCTCAGGAGGATTTTGCCCGGGCCACTCCCAAAGCAGGAACCAGGTCCCGGTGGGGTCCTCCTGGTAACCGAATAAAAGTCCAGCGGATTTAATGGCAGCAGCCGTGGTAGTAGCCTGGATGGCAATTTTACCTTGCAGCACCTGTCCCGGGCGAGGGAAAAGGATATTAACAACCTGCTGTTGAACGGTAAAAATGTCACCATGAGTGCCAGAGAAGGGTCTGAAGACTATAGGCCACAACATCACCAGCGTAAACAGCCAGTTCGAAACCATCGTATTTGAGTTTAACACGCAGCAGAACGAGGGTCAAGTTGGATTTTCCCTTTTTTTATACAAATTTCTTGACTTTCGCATAGGATTTGTGCTATTCTTCACACATGGCAATTAATGTACAACGTGAGAAAGTGGCGGAAAACGTTTATTTTTTTCAAAGTGACACCTACGCCTCGGTTACCGCTGGCGTAGTAGTTGGCCCACAATGGGCAGTCGTAATCGATACCTTACCAATCCCAGAAGAGACAATGATCTTGCGAGAATTCGTAGAGCAGGAGCTGGGGGTGCCTATCCGTTACGTGATTGACACGCACTACCATGCTGACCACACCTGGGGCAATTGTTTTTTTCCTAGCGCAACAGTGGTTGCCAATAAGCTGAGCAGGCAGTTATTAGAGCAACGCGGCATGCCCTCATTGGAGGAGAGTCGTAAACATAATCCTCTCTACCGGCAGGTGAAAATTGTGCTGCCGCAAATGACTTTTAAAGATGGAAACTTGACCCTTAGGGTTGGCAAAAAAAACCTGGTGTTGATGCCTCTCCCCGGCCACAGCCGAGATGGCATTGGGGTTGTGGTTGAGGATGACCGTGTTCTATTTGCTGGGGATGCTTTCATGCCCCTGCCATACATTGTGGATGGGGATATTGATGACTTGACCGAATCGCTCAAAGATATCGGCAAGATGGGATTGGAAAATGTCATTCAAGGCCATGGTGATATTGTCTTGCGGGGTGAAATTGAGGGGGCAGTCAAGCAAAACCTGGAATACCTGTCAGAATTACGTAAGGTGGTGCGAAAAGCAAACCGGCGCAGATACCCATGGGATGTCTTGAGAGAAGTCGAGGTTGAAGATTGCGGTAAAAGCCGGGTTTTGATCGGCGGTTTAGCGGAAGAATTACACCACCGTAACTTGAGAGCGCTATACAAGCATATGTTTGGCGAAGAGCCAGCATCTGCTGAAGAATTTGAACTTTGAAAATCCGGCGGAACTTTACATCAATAACTTGCTTCCTATGTTAAAAAAATTTCCTTATCTCTTGGTATTTGCCTCGAGCGCGCTAGTTGTACTGGCTTTGCTGGTTTACAGCGTACCGCAGATTTTTGACCGTCTGGACTGGCATCTAGACAACCTGCGCGCGCAGATCAAGTATGCTCTGAACCCGCCTGAAGATGTGGTTTTCCTGCCCGAAAAAACTGCCTCTGATACCGGTGGTGCTGCGACCCAATCTCTCGAACTTACCCCACAGGTCACACCTACTTTACTGCCAACACCAACACCCTTTCTCCAACCGGAACTCACCCAAACTCCAATCCCATCGGCGACACCACCCCCTACGGAGCTGCCGCTGCCGCCTTCGGTTAGGTTGGAGGGCGTGCGCTACGAGGATCAGCATGGTTTATGGAACTACTGCGCTCCTGCCAATCTATCTATGGCGCTTTCCTTCTGGAAATGGAAGGGTGACCGTGTAGATGTGGGGACTTATGTGAAACCCTACGGCAAAGACAAGAACGTCATGCCCTCAGAGCTGGCGGATTTTGTAGTGGAAAAGACAGACTTGAACGTTGCCCTGCGGGCTGGCGGTGATGCAAATTTACTCAAGCGCTTTCTGGCTGCTGGTTACCCGGTCCTAATCGAGCGGGGCGCCTGGCTGCGTGATACCACCGGTGTAATAAGCTGGATGGGCCATTACCAGGTCATTACTGGCTATGATGAGGCGGAGGGATATTTTATCGCCCAGGACTCGTTCCTCAAGCCCAATCTCGAAGTGCCAATGGACGAACTGGTGCGCAACTGGCGGGCTTTTAATTTCACTTACCTGGTGATCTACCCGCATGGCAAATATAATGAGGTCATGGACAACCTCGGTGCAGATGCAGATGTGGACCAAAATTATCAGAATGCTGCCAACAAAGCATCGAACGAAATTGTCACTTTAGAAGGGGTAGATAAATATTTCGCCTGGTTCAACCGCGGTGAAAATCTTGCCAGTCTGCAGGATTATGGTGGCGCTGCCATCGCATTCGATGAAGCTTTCGCCATGTATCCGTCTGTTCCAGAAGACCAGCGTCCCTGGCGCATCATGTGGTACCGCACAGGTCCTTACAAGGCATACTTTGGTGTGCAGCGTTATTGGGATGTCATCAACCTGGCAACCACGACCCTCAATAACATGAGCGAACCAATCCTGGAGGAAAGTTACTACTGGCGCGCCCGCGCTGAATGGGAAATCGGAGATCAGGAGAAAGCCATCGCCGATTTCAAGGAAAGCCTGAAATACCACCCCGGCTTTGGACCTACCCTTTACCAGGCACAACTACTTGGGATTAACCCGTAATGCCCAGAATCCTGCATTTTTCTGATGCCAATATTGGGGCAGCCAGCTACGGGCGCCGAGATCCGCAAACGGGCCTGCCGGTGCGGGTGATGGATTACCTCAAATCGCTGGATACCATCATCGAAACGGCTGTGACCGAAAAGGTGGACCTGGTGATGTTTACGGGCAATGCCTACCACCACCACAGCCCCTCTCTGACCCTGCAGCGTGAATGGGGGCGGCGGGTCATGCGTCTTTCAAAAGCCAGCATTCCCACCATGATACTGGTTGGCAGCCATGATCTGGCGCCCGGTTTGAATCGCGCTCACGCTTTGGAGACATTTAACGTCCTGGAAGTTCCCTATGTGCGCGTCCTCGATAAACCGGTTTTTCTTGGCCCAAGCGGGTTTAAGTCCGGTCTCTCTAACCAGGAATTCAGCCCCTTGGATAAACTAGGGTTGCAGGTGATAGCGCTCCCCTGGTTTATGCCCTTTACCCGCTCCGCCCCAGCCTGGATGGCCGAAATGGGACCGGATGCCTCACAACATATCCCTGAACTGGTGCAAAGCTGGTTGGGTAGCACAGACCCCGCCTTGCCCACGATACTGGCAGCTCATGCTGCCGTCCAGGATAGCAACCCCCAACATTCCACCCTAAGTGGGCTGGCGCTACCTTTATCCCTGTTAAAAAACCCACGCCTGGATTATGTTGCCCTGGGTTCCAGCGCCAACGCCCAGGACCTCAACCCGGATGGGCAACCTCCAGTGGTCTACCCTGGCTCCATCGAGCGAGCCGACTTCAGAGAAGCCGGGCAGGACAGATATTTTGTCCTGGTGGAGGTTGAACGCGGCCATACCCTGGTGGAATGGCGCAAACTGGGGAGTATTCGCCCCTTCATTAACTGCTCTCTAACAATAGCGCCAGATACAGGCACACCTTCCACAGAAAGTGTAACCAAACAGTTGAAAGAGGCATTGCCTCCACCCGATGAGCTTAAAGATGCCGTTGTACGCCTGGTTTTGGAATATCCGCGCCAATGGGAAACCTGGATTGACGAGGCTGCCCTGCACGTACACACCGCTGGAGCCTTTGTCTTTCACCTGGTCAAGCGGCCTTACCGACAATCCCCCATCCAGGTGCGCATAGATCAATCGGTGGGCAGTCTGTCTGCACCGGATTTGTTAGACCAATATTGGAAATCTAATGGCATACCGGAAGAAGAGAGAGCAGAACTACTCCGGTTGGCCCAGGCAGTGATCGAAGTTAGCCAGAAGCCACCGGAGTAGGGAGGTATAAAGCCATGTCCAACGAACGAGCCTTGATCGTTGAAGATGATTTGAGCATGGTTGAAGCTATTGTCAACTTTTATTTAAAGGATGAATGGGAAGCTGTCAGCGCCGGTACTTTACCGATTCAGTTAGTAGAGCGACCGTGTTATAACCTAAACGCGAATGACACGAATTAAGAGGATAAAATATAAACATGAAGCTCGAGCAGGCGCTTTCTAGTGATTTTTCTGCAATACAACGATTGTTAGCCGATTGTACGTTGCCCTATACAGACCTCACCCCAGCTCATTTGCAGCATTTCCTGGTGGTGCGCGATGGCAACCAGCTTGCCGGGACGGTAGGTCTCGAAGCCGCAGGGAAATATGGCTTATTACGCTCCCTGGCTGTTTCAGAATCTTACCGCCAGCATCGCCTGGGAGTGGAATTGACCGACTCGATTGAAGCACTCGCCGTTACGCTTGGCGTTGAAATGCTTTATTTACTCACCACGACAGCGGAGGTGTTCTTCACAAAACGTGGCTATCAATTGACTGAGCGTAAAGCCGCACCGGCAGTCTTGCAGGAAACGAATGAGTTTAAATCCATCTGCCCGTCCAGTGCGGTTTGCTTGGTGAAACACCTAAGCCCGAAGTAAATATTCTGTACCACGGAGACGCGGAGTAAAGACGTAATGTGTTATGTCTCTACTGCTCGGCATCTACGCGGTGAATAAAAGCCATGAAACGACCGTATCAAAAATGGACCGCCCAAATCGATGAGGCGGGGAGGTTAATCCTTCCAGCTGAGTTAGCTACCAGGCTGGGTTTAAAGCCTGGCAGCCAGGTTCAACTGGGAGAAGAAAACCACACCATCCATCTTCAACGCCCCCTCACTTCGTTAGCTAAGGTATATATCGAACCCACCAACATCTGCAACATGAACTGCAGTACCTGCATGCGCAATGTGTGGGAGATGTCGCTTGGGCGGATGAGCGCTGATACATTTGAGCTCATCATCAGTAGCCTGAAAGACTTTGACCCTCTACCGACCATCTTTTTTGGCGGCATCGGCGAACCATTATCCCATCCTGAGCTTATTGAGATGGTGCGGCAGGTTAAATCCCTGGGAGCGAGGGTTGAATTAATCACCAACGGCACTCTACTTGATGAGGAACTATCTACACGGCTAATCGAGGTTGGATTGGATATGTTGTGGGTCTCGATTGACGGGGCGACGCCCGAAAGCTACGCCGATGTGCGCCTGGGAGATGCCCTGCCGCAGGTGATCGAAAACCTTCAACGCTTGCAGTCACTACGCCAGGCTTTTTACTCCTTTTCTGCTCACAACAATCCTGATCTGGGCATCGCCTTCGTCGCCATGCGGCGCAACATCACCGACCTGCCGGCTGTCTTGCAATTGGGGACACAACTGGGAGCCACTCACTTCTCGATCAGCAATCTCCTGCCTTATACGCCCGAATTGGCCAGCGAGATATTGTATAATGAGGCCTTATATGATCAAGGCGCAAGCAGCTTTCCAGCCCTTGTGCCGCGCGCCAGTATGCCGCGCTTCGACCTGAACACCCTCACCAAAGCCGTGCTGGTGGAGGTCTTGGATAGAAAATACCAGGTGACGTTGGCTGGCGGCGAAATGAACACCAACATTGGTATCTGCCCCTTCATCCATAAGGGCAGCGTTTCCATCCGTTGGGATGGCGAGGTCAGTCCATGCCTGGCCTTGATGCACCCGCACGTCTATTACCTGGATGACCGCCAGCGCCGTTCCTATGCTTACTCGGTTGGAAATATCAACCAACGCAGGCTGGTGGAACTCTGGAACGATCCCGAATACATCGCCTTGCGTGAACGCCTGCTCTATTTTGATTTCTCCCCTTGCGCTTTTTGTAATAGCTGTGAGCTGGCAAACGAGAACATGGAAGATTGCTTTGGCAATATCCTGCCAGCCTGCGGTGGTTGTTTGTGGGCGCAGGGGCTAATCCAGTGTCCATAGGTAGTTTCTATCTTTTACCTTACGGTCTTGCCTCAGTGTAGATGCGCTTGAATTCAGCCAGGTAAGCAGCGGCAATTTGCGGATTATATAAGATGAGCACATTCTCGTCGTTGCGAGTTTCGGCATTGCGGCTGAAATTGTAGGAACCCGTAATGACCGTCTTTCCATCCAGAATGATCACTTTGTGGTGCATATTGCCGGGATTGCCATCCAGGTGCACATCCAGGCCAGCAGTGCGCATCAGGCCATAAACAGAGTCTACCTCCAGGCCGGTGGGTATCTGGCTGTCCTCGAATACCCCGGCTACTTCTACCCCCGCCCCGGCTCTCCCTAAGATCGCTTCACCAATATCTTCGGCGGTGAAAGTGTATGCCAGGAAGTAAATGCTCTCCTGTGCGTCGGTAATCAACTCCACCAGGCGCGCCGCGACACCATCGTCGGGTGAAAAATAGACTTCCAGGGCAGTGTCGTCCAGGGTCAGGCGGGGATAAGGGGTGATGGAGCAGGCGTCGCTGGTCGCTGGCCTCGCTCCAAAGCAACCCCGCAGGAACATTTCCTCGAATTCAGCCAGGTAATCCTGAGCCAGCTCAAGAGAGCGCACCCGTACCAGATTGTTGTTATCCTGGTACACGCTGGGGTCAGTAAGGTTCATCGAGCCAGTCCACACTTCCAGGCGGTCAATAACCACAAACTTGTTGTGCATGAGGCCCGGAGCATCATCACCACGCAGCGCAACCCCGGCCGTTTGCAGCGCCTGGAGCTCGGCGTGTTCTAGGTTATCGCTTTCAGTCACCAGGCGCACCGCCACTCCCCTGCGTTGGGTATCCACCAGGGCCTGCCGGATTTTCGGTAAGTCCAGGTCATAAATGGCAATATCCACGCTCAACCGGGCGGTGTCAATCACTGCCAGCAACGCGGTTTGCAGGTCGTGGACAGACTTATTTTGGCCATTCGTGCTGGACGGGTCAGTGTAATAGATATCAATCCAGCCAGGCGTTACCTGCCCCTGGCCCGAATTTGACGATAATGAACTTACAGGAGATAAGGTTTCCTGGATAGTGCTTATCTTGTACGCAATCGCCACAGCCAGAACAACTAAGGAAACCAGTACTCTGGCAACTAAGTTTTTAGAAGTCATGCGCTAGGCAGTGTGAAGAAAAAGGTAGAACCCTGGCCAGGCTGCGATTCTACCCAGATACGCCCGCCATGTCGCTCCATGATCTTCTTACATATAGCCAGCCCAATGCCGGCGCCAGGATATTCCTCCCTTGAATGTAACCGTTGGAAGAGCATGAATATCTTACCAATATTTTCAGGATCAATACCTATCCCATTATCCTGAATCGAGAAGCGCCATTCCCCCCCCTTCTGCTCTTCTGAAATATGTACATGGGGCGCTTCCTCTCGCCGGAATTTAATCGCATTGCCGATCAAGTTCTGCAACAACCGGTCTACCAACGACTCATTCGCTTGAACGGTAGGTAAAGGATCATGAGTGATAACAGCACCGTTCTCTTCTATTTCGGTTCCAAGGTTAGAAAGCACTCTGCTTAGAACAGCTTCCAAGTCAATCTGGGTCAGAGATATTTCGTCCTGACCCACACGCGAATACTCCAAAAGATCTGCTATCAGCCGCTGCATCCTATCTGCGCCATCGACGACACGCTCAATGTATTCGTCGGCGTTCTCGTCCAGTTGGTTCTTATACTGTCGCTCCAGCAAATCGATGAAACTCGTGATCTTACGGAGAGGTTCCTGCAAATCATGGGACGCCACATAGGCAAAATGTTCCAGTTCTTTGTTTGAGCGCCCCAATTCTGCCACGGTGTGAGCCAGGATTTCCTCGGTTCGCTTGCGGCCGGTGATATCGTAAAATTTACCCAGCATGCAGGTCTCGCCGCCAATTTCGACCAGCTCCAACCATGCCAGCCCATCGCGCTTCTCTCCATACCGGGTTTGAATGGTGATTTCTGCATCACTCACCGAGCCTCGTTTCTTGAGCATCCTCCAAAGACGTCCCTGGTCTTCAGGAAGCAGAACACCCAATTCAACCAGTGTGCGCCCGATCATTTCCTGGCGTGAATAGCCCGTCAAATCCAGGCAGCTTTGGTTAATATCCAGGATGATATCATCAGAAAGCCGGCTTACGATCGTGGGGAGTGGGCTGGCATGAAAGGCCTTTGAAAACCGCTCTTCTGAGCAGGCCAGCTCGGCGATGGCCTGCTTGATCTCGGTGATATCGGTAGCCACTTCAAATATATAGGTAGTATTGTCAGGTTGTACCAGTGGTACCTTGGTGATCGTAAACCAGCATTTTCTGCCATCGGGGCTGGTGTAACATGCCTCGCTGGTGATGGTTTTCTGCCCCCCAAGTACTTGCTGGTCACCTATCTGGAATTGTTCGGCATCTTGGGGGTTGGAAATAAAATCGCTTATCTGCCTGCCGAGCATCTCTTCTGAGGTGGCGCTAAAAAAATCTGCCGTGGCGCGGTTAACCATAATATAACAACCATTTGCATCCCTCACACAAACCAAATTGGGTATAGTGTCAATAATAGTCCTGAAAAACTTACCCTGCTGGATGATTTCTCTCTCAGCCCGCTTAGATTCGGTAATATCGCGATTGCTCCCCCGCCGGCCCAACCATTCCCCGCTACTACCATATACTGCCTGGCAACTGTGACCGATCCACTTCTCTTCGCCGCTACGCGTTATTATGCGGTAATCCATCGAATCAGCGTAAGGTTCTTCACGGATTTCGTGTTGATGTTTCGAAACCACCTCCTGATCCTCGGGATGAACGATTGTATCAATCAGAGTTTGGTTGGCAATGAACTCTTCCGGGCTATAACCTGTAATTCGCACACAGGAAGGCGAAATATAAAGCAGACTACCATCCGGTCCCAGCCAGTATTCCCAGTCATAGGAAAACGCAGCTACGGTACGGAAGCGCTTCTCGCGATCCCTCACCTTTTTTTCTCTTTCATACCTGAAAAGCGCCATCTCGATGGTGCTGCGCAATTGTCTGATGTTAAATGGTTTAAGGACGTAGCCATAAGGCTCGGTCAGCAGGGCTCGTTGTATGGTTTCTGTATCTGCGTAGGCGCTGAGAAAGACCACCGGAATGTCAAACCGGGTGCGAATTTGCTGCGCAGCTTCCACCCCATCCATTTCACCTGCCAGGTGGATATCCATCAACACCAGGTCTGGCTTTTCTTGCGTAATGTGTTGAATAGCCTGCTCCGCTGAGGAGAAAGTTGCTGGTACGTTATACCCGAAGCGCTTTAACCAGCTCTCGATATTCTGGGCAACAATGATTTCATCATCCACCACAAGGATTTTGGCGTTTATCACGGGTCTGCTCCTGGCAGGTAATGATCTCCCAAGATTAGCGTACTAAACACGTTAGCATACCGACTACAAATTACAAAAAAAGCTCTGCTATCCATTATATTACCAGAAAAATCATCAGAATTAGCATTGATTTTTTCGAATTACTACGTAGTATAATCTATTAATGATCTTGATTGGAAATAACAGCCTGGATAGTAAAGGAGAAAATATGCCCCAACTGAAAAATCTGGTTCCAGTAATCATCATAATGGCGATTCTAGCCATCAGTTGCAGCTTTCTAACAGAAAAAGTAAGTAACCTGACGGGAAAACAAGACTCTCAATCTCTGGCAGAAACTAATACAGCCGGAACCATTGCTACCCTACCACCGACTGAAATTATTCCCCCGACAATTGCTCAACTACCAACACAGGCACTGACTGAAAAGCCCCCCGCAACCAAGGCCCCAAAACCAACCCAGGTGCCTACTCGGGATACGGGTAGTCTAGCCACTGCCCAGGCTCAGCCCATGGCTGATTTTGTAGCCTCCCTCCAGACGCAAGGCTACATGGGCAACACCGAGGGAACTTATTACGCCCTCGATGATTTCGAAGACAGCCTGGCGCAAATTAACTACTGGCAGTGGACTCCCACCGATTATTCCCCCAAGAATTTTGTGGTGCGCTCCAAGGTGGAATGGGCCTCCGCCAGTGAAACTGCCAACTGGGATTGGTCCGGCTGCGGCTTTATTTTCCGCGAAAATGTTGAGAAGAGCGAATATTACATGGTGCAGTTGGGTTTGGATGGGTATATTTGGGCTGGCACATCGGTGGCTGGTAAGACAACCTGGGCAAATGCCCAGAAACATCTTAGCCTGGATATCCCCGAGGGAAACACTGAACTGGTAGTTATTGTTAATGGCACCAATGTAACCGCCCTGGTGAACGGGCAAGAGGCGTTTCAGACCCAAAATAACCTGTTGGGTTCCAGGCTCACTTCCGGGCCGCTTTCCTTCATGCTGAATTCTGGCACCAACGCCGGCTTTGGCACCCGCTGTAAATGGACCAACGTCGAGTTATGGGAGCTTAGCGAGTAAGCCCTCACACCCCAATACCCTCTCCCAGATTTTGTATTGGAGTGATTTTATTACAATTCAAGACCCAATGCGGCTACCCAATCCTGATAATAGGGCGCTACAAATTTCATGATCTCCCCTGGTTGTGGGTGCTGAATGGTCAACGAGCGGGAATGCAGCCCCAAAGACGTCAGCCGATGATAAGCCGGATGAATCTCGTCTCCGTAAAGAGGATCGGCAATGGGAGGAAATCCCACCGTAAATAAATGCACCCGAACCTGGTGTGTCCTTCCCGTTTTAGGAGTAGCCTTAACCAGGGCATAATCGCCATATCCCGGTTCAATAAAGCGCTGGATGACCCGCAGGATGGTGAGAGCTGGCTTACCCTTCTCCTTGGTAAGTAGCCCGGCAGGTTTGTTCACCACAACTAGCGCCGCATCAACCCACAAGATGAGATTTTCAGGGGTGAGGCCCATTTATGGAATGCGGTAAACCGATAAACCCTTTATTCGCAAGAAATGCCGCTTACCAACCTGTAATACACCCGGGTGGGGAAAGATTGCATTGGGATCAGTTAACACCTCTCCATCCAGTCGCACACCCTTTTGATCGAGCATGCGCCGCCCCTCGCTCTTGCTGCTCACCAGCTGCCCGCCGATGAGTACATCCAGCACGTTTTGCCCGGGTTCCAGTGTGTACTCAGGCATTTCTTCAGGCGTGTCTTTATCCTGGAACACGCGCACAAAAGCCAGCTCAGCTTGTTCAGCCGCTTGTTTATTGTGGTATATCTCAACAATCTCGCGCGCCAGCTTCATCTTGGCATCCCGCGGGTGGAGGCGACCCTCCGTTATATTACGTTCCTGTTCTGCAATCTCCGGCGGTGTCCAGCGGGTCACCAGGCGTAAGAAGTCACCCATGGCTTTATCCGGGATGCTCATTATCTTGCCGTACATATCCTCCGGAGTGGCTAGCAGGGGGATATGGTTACCCAGCGACTTGCTCATCCTCACTTCGCCGTCGGTGCCGGGCAAGATACCCATGATAATGGCGATGTTGGGCTTGGCACCCAAAAAGGTCATCAGCTTGCGGGCTGCCGTGACGATGTTGAATAACTGGTCACTACCTCCTACCTGGAGATCGCATTTCAGCATATAAGCATCATATCCCTGCATAATGGCGTAAAAAGTCTCGTGCAGGTAGATTGGATCGTTGGCATCCCAACGCTTATGGAAATTCTCGCGGTTAATGAATTGTTGGATAGTGAAATTCGAGGCCAGTTTGATTAACTCGGCAAAACTCACCCCCGAAAGCCATTCAGCATTGAAGCGGATCTCGGTTTTGTCAGGGTCGAGCACCTTATAAGCCTGCTCAGCGTATGTACGGGCATTCTCAGCAACCTGCTCTGTGGTCAATTGTGGGCGCAATTTGTCTTTGTCCGAAGGGTCGCCGATCAAAGAGGTGTAATTGCCCACCAGGAAAATCACTTGGTGACCCAGCTCCTGGAACTGGCGTAGTTTACGCATTGGCACGGTATGTCCCAGATGCAGGTCGCTGGTGCGCGGGTCGAAGCCGCAGTATATCCGCAGGGGCCGTTTTTCCTTCTCAGCCTCGATCAAGCGCTGGTGTAGCTCGTTAGCCATATTCTGCTTGAGCGTCTCATCGCCGTAGATCGTTCCCTGCATCAGGTAGGCGACTTGCTCATCGATGGTCATTTTGCGTACTGTCATAGTATTACTTCATCGTTATTAGTTAATTCACCGCGAAGAGGCCAAGAACGCTGAGAAGCAATCTATAAGCCTTTGCGTACTTTACGCCTTCGCGGTGAAATTATAATAATTGTTATATATTACAGTCCGAGCGTTATATCTCCCCAGGTGGTGGGATTTGTCAAATGACGGGTCGCCACATTAGAAACCATCGTCTCCTGCTTTGTGGTTGCTGGGGTATCGTTATCGGAAACCGAGAAGACAAAACCAAAGTGCTGCCCCGTCGCCGGGATGACGCCCAGTTGAGCCCAGGGGATCGCCGCCTCGATATTGTAGCCTGTGGCGGTGAGGTCAGCGGCTACCGCCACCCAGGGAGCAGATCCAGTCCTACTCGTGGGATACCAAATATAGGCTGCGGGGATAAGCCCAGGTTTCGCACCCGGGGTCATGCCGATTTGGTAATCATCTGCGCTCAGGCCAGTCGTGTAAAAATCGGCAGATACGTTGGTGTCCATTAAGATTTCGATGCTATCACCCTGGTAGATAAAAGCGCCAGTGGCAAGCTGCTGGTAAGAGTTGTCGGCGACCGTGGCGGCAAGGTATAGGTAGGCATTATCCCAGCCGTACCTGACGGTGGCTGAGAGGTCTGCCGCACCCGTCCAGTTGGCGATACCGAAGACAACATTCGTGACCGGATAGCTAGCGACGGCCCAATCAGAGAAATCGCCATTGATGACCGGGGGAGCAGCGCGAAAAGAGGCAGTCACGCTGGTGCCCGGGCGGGCAGTTGGGCCAGGTACGGGGACAGCCGTGGTAGCAACCGCCGTGGGAACGATATAGGTGACAGGAATCACGGTGATCGGGATCACTGTTACAGGGACATAAACTACTACCGGTGTTGGGGGCGGGAAAGTGTAAGTGGGTTGCGGTGTGTAGGTTGGTAGCAGGGTTGCAGTGTCGGTTGGTAGTAGGGTTGCAGTAGCTGCCACGCTCTGTGTGGCTTGACCAGGTTGGGTAGCCTGCGCCGTGGCCATAAAAGAGCTGAAGACGGCGGTCATCGTCAAATCTAGGTTAGATGGGGATATCACAAAGGGGGTTGGAGCTTCCGCCCATGGTGCTGAGATGGTGATACTGCTGCAGGCCAGTATTCCCAGGCACAACACCAACCCTGCTAAACCCAAATAGATGTAAAAGCGGTTCGTATTCATAAGAGCATCTCCTCCAATTTGACCCTGGCCCGCTCATAAATGAGTAAACCAAGGATGAACTACGCACCATTATAATTGCATGAATCATACCACAATGTTATATAATTCAGACTGTTAATAAAACCACGGAGCAAGTTATGCAAAACCTTCTATAAAGGATCTCGCCCGTTCAGCGGAAAACCGTATTTGTTACATTCTTGGGGCTGACAATTCTCTTGATGATCATCTTCGCCTGGACTGGCGCGCCCTTATTTACATCCGCTGCGCCTCAAGGGGTGGTCTCTCTTCAACTGGCTGGTAGTGTGGAAAAAGCCCAGCAAATTATTGCATCCTGGGATAAAACCGCCAGGTTGATGGCCGCCTTCGGCCTGGGACTGGACTACCTTTTTATGGTAGTCTACCCGTTTACCATCGGTCTGGCGTGTATCTGGGCCGCTGATATCCTGCGCTTCCACCACTGGCTGCTGGTCGCGTTGGGAGCCTGGTTTGCCTGGGGAATCTGGCTGGCCGCCCTGTTGGACGCTGTGGAGAACATAGCCTTGACCATCCTGCTGATTGGCCCGGTAGTCGCCCCCTGGCCTCAGGTGGCTCATTGGTGCGCAACAGTGAAGTTTAGCCTGATCTTCATCGGGCTGGTTTATGGCTCTTATGGGTTGGCCGTGTGGATTGTGGGCAAATTAACTATGCCAAGGCCTGGCAGTCAATCACGAATGTTGCCAATTTATAAGTGTCACGAATAAATCGTATAAAATTGGGGTTTTTCGCACCTTCTTGCTATTCGTGATAAAAATCTATGTATTTCGAAAGGATTAAGCAGTAAGAAATGGATAACAAAATTATCGTCATCACTGGCAGTACGCGCGGCATTGGCTTCGGCCTGGCCGATTCCTTCCTGGCGTTGGGCTGCACGGTGGTCATCAACGGCCGGCAGCCACAAGCTGTTGAGCTAGCCATCGCCAAACTTTCATCCCAATATGGGGTAGAACGCATTCTAGGCTATCCTTGCGACGTGGCTAACTTTAGCCAGGTGCAATCCTTATGGGATGCTGCCAAAAGTCATTTTGGCCGAGTGGATATCTGGATCAACAATGCCGGCATCTCCCATCCTCGGCTTAATTTCTGGGAGCAATCTCCAGACCTTCTTGAAACCATCATCCAGACCAATATCCTGGGCGTGATGTACGGCTCCAAGGTTGCTCTGGCAGGCATGCTCGGACAGGGTTCTGGAGCGGTGTATAATTATGGAAGGATTGGGAAGCGATGGCAGGCTCTTCCCCAAGATGGGCATCTATGGTAGCACCAAAGCCGGCTTGCACTATTTCAACCGCGCCTTAGTCAAAGAGGTAGAAGGGACATCGGTACTGGTTAGCATAATCCGTCCGGGCATGGTGCTCACCGACATGCTGTTGGGGGAGCATGCCCGCAGTTCGCCGGATTGGAAAGCCAACCAGCGTATCTTCAGTATCCTGGCGGAACGCGTGGAGGTTGTCACGCCCTTCCTGGCGCGCAAAATCCTGGCAAACCACAAGAATGGCACCCTAATCTCCTATTTAACCGGGAGCAGAGCGTTCATGCGTTTTCTCACCATGCCGTTCAAAATGCGAAACGCGCATGAATAAAAATTTAAGGAAAATATAAATCATGAGACACTACGAAGATCGTTTTCAAGGTATTGGGGGGATAGAACTGTATTACCAGTCCTGGGTGCCAGATGGGGAACCCAAGGCCGTCCTGATCATTATCCACGGGCTGGGGGAGCATGGCGGACGCTATCCGCACGTGGTGGAGCACCTGGTGCCACACGGTTATGCCATCTACGCCATGGACTTGCGCGGCCACGGGCGTTCGGGTGAGCAGCGCGGCCACATCAACTCTTATGATGAAATCCGCGGCGACATGAAGACCTTTATTGAGATTGTGCAAAAGAAAGAAGCCGGTAAGCCGCTCTTCCTCATGGGCCATAGCATAGGGGGCTTAATCGTGCTGGATTACGTTTTGCACTATCCAGACGGGTTAAAGGGCGTCATCGCCTCTGCCCCAACCCTGATGCAGACTGGCATCTCGCCCGCCCTGATGATGATTGCCAGGATTCTCTCGAAATTGGCACCGCGTTTCTCTTTAAAAACCGGACTGGATGCATCTGCTATTTCGCGCAACCCGGCTGTGGTCAAGGCTTACCGCTCAGACCCACTCGTCCATTCCAAAGGCACCCCCCGCATGGGTGCCGAAATACAGACTGTCATGGCCTGGACCAACGCACATCTAGCAGAGATCAAGCTGCCTTTCTTGACTATCCAGGGCGAGGCAGACCGCATAGTTCCATTGGACGCTACCCGTATTCTATACGAGCAGGCCGCTTCAACTGACAAGCAGCGCATCACTTACCCGGATGGTTACCACGAGCCGCACAATGATATTAACCACGACCAGGCAGTCGCAGACCTGGAGACATGGCTGGAAAAGCATTTGTAATTCTATTTAACCAAATTCTCCCCTTCCCAAAGGAAGGGGAGAATAAGGGGAAGGGCAATCTTTATTTCTATTTGGATTTCCCTTTGAGGGTCGAGCGCTCTTTCTCGAGATCGAATTCCCAATAGGCAGGGCCTTCGGTAAAGAAAGCTTTGTTGCGGGCGGTATCGGATTTGTATTCGTCCGGCACCTCATCTTCTGGGGTGATAGCGCCCTCGACCGGGCATTCGGGCGTGCAGGCGCCGCAGTCAATGCAGGTGTCGGGGTCGATGAAGAAAAGATCGTTCCATTTAGGATCGTCGGTCGGACCAGGAACGATACATTCCACCGGGCATACTTCGACACAGTCGCCTTGCCGGGTGCAGAGTCGGTTGATTACGTAAGTCATTGGAAAATCCTCCTAAAAGTAGTTTGGTTTAATCAAATAGAGCCAATCTTTAACCGGCTTTTTCAAACAATTTCGAGACTTCTCCCCAATTGACCACACCCCAGAAACCCTCAATGAATTTGGGGCGGTCATTGCGGTAATCGATGTAATAAGCATGCTCCCACACATCAATGGTAAGCAGTGGCTCCTTACCGTGCTTGAGTGGTGTATCGGCATTGCCTAAGGCCATGATCTCAAGCTTGCCCTTATCGAGGGCCAGCCAGGTCCAGCCTGACCCGAATAGGGTGGCAGCCGCATTCGTGAAAGCTTTCTTGAACTCGTCAAA
>Ga0315295_10001977_pt1 | contig 17451 bp, 14 predicted proteins | sample YL17G14_0_MG_FD_204453 | JGI IMG/M metagenome (GOLD analysis project Ga0315295, IMG submission 204453) | Sediment microbial communities from Yellowstone Lake, YNP, Wyoming, USA - YL17G14_0 | ecosystem: Environmental > Aquatic > Freshwater > Lake > Sediment | place: USA: Wyoming | collected... | reverse complement strand
GTGCCGATAGTAATCATAAGGCCTCTCAGACAATAAGTTTTTGTTGCTACATTACTTATCGTCCGAGCAGGCCCGTTTTGTTTGATCTCTTTAGCTATCATGATTCCCAAAATCGGTCAGTTTGAGTTATAACAAATCAACGCAGGTGACCCCCTAAACACTGCGATTTTCAGATCACCTTGTTTGTGATATATTTCTCTGTGACCTCTGTGTTCTCCTTCGACAAGGCTCAGGACGGCGTCTGTGGCTAAGAATGAAATGCACTTTCTCTGTGGCTAAGCTTCTTTTTTTGTCAGAGTTTCTTGGTTTTTTTCATTCCGTTGGGCAGTTTGATGCCGCTGCGGCCGGGGCCTTTTTTGAAGTCGAGGATGATCTTGACGGCCGTCTCGACGTCGTCGGCCATCGTAAAGACCTTCAGGTCCTCGTGGTCGATGTATCCGTGCTCGCGCAGCATCTTGGTTTTGAGCCATTTCACCAGCCCGTCCCAGTAGTCGCGGCCCATCAGGATGACGGGGAACGACGCCTGCTTGAGCGTCTGGATCAGGACGAGCGATTCGAAGAACTCGTCCATCGTGCCGTAGCCGCCGGGAAAGACAATGAAGCCGTGCGCGTACTTGAGGAACATAACCTTGCGGACGAAGAAGTATCGAAAATGCAGCGAGAAGTTCTGGTAGTCGTTAGGGATCTGCTCCATCGGCAGCTCGATGTTCAGGCCGATGCTCCGGCCGTGCGCCGCCGCGGCGCCTTTATTAGCGGCCTCCATAATCCCGCCACCGCCGCCGGTGATGATGGCGAAGCCGGCCCCGGCTAATTCGAAGGCGGTCTGCTCGGCGAGCTTGTAGTATTTGTCATCCGGGCTGCAGCGGGCCGAGCCGAAGATGGACACGGCCGGACCGACCGACGCCAGCTCCTCGAAGCCTTCGGTAAACTCCGCCATCACTCTGAATATGCGCCAGAGGTCTCGTACGGGACTATCAGCCATCTCAATCATGCAGAACGCTCTCCTTGTGACTTACCATAAGGCCGGATTGTTTGCCGAGGGGCAGTATTGCGCAATCGGGCAATTCGGGCAATCCGGTTTTCGAGCTGTACAGACATTTCGGCCATGGGTAATCACCAAATGACTAAATGCAGTCCAGTTCCTTCTCGGTACTATTTCGGCCAGATCGAACTCCAACTTAACCGGGTCGCTGTTCTCGGAAAGCCCCAATCGCCGCGACAGGCGAATCACGTGCGTGTCACAGGTGATTCCGGGGATTCCGAAGGCATCGCCTAAGACGCAGTTGGCGGTTTTTCGCCCTACGCCCGGCAGGGTCAGCAATTCCTCCATCGTGGCGGGTACTTTGCCGCCGTACTGCTCGATAATCTTCGTGCACGCCCCCTTGATATTGAGGGCCTTATTGCGAAAGAAGCCGGTGCTTCGGATGTCCGACTCGATTTCCTTCAAGTCGGCGTTGACCCAGTCGGAGGCGGATTTGTACTTCCTGAACAGGTCTTTGGTTACCATGTTGACCCGCGCGTCCGTGCACTGGGCCGACAAAATCGTGGCGATCAGCAGCTCCAGCGGATTGACGAACTCCAGTGCGATTTTTGCACGCGGGTACGATTTCTTCAGGATGGGCCAGATATTTTTGATGCGCTCAGCGGTCTCGGCCTTGTCAACCTTCATGTTGTTCTTTTGCTTGCCCAATTTTTTCAGGTCTCCTTGAGAGTGACTTTCGCTTACTTCTTGTCCGGCAGCTTTTCCAGAAGCCCTTTGAGCTCGGCACCGATCAGCAGGCCGTGCAGCCGGACCGGCTCATTCTTGTCCGGCATGAATAATACGCTCACCGGTACGCCCGGTTCCCTGTAAAGCTCTTTCAAATCGATCGAGGCGGGATTCTGGCGTACGGTCGTATCGCCCTTAACCGCCAGCACGCCTTTGGCCTTTATCAGCCCGGCAATGTCCCGGCGCGCGTACACCGTTTTCTCGACGGCTTTGCACGTCAGGCACCAGTCAGCCATGAACTCAATCAGGACTGGTTGCCGTTCCTTGACGGCGCCGTCGATCCGGGCGGCGTCGTATGGCTGCCAGTCAATCGCATCAGCTTTGCCGGGCGGCAGCAGCCAGAGTCCGGCGGCCAGAGCGAGCACAGCGGCGATAGTGCGTATCACCCATTTGCGGGCGGTGGGGGTGCTGAACGTGACCCATCCGCCCCACATCCAGACGCAGAAAGCCAGAATGACGCCGAAATACAATACAGCATTGCTGCGCGCCTTCGGCAGGGCGGCCACGAGCCAGACCGCCACGATCAGCAGGACGAAACCCGTCGCTTGTTTGAAAAGCTCGGACCATCGCCCGGCTTTCGGCAGATATTTCAGCAGCGACGGAATTGACGTCAGGATTGCGTACGGTGCGGCCATCCCGGCGCCGATCAGCAGAATGGCCACGGTTGCCAGTGGCAGCTTCTGCGTCTGTGCCCATGCGAAGGCCGCGGTTAATATCGCAAAGCTGCACGGCGTGCTCAACAGCGCCGCCAAAAAGCCCATCGCCGCCGAGCCGGCAAGGCCCTTTCCCGGGCCGGCCCTGCCCGCTATTGACGACGGCGGCGTCACGGTAAAAACGCCGAACATAAACATCGCCAGCACGACCATCAACATTGCCATGCCTACCAGGAACGCCGGATTTCTGAAATGGTCGCCCCATTGGAACACGGTGCCGTAGCCGAGCCGAAGGATGATATTCAGGACGGTTATAGCAGCGAAAAACAGCAATATGCCGAGGCAAAAAGAAAGGCCCAGCGCGATGCACCTGGCCTTACTTTGACGGGCCTGCTCGAAGATGCCCAGCACCTTCAGCGGGATCACGGGCAGCACGCACGGCATGATATTCAGAATCACGCCGGCCAAAAACGCCAGTGTGAGGGCAAACCACGTCGCATAGCTCGGCCCCGCAGCGGCCGGGGCTGCGGGCCCCGTGTCACCCGGAGCTTCGAAGCTGATCTGGTTCCATGAATCACGGCCTCGCCAGTCGATTTTCGTCTGGAGCGTTTTTTCAAAAGGCGGCAGGCACAGCAGGCTCGTGCAGGTGATGCCGGTAATTTTGACCTCCACGTCAGCGGCGCCGGTTTGGGCTTTAGCGGCTGTGATGGGCACGAAAACGGTGAAATCGCCGGCATAGACTTCGACTTTGGTGTCGCTGCCGGGATTCGTGATGATCTGCCATTTGGGAAACACGGCTTTGCTGAAATCGAGGGCGTTGGATTTGGCCTCGACCTTCAGCTCAAATCCGGGCGCGGGGGCGGTTTTCGGGCTTGCGTAGTAATGAAGATCGTGCGTTCCGGTGAATAGGACCGCTATCCCGGCCTGGCCATCCATTCGGGCAGGCTCGATGCGGGCGGAGGAGAATTCCTGCTCGTGCCTGGCCATCACCATGCCCGCAGCCGCCTCGGTTGGGGCGGAGTTTTGCCCTAACGCGCCACAGGCGAACACAGAGATACAGGCAAGCCATACCCGTGATGTAAGAAGCGCATTTTTGAACATCGCAGCAACTCTTACCTGAGTGCAAGCTCAGAGATCATTGAAACGGACGTACTACGAATGAGCCGATCCTTCCTGCTGTTTCTCGGGCTGCGTTGCCGGTGCGCTCTTGGCCAGCTCGGCGGCCAACAGATCGGCCACGGTGGGTTTATCCAGGAAGCCGCCATCCAAGATTAATTTGACCTCTTCGGCGTCGAGCGTTTCATATTTCAGCAGGGCCTTGGCTATGTTCTGGAGCCTGTCCTTGTTGGCTTCAATCAATTCCGTGGCTTTTGTATGGGCTTCGCCGGTGAGCCTTTTCACCTCGCTGTCGATGGCCTCGGCTGTTTTTTCCGAGTATTCTCTGTCGGCCGGCATCGGGTACACCAGGTCCTTGATGCTGAGGTCCGGCCCATAGCTGATCGGACCAAGCTCCTCACTCATCCCCCAGGTCAGGACCATCTGTTTGGCAATATTGGTCGCCTGCTGGATGTCCGATTGGGCGCCGCTGGATATATCGTCACAGAACATCTCTTCCGCGACGCGGCCGCCGAAACACACCTGCAAGAGCGCCATGCAATATCTCTTCGTGAATATCGTCCTGTCCTTTTCCGGCAGGGCAAAGGTCGCGCCGCCCATGGGCCCTCGCGGAATGATGCTCACCTTATGCAGCGGGTCCGCATCTTCGAGCAAGGACTGCACGAGTGTATGACCGGCTTCGTGGTAAGCGATAATTCCCTTTTCCTTCTCGTCGATGACCCGGCTCTTTTTTGCTCTTCCCCATCGGACCTTGTCTCTGGCTTCCTCCATGTCAGCCATTTCGATGTAATCTTTGTTGGCCATGGTGGCGGCCAGCGCCGCTTCGTTGATAATCGCCGCCAGGTCCGCCCCGCTGAACATCGGCGTCCCGCGCGCCAGCCTCTCAAGGTTGGAGTCGGGTCCCATCTTGACTTTCTTGGCGTGGACTCGCAGGATTTCAACTCGGCCTTTCAGGTCCGGCAGGGGTACAAAGACTTGCCGGTCGAATCGCCCCGGCCGGGTCAGCGCGTGGTCCAGAATATCGGCGCGGTTTGTCGCGGCAATCACAATGACCTGGTCGTTCGTATCGAAGCCGTCCATCTCGACGAGGATGGCGTTGAGCGTTTGCTCTCGCTCGTCATGGCCGCCGCCGACGAAGCCGGGGCCGCGTTTGCGCCCGATGGCGTCCACTTCGTCGAGGAAGATGATGCAGGGCGAATTATCTTTGGCTTGTTTGAACAAATCCCGCACGCGCGAGGCGCCGACGCCGACGAACATTTCCACGAAATCGCTGCCGGAGATGCTGAAGAACGGCACGTCGGCCTGGCCCGCAATGGCCTTGGCCAGCAGCGTCTTTCCGCAACCGGGCGGGCCCACCAGCAGGACGCCGCGAGGAATGCGGCCCCCCAGGCGCTGGAATTTTTTCGGATTTTTCAGGAACTCGATAATCTCAGCGACCTCTTCCTTCGCCTCATCGACGCCGGCGACGTCCGCGAACGTGACATTGGCCTTGTCTTTTCCCTGGACCCGGTGCCGGCTGCGGCCGAAGGACATCAGCATCCCCCCGGCCCCGCTGCGAAGGTTCCGTGCGAAGAAAAAGTAAAAGAATCCGATCAGCAGCAGCAGCGGCAGGACCCACTGGATCAGCAGAATGAGCCAGATTCGCTGCGGCGCCGTATCGCTCTGTATTCCCGGGTGCTCCTGCAGCAGCTCTTTAAGCCAGACGCCGTGCACGTCCGGATTGAAATGGACCAGAAAAGATTTTTTGTCCTTGCCGGGCTGGCCGGAAAGATAATCGTCAGTGAATTGACCGGAGACTTCCGTGTCCTTCACCGTGACGCTCTCGACGTGCCCATCATTGACATGCTTGACGAATTCATCCCATCTGATCGTCTCGACTCTCTGCCATCGCCCCAATGTCGCTATCAGGATAACCATCAGGACGGCCGGGACGATATAACTGAGCGGTCCCCGCCCATAACGCGGCAGAGGAGGCTTGCCCGGCTTGTTTTGCGAGCCGCGGCGCTGCAAAAACGGTTTCTCGTCCTGACTATCCATCATGTTCACTACGCGGCTGTTTGTGATTCGGCGCACGATTCTACCATTTCCTTTCCATCAGTTCTACGATCTTCCGTGCCAGGTTGTTTGCAGCCAGAGCGGATGCGTATTTGAAATCCTGCATCTGGTACTCCGAATAGCTTGCCGAGGCACTGACCTGCTGCTGATCGAGCAGCAGCTCTCCGGTCTTGAGGTTCTTCCATGTGACCACGGCCTGGAGCTCCACTTCTTTTTCCAGCACGGAGCCAATATCGCGGTCCACGCTGAGCGCTAACTCGCCGATGGCCGTGATCTGGCCACTGATCACCGTGTCGGCCAGGTCTTCGTTGGAGATGATCTTGTAAGGCGTTTCGGCTTCGATGCGTTTGGCCAGCGCGTCGGACAGCTCGTACTCGACGCCTCGCCGAAAGCTCTGGTTGTCGAACATCTTCAGGCATACGCTGCTGACGTCCCGTGGGAACAGCGGCTCATTGGAATAGCTGGCTATCTCGGAGCATCCGCACAGTCCCGCACAGAGCACGCCGAAGCACAGCAGCGCACAGGGGAAGGAGAACCTGCGATGAACGGGCCGTTGTTTGAGGAGTCCTTTCTTCATTTTTCGCCGGGCGCCTGATTATTACTTGTCACGTCCCGGTCCGCGGCGCGCCATTCCTTTGCCGTTTCCGCCGCCTCGGTGCCGGGCCAATCGCTCACGACCATATCATAATAGAGGTTGGCCGCCTGTCTATTTCCAACCGACTGGTAATACCGGCCGATGGTGAGCTGCTTGCGGGCCAACTGCTCGTCGATTTCCTTGAGCTTCTGATCGACGCCGATTTCTTTGGCCTCCGCGGGATAGAGCAGCCGGAATCTTTCGTAGCAGCTCTTCGCGGTGCTCAGGCGCGAGGCGTCATATAAGGGCCTTTTGCGCTCGGATTCTTTATTGTAGGCCTCGTGTTTGCATTGGGCCATGCCGAGCAGGGCTTCCTTGCCGACCGGCCCGGTTTGCCATTCGAGCGAGATCTCCCACCATTTGAGATACGCTTCATTGTACAGCTCTCGTTCCTGGTAGCTCCTGGCCACGGCCAGGGCGGCGTCGATCCCTAATTGTGAATCGAGTCCGGCGTGGTCCGTGATCTTTTCCATGATTCGGACGCCTTCGGAGTATCCGCTCAACTTAATGAACCCGAGTACCACCTTCTTCTTACCGCCCAGGTAGGCTGTGGCGATAGCGAATTCCCTCTCTATAGCGGCTTGGCAAAGCGTGCTCTTCGGATGGTCGGTCAGCAGCTTGTCATAACTGCGGACCGCCTTGATAAAATGCCCTTTGCAGTAGTACAGCTCGGCCTTAACGTACATGTCAAAATCAGCTCCCGCGATCTGCGGGAATTTCTCCTTGATTGCCTCGAACGCCTCGCGAGCTTCCTCGGTTTGGCCGGTGTTGACAAACGATTTCGCTTCGGCTATAGCCAATTGCAACTGACTGTTCGGGTCGCTGGAGACTTCCTTCCAGACCTTGCCGTCCACGAGGTGCCATGTATCGGCCGGGGCCGTCGATGCGACGGCCAGCAGAATCCCTGCAGCCAACGCTGCGAATGACAGTCTAAACTTCGGCATACTGTGAATTTGCAATGGTTTTATCTTCCAGCTATCTTCCACAAACTCGGGGGTTATTATACAGGTTTCCCAAAGCATTGCAAACGCGCAGTCGAAAATATGTATCGCGGCGTTTTTTCCGCTGTATTTGCAAAAACGCTTGTTTCTTGAACCTTTGCTGGTTATAAGGGAGCCGAACAATCAAACATATTTTTTCTGAATTTATGGAGGTGCAAGAAATGTCTAAGGATGTGCGAAGAGTTCTGCCGATTGTCGCCGTCGGTCTGTGCCTGACTTTTGTCGAAGGTTGTCAGTCAACCACCCGTCGGATTACGGCCGAGGATTACGTGGACAAGATGAAGGCCGGCTGGATCGGCCAGATGGCCGGCGTCGGTTGGGGCGGACCCACCGAATTTCGCTACAAGAGCCAGATCATACCCGAAGACAAGATGCCGGCCTGGAAGCCCGAGCTGATCAACCAGTTCAACCAGGACGATATCTACGTCGAGATGACCTTCCTGCGGACGCTGGAGCTCTACGGCATGAATGCGTCGATCCGTCAGGCGGGCATCGACTTTGCCAACAGCGGCTACCCGCTCTGGCACGCCAACAAGAACGGCCGGGATAATCTGCGAAAGGGCATCGCGCCGCCGGATTCAGGGCATCCGCAGTTCAACAAGCACGCCGACGACATTGATTATCAGATCGAGGCCGACTATTCCGGCCTGATCGCACCGGGCCTGCCCAACGTCGCCATCGAGCTGGGCGAGAAGTTCGGCCGGCTGATGAACTACGGCGACGGCCTTTACGGCGGCCAGTTTGTCGGTGGAATGTACGCCGAGGCCTTTTTTGAAGATGATATGGAAGATATTGTCCTCGCGGGTCTGGCGTGCATCCCCAAAGAAAGCCAATACGCCGAGTGCATCCGCGACGTGTTGGCATGGTATAAGAAGAATCCACGCGACTGGCAGAAAACCTGGCAGCTTATCGAGGAGAAATACCAGAAGAATCCCGACTACCGCCGCTTCTCGTGCGACAAGGGCGAGTTCAATATCGACGCCAAGATCAATGGCGCCTATATCGTGATGGGCTTGCTGTACGGCAAAGGCGACCCCGATAAGACGATTATCATCTCGACGCGCTGCGGCCTGGATTCCGACTGCAACCCCTCCAATTCTGGCGGCGTCCTGTTCACGACCATCGGCTTCAAGAATCTGCCGGACAAATTCACGTCGGCCCTGAATCCGGAAGGCAAATTCAGCCACACGGCGTATAATTTCCCCTCGCTGGTGGAGGTCAGCAAGAAGCTGGTCCGCCAGGCCGTCACCCGCGCCGGCGGACGCATCGAAAAGAACGCTAAAGGCCAGGAAGTCTTTGTCATCCCCACCCAGAAGCCTAAGCCCAGCAAGCTCGAACAGTGCTGGGAGCCCGGCCCGCCCGCTAATAGCAAATTCTCCCAGGCCGATATGGCCCAGATCAAGGTTCCGGAAGAAAAAGGCAAGAATCAATAAAAAATGAATTGCGTGTCATTCTGAACGGAGCGCAGCGCAGTGAAGAATCTCTTTTTCGCGTTCGGGTGCCAGATGCTTCGCTTTGCTCAGCATGACGATGAGAGTGAGTTTTTATTCTATTAGAGGTTTAATCCCAAAACTACAGATTCCCAAAGGCGGCGGTACCAAAACGTTACCGCCGCCTTTCTTTTTGCCTTTATGGTGTGAATTGATTGACAAGCTGCCTTTATCTGGGTATTATTCTTGCCGGAGACAAGAAAATGAGGCGAGCAAAGCTATTTTGTTTGTTCTTGCCGTTGGTATTCCTTGCCCCCGGCTGCCGCAAGGAGCCTGCACCGGCCACTACGCCGCTCCACTGGGCCGCTAAAACCGGCGATGTTGAGCGATTGAGCCTGTGCCTTTCGAGTGGAGACGATGTCAACGCCGCCGATCAGGATGGATGGACGGCTCTGCACTGGGCGGCCCACGAAGGCCACAAAGAAGCGGCGGAACTGCTTATCTCCAGCGGTGCGAACGTCAACGCCAAAGACAAAGACGGCTGGACGCCCCTCTGGCTTGCCCTCGGCGCCGGCCACACAGATGTGCTGGCGATGCTTGCAGCCAACGGCGCTGATGTCAACGTCAAATGTGGCCGAGACCTTGAAATGCCGCTGCATTACGCCGCGTGTGAAGGTCTCAAAGAGGTTGCCGAACTTCTGATCGCCCACGGCGCCGATGTCAACGCAAAGACAGATAGAAATTGGTCCTGGCGACACCCCAGCGGTTATACACCCCTGCACGAGGCGGCCAAAGAGGGGCATAAGGATTTGGTGGAACTGCTGCTTGCGCATGTCGCCGACCTGCAGGCGAAGGATGATTCTGGCTCGACTCCGCTACACGAGGCGGCGTGTGAAAATCACACCGACATTGCGGATTTGCTCATCGCCAAAGGAGCCGATGTCAACGCGAAGAGTAACGGGGATTTCACTTCCTTACACTCGGCGGTTGCCGGGGGCCGCAAAGAGATGGTGGAGTTGCTCATTGCGAAAGGTGCTGATGTCAATACAAAAGACCAGAGCGGTGGTACGCCGTTGCGTAGTGCTGTCCAAGCTGGAAACAAGGAGATGGTTGAACTCCTTCTTTCAAAAGGCGCGGACGTTAATGCAAAAGGTGGTCAGCGAGGTGGAACGCCTTTGCACGACGCAGTCGAATACGGCCACAAGGATATCGTGGAGCTTCTTGTGGCCCGTGGTGCCGATATGAACGTCGAGGATAGCGATGGTGATACTGCGCTGATCTGCGCGCTGAAGTGGGACAAAACAGACTCCGCTCAGTTTCTGATTTCCAAGGGTGCAGATGCGAATCTTAGCGCAGAAAGTATGGCGAGGCTACTGTTTTTGGCAGCCGGGGAAGGGCTCACGGATTTGGCCAAACGACTCGTCGCCAACGGCGCCGATGTCAACGCGTCACCCGCAGCGAGAAAAGGGTATTGGAGCTGGGACTGGACGAGAGGGGATACGACGCTTCTGCATGCGCTGCGTTATGGATCAATTGATATCGCCAAGTTGCTCCTCGCTGAAGGTGCTGATGTGAACGCACGAAATACTTCAGGCGAGACACCGCTGTCACTTGCGATCAGTGGTGTACGGGTCGATGTGGCGCAAGGCAGGATTCGTGGAGGCTTCGATTGGGTGGTGATTGAGGGTATAGGTGCGTACGTCCAGACCACTGACGAACGGCGGATCGCTGATCTTTGTGAAGGCTATCGTGATGTTGTGAAGCTACTTCTGTTCCGGGGCGCGGAGGCGAAGGTGAAGGACCGAGAAGGCGATAGTGCCATTCACATTGCGGCCGCTGGCGGCGAGAAGGAACTGGCGGAGCTTCTCATCGCCCACGGCGCCGCCGTCAATGAGCAGAATCCGCACGGAACGACGCCTCTGCACTACGCGGCCCGTGGGCACAAGAGCGTGGCCGAACTTCTGTTGGCTAAGGGGGCAAACATCAATGCGAAGGACAAGGACGGTGATACACCGCTACACGATGCGGCCCTTCGGGGCCAGAAGGACATCGTGGAATTGTTGTTGGCCAAAGGGGCCGACGCTAATGCAAGAGATAACAGTGGCCGGACGCCCGCGGACGAGGCGGCCCGCCGGGGGCATAAGGAAATCGCTGAGCTACTCCGCAAGCGTGCGTCAAAGGAGTAATCATTTGCGGCGGACCTTGCAAATTGGATGGGGGTATGGTAGAATATTACGCTGAATTGACGTGGGTACGGTGTTAAGAGCCTACGGATTGCCGACTGTCGATTTGCGATTGCCAATCGAAAATCGAACATCGAAAATCGGAAATTGCTTAGAGAGGCTGAAAATGCGATATATCAGACTGCTTTGCTTAGTTTTGGTGGCTGTTTTGGCTGTTTGTGGGTGCAAGAAGCAGGAACCTAAGCCGCCGCCACAACGACCCGCTGTCAAGGTCCCAGCAAAGCCGGCGGAGCCAAACGTTGCGGCTGAACCTGCTACCCCGATGGCAGCGGTCGCTGAGGAAAAACCGGTGGAAGTACCGGCTGGAGAGCTGGCGGGGGCGCAGGTGGTACGCATGCCAACGGATCCCGCTAAGGCTACCGAAGCCCTGCAGCGTGCGGTCGCCCAGGGGGATTTCGAGCAGGTTAAGTCGTTCATTGCCGACGGCGCCGATGTCAACGCAAAGGCCAAGAACGACGTAACGCCGCTGCACATATCGCTGGTGCAGGGGCATGAAGATGTTGCCATGCTGCTGATCAACAACGGCGCCGATATGAATGCCAAGATGGGGGATGGCACAACGCCGCTGCACTTTGCCGCCATGCGGAACTGTAAGATTATCGCTCAATTTCTCGTCGATGAGGGGGCCGATATCAATGCGGCCAGCGAGATTCAGGGGACGCCTCTGCACGTAGCCGTCGCGTCGGGTCATCGTGAGATTGTCGAGCTGCTCGTGGCCAAAAGGGCCGATGTCAACGTCAGAGACCGCATGGGCCAGACCCCGCTAAATATAGCCAAGCAGAAGAGGCAGACCGAGATCGTCGATCTGCTGCTGGCCAACGGAGCCCAGGAGTAGTTCAGGTTTCTGTAGTTTGAAAAAGGTTTTAGAGAGGGCATGGGACAATGGCGGAACACGTGAATCGCCGGCAGTTTCTCAGACGGTCCGTAGTCGGCTCGGCCGCAGTGGCGTCGGCTCTGAGCCTCGAAGAAAAGGCTTTATTAGCCGCCGCGGGCAAGCCGGCGAAAGCCCCGGTGGACTCAGCCAACGGCCTGGCGGCGGGAACCATCGGCAAGGTGAAGATCAGCAGGATCATCTGCGGCGGCAACCTGATCGGCGGATATGCTCACAGCAGGGACCTGGTCTATGTCTCTTCGCTGCTGAAACATTACTTCACGGATGAGAAGATTATCGAGACCCTCCAGATATGCGAGGAAAACGGAATTAATACGATCATCACCGGCTCCGGCTCGGCCCCGCTTTTGAACAAATACTGGGACGAAAGGGGCGGGAAGATTCAGTGGATCGCTCAATGCACGGCCGCGACCGATGACCTCACGGGGGACCTGAAGAAGGCCATTGACGGCGGGGCGGCAGGGGCGTTCCTGATCGGCAATATCGGCGACCTATGGGCGAGAAACGGCAGGACCGATCTGATCGGGCAAGTCGTCGATTTCATCAGGAAAAATGGAATTATCGGCGGGGTTGGCGGGCATAACCTGGGGACGCCTATGGCATGCGAGCAGGCCGGCCTGAACGCCGACTTTTACATGAAGACGCACCACAGCGCCAAATACTGGTCCACGCGGGCGCCGGACCAGCATAAGGACGTGATCGACAACTACAATGTGGACAACTACTGGGACAAGGAGCCAGAGAAAACCGTCGAGTTCATGAAGACGATGACCAAGCCCTGGATTGCGTACAAGGTGCTGGCCGCAGGCGCGATCCATCCACGGGATGGTTTCAGATTTGCCTTTGAAAATGGCGCCGATTTTCTCTGCGTCGGGATGTTCGACTTTCAGATTATCGAAGATGTGTTGATTGCAAAGGATATTCTCTCCGGTACAATGAATCGCCAGCGGCCCTGGAGAGCCTAAAGGCTGAAACGTAGAACCTTCATATTATTTGTTCGAATCGAAGGGATGAAAGATATGTCCGAGAAGAATGTAAATCGTCGTGATTTCATGCGGAAATCCATCGCCGCTTCGGCAGGCGTCACGTTGGGGCTTCAGAGCTTCGAGGAGCAGAACCTGTTGGCTAAGATGGCCGGCACATCGGGCGGCGAAAAATCCCCCGCGGCCAAAGACAAGACTGGTTCGGCCGGCAATAAGCTGCCGTTCGGCAAGATCAAGAACATCAATATCAGCCGGGTATTCTGCGGCGGCAATCTGATCGGCGGCTGGGCGCACAGCAGGGACCTGATGTACGTTTCGTCGCTGGTCAAGGCCTATCACACGGACGAAAAGGTCTTCGAGACGCTGGAGTTAGCCGAAGAAAACGGTATCAACACGATCCTGACCAATCCTGTCTCCGACCGGGTCATCAACCGGTACTGGGACGAGCGCGGCGGCAAAGTCCAGTGGATTTCGGATTGCGCCTCGGGCCCGGACATTAAGACCGGCATTAAGCGCTCCGTGGACGGCGGCGCTCACGCTGTGTATATCCAGGGCGGCCTGTGCGACGACGCCGTTAAGAAGGGCAAGGTGCAACAACTCGGTGAAGCGCTCGAATACATCAAAGAGCAGGGCATCCCCGGTGGCTTGGGGGCGCATCTGCTCGATACGGTCAAAGCCTGTGTCAACGGCGGCCTGAAGCCCGACTTTTGGGTCAAGACGCTGCATCCGACGAATTACTGGTCGGCCAATATTCAGCCGGAAAACGACAATATCTGGTGCCGCAATCCCGAAGAAACAATCGAATATATGAAAGCGCTCGAGACGCCCTGGGTGGCCTTCAAGGTCCTGGCCGCCGGTGCATTTCATCCGAGGGACACGTTTAAGTATGTCTTCGAGAGCGGCGCCGATTTCGCCTGCGTGGGGATGTTCGATTTTCAGGTCATCGAAAATGCGCTTATCGCCCAGCAGGTTTTCTCGGGCGAGCTGAAAAGACAGCGGCCCTGGAGAGCGTAAGGAAAACGGGGAAAGCCACTGATTCAAACGTTTAAATGCCTTGCTGCGTAAATCCGAAGGCGGCATTTGCACAGGTAGCGATAACCAAAAGATAATGAGAATCGGCATCGCTGCGCCGCATCCGGCTCCTCCATGCAGTACGCAAATCCATCGATACCCGCGTCTTTGGCCTTGCACACGTTTTCGAATCCCGACCGATAACAGGCGAAATCGATTGGGCACTGCGAATCCGCTATGATCTTCTCTATATCAAGATTATGTTTATCCAATATAGGCATAATAGCATCACTTCCGATACACATATAGAATAATGGTGACGCTCCGGGCTTGGCAATTGTGGTGACTACGTATTTTTTGACATTTTGCGAAAATTTCTTGCCGGGGTCGCCGGGATGCCACTTCAGCGTCCACAACTCCTTGAGCCCGATTTTCCTGATGGAGAAGTCAAGGAAAGTGGCGTTTACGAATCCCTCGTGCCGGTTGAGGCAGAATCGCCGCTCCAGAAATAGCCGTCATTCTGGCCGGCGTACATTTGGCAGCGAACGAGCGATACTTCTCAATCGGTGCCAGACCCCTCGACGGGGTTTGTCCTGATCGCAGTCGAGGGGCTCGGGGTGACAATCGTAATATATTCTCAGTAGTCCTTGAAGTCTTTCATCCATTCAGGCCAGTCGGACGGCTCGACGCCGCCGGCTTTCGTCCAGGGGCCGTTCGGGTCATAGGACCGGTGCCATCTGAAGGTCCACAACTGCTTGAGTCCGGCCTTTCTGACCGAGCCATCCATGAATACGCTGTTGACGGCCGCTTCGTGGCGGTCGATACAAAAATACTGCATCGCGTTGAACTGCGTATCCGAGCCCAACCGGATGCGGGGCGGATAGTTCTCATCCGCCGGAGGTCTGTCCAGGTCGTGCGGACGCGAGCCTCGCCAGATGCAGTCGAGGAAAACCGGCACGTTGCTGGCATCCCTGATGTCGCTGGTCCTCCATAGCGAGTCCGTAGCGGCCGGGTCCGCCGGGTGGTCGATGACCCAGTCGTTCAGGCCGTAGCTGCAGAACATCGCAGGCTCGAACAGCCACCATGCGTGATATTTGGTACCGCCGCCGATGTACTTCAATGCCCAGAAACGCTTCTTGGTGACGGTGTCAAGGGCCGGATCGTCAGGGAGCGATTCAGGGGCTTCCACATAGTGCTTTTTTGCCATCGGGCACAGAAAGAGCGAATCCTTGCAGCCGCCGTAGTAGGGCTGCATCGGCCCGATCCACGTGTCGCCGCCGGCCATCGTGAAGAATTTGCCGTCGTTGGCGCCCGTGTACATCGAGAACATAAGGCCCCATTGGTGCAAATTGGCCTGACACGCGACGGAGTTCGCCTGCCGTCTGATCCGCTGGACGGCCGGCAGCAGGATGCCCAGCAGTATCGTGATAACCGCGATGACAATGAGAAGCTCTATGAGCACAAAGCTCGTCGCAAGTGCCGTGTTTTCCCGGCTGGGCCTGTTCATGCCTGAGATGGTACAGCCTTTTGCTTTCCGCATAACGGCCCCTTGCGTCTTTCAACGAAACGTCCTGCGAAAACCTTCGCCTATCGTTCCGGTCTGATGCATACCGGCCTCGAGCCTATCTCTCGCAATTATAGCCGAATATTCTGCACCGGTACAACCTGGGATCGCCAAATTGCTTTCCTTGACGGTGGGCGGCCGATCTTTTATAGTGGAGCGCCTTGGGCGGATGACGTTTGATGGTTGCGATAGCAGGATTTGTTTGAATGAAAAAAAAGAGTCAATGTGACAAATGCACGGGGCTGTGCTGTCAGTATTTTGCACTGCCGCTCGATACGCCGAAAGAGAAGAGCGACTACGAGGACATACGTTGGTATCTGTGCCATAAGGATATCACCGTCTTCGTCGAGGAGGGCGACTGGTACCTGAATATCAAGAACCGCTGCAGGCACCTGTCCAGGAGAGACTATCGCTGCCGGATTTACGACAAGAGGCCGAAAATCTGCAGAAAATACCGACACGCCGATTGTGATTATACCGAGGGTGAGTATGACTATGAGCTGCACTTTACCAGCGATAAAGAAATGGAGGAGTATATCAAGGTAAAGTTCGACAACAACGTGACTGAGAAACAAAAGACGAAGAAAAAGAGAAAGAAGAAATGAAGATACCGCCGGTCAAGGGAACCAGGGATTTCTATCCGGAGGATATGGCCGTTCACAATTACATCGTGGACGGCTGGAAGAAGGTCTCGCTTCGCAACGGCTTCGAAGAATACGATGGACCGATTTTTGAGTACCTCAAGATGTTCCAGATCAAGAGCGGCGACGAAATCGTCGAGCAGCTTTTCTCACTCAAAGATCGAGGTGACCGAGAGCTGGCGCTGCGGCCGGAGATGACCCCGACCCTGGCGCGGATGGTCAACCAGCGAATCAGCTCGCTGCCCCGGCCGATCAAGTGGTTCTCCGTCCCAAGATTGTTCCGCGCCGAGCGCCCTCAAAAAGGCCGCCTCCGCGAATTCTTCCAGTGGAATATCGACATCATCGGCGAAGAGAGCGTCTTGGCCGACGCCGAAGTGATATTCACCACCGTGGATTATCTGCGGGACGCCGGCCTGCGCAGCAATCACATAAAAGTCAAAATCTCCAGCAGGAGACTTCTGGCGGCCGTTCTGAAGAAAATAGGCATCTCGGCTCTTGAGCCGCTCTACGCACTGCTCGACAAAAGAGCTAAACTGCCCGCGGATACCTTCAAAGCAATGCTTGCCGAGCAAGTCCCCGACGCCGGGAAGGCCGGCAGGATCGATGCCTTCATGCAAGTCGGTGACGTTTCGCAGATCAAGGAGATTGTGGGGGCCGATGACGAGGTGGACCGGGGCATCGACGAACTATCTGCGCTGATGCGATGGCTGGGTCAAATGGGAATCGCAGATTATTGCGTTTTTGATCCCGGCATAGTCAGAGGACTGGCATATTACACGGGGGTGGTTTTTGAGGTTCACGATATCGTCGGAGAGCTTCGCGCGATATGCGGCGGGGGCAGGTACGATAATCTGCTCGCTGATTTCGGTGGTCCGTCGATACCCGCCACAGGGATGGGCATGGGCGATTGTGTGCTGGAAATCATGCTACGGGAAAAGGGGCTGTTGGAGAAAGAGGTGCCGCGGTCTGCGCTTGATTTCTTCGTTGCCTGTGTGCCCGGGACGACCTTCGGTCCAGAGGGCACGGACCGGGAATTGACAGCGGAAGGCGAGGTCGTCAAGCTGACCGCCGCGATTCGTCGCGCGGGATGCAGCGCGATTTTCAGCTACAAATTCAACCAGTTGGGTAAACAGCTTAAAGATGCCTCCGTTCAGAATGCTAAGAAATGTGTCATCATCGGCGAGGAGTTCAAAGACGATAAGCTCACCGTCAAGGACATGACCACGGGGGAGCAGGAGCTTGTCGATGTCGATGAATTTCTGGCCAGGTTGAGAGTTGGTTAGTGATTTGGAGAGGACCCCATTCCTGGAAGGAAGAAAAGATGAAACACAGTCGGTTGGTTTTTGTAGTGTCGTGCGTGTCCCTGCCGGCGTGCTTTGCGGCGGGGCTTCTTGCGGCTCAGCAGGGCCAGGATCAGAATCTTACCTCGCCTGAGGTCCAAAGCGATCGCCGGGTGACGT
>Ga0315295_10001976_pt1 | contig 17452 bp, 11 predicted proteins | sample YL17G14_0_MG_FD_204453 | JGI IMG/M metagenome (GOLD analysis project Ga0315295, IMG submission 204453) | Sediment microbial communities from Yellowstone Lake, YNP, Wyoming, USA - YL17G14_0 | ecosystem: Environmental > Aquatic > Freshwater > Lake > Sediment | place: USA: Wyoming | collected... | reverse complement strand
CTCTACCGCCGCGTCTGTGGCCGATGACAGGACGGAAGCCCGGGCAAATACTGAAAGCTGACATCTAAAACCGGGCTATTGCACCGGAGGCAACGGAGGACGCGGAGCTCAATCCCTCGTCAGCTCAATACTCCAAGTCGCGGCTGCGAGCATTACGTCCACTCAGCGCAGAGCAGTTCCGCCTGCTGAAGGACCGTTTTGACCGCCTCATCCTGCAAGTCCGGCGGGTAGCCGTGTTTTTTCAGGATGCGCTTCACCATGACCTTGATCTTGGCCCGCGCGCTTTCGCGGACCGTCCAGTCGATGGTCACGCTCTTGCGGACTTGCGTCACGAGTTCGGTCGCGATCACGCGCAGCTCCTTGCTGCCCATGGCTTCGACCGCGCTCTTATTATCGGCCAAGGCGTCGTAGAAGGCGCGTTCCTCCTCTTGGTCACCCCGCCCCGCTCCTTCGCTGCCTTGGTGCAGGCGGAAATCGGGCAAAGCTGAAACCTTCGATCGCGGCGGCTTCGACGATGGATTCGTTGTGGCTCATTTTTCCGGAAAAGTCAGTCGATGGGTCTTCGCTATCTTGTTCCGCCACTCGGGCGCGAGCCCGGCCTCCTCCGCAAACTCCCGCCAGCGCTGCACCGCCGACTGCACTTCGGCGATGATCTTCGCGGCGCGGCCCCGCTTCATCAGCGCCGCCTTCGCGCACGCCTCGAAATCCTCCTCTGTGAAGCCGTCCCGTTTCCCGTTCAGCGTCATCTGGTGCGTGGCCGTCCACGAGCCGGACGGATTGTAGCTGTAGGTCACATCAAAGGCCGGCGCGAGCGACCACTCGCCCTGCTGGTTCATCAGGAAGGCGATGTTCTTCACGTGATCGTCCTGATTCCGCGCCACGATGTTGAAGACCATTCGCCGGAACTGCTCTTCCACCGCCGCCATCGGCAGCCGGAGCTGGCGGATCGTCAGGAGCGCCTGCTCGTAGGCGTAGGCTCCGGCCTGGTTGAAATCGAAATGCGCCAGGGCGCCGAGCGACTGCATGTGCAGCTTCGCGCCACCCGCGGGGCGATCAAAGCGCCGCGTCATGAAATGTCGCCTCCCGTTTTCCTCCAGCAGCCGGCACTCGCTCATCGTGAGTCCCGCCGCCTGCGCCATCAGGTGATACGCAAACTCGATCACCCCGTAGCCCTTCGGGTCTTCCAGTTCCTTGTCCTTGTTCCCCGCCACGCCGTCGAATTTCAGCAGCCAGTAATCGAAGCCGTCTCCCGCCGCGATCTGGCCCGAGCGCACCTCGTTCGTCGCGCGATTCCACGCGATCACCGCCTTGGCCCGCGCGCCGCCGGCCGACGTGCCCACGCTCAGGATATCGCGCAGCGCCTTTTCCTTTCCGGCCTCGTGAAAATGCCCCTGCAAATCGCCTCGATGCGTCAGCACCTCGCCCGCCAGCCGCACCAGCGCGTCCACCTCGATCTTCGTCGCCTTGCGTGGCTTCGGACCGAGCACGGGGGCAAACTCCAGCGCCCCCATGCCGCGCGTGCCCGTGTAGCAGAGGCGCTCCACGGCGTTGAAACTTTCCGGCGTGCGGCCTTGCGTCGCCAGCCAGGCGTTGATCAGCGCGTTGCCGAACTTGTCCGGCAGCGAATCCGCCAGCAGCCCCGGCAGCCCGTGAAACGTGTTTCGCGGCAGCGCGGGAAAATCATACACCCGCTCGCTCAACGGCATCGTCACCGGCGAAAGCTCGATCCCGCTGCGTGCAAAGTCCGCGTCATACTGGAACGTCGCCACGTCGCGCCCTTCGTCGAGCGCCACCGCGCCGATGGTCCGGCCCCAGAGCTGCACCTTCGCGATCATGCCGGCTTACCCCACGTCCATTTCTTCGGCTCGCCCGCCGCCGCCTTTTTGCCAGTTGCCCGCTGACGTTGCCGGCCTTGCTGTTTCAGTTGCGCCATCGGGCTGGCCGCCTCCTCCGGGAGGAGCGCCTCGAACCGTTCCACCAAGCCCAGCACCCGGCAGACGCGCACAAAACCCGCGAGTTGCGTTGCCGTTCCCAGCTCCAGCCGCTGCACCGTCCGCACGCCCAGGCCCGCCTGCTCCGCGAGCTGTCCCTGCGTCAGATTCTTCGCCAGACGCAGCCGGGCCAGCCGCTCACCGATCAGTTTGAGCAGCGCTTCATCCGTGATGTTGGGGACGATCTTCATGCGCCTAAAGTGGCGCATTAAGCGGTTAAATCAATATTAAACGTCATTTGTGGCGTCTTACATGTTCTGATTAACGCGTCATCTGCGGCGTGTTGAAACAGGTTTCCGATTCAAAACGCCAACGGTGGCGCATCCAACTCATGCCTTGGCCTCCACGGTGGCAGAGACCTCCGTCACGCCCAACTCCCCGCTCAGCAGCTTCGGCAGCAACGTGTCGCGCAGGGTGCAAAGGTGCGTGATTGGTGGAGGTTGGCGGCGGAGTGCACAGACATGCTGGGTTTCGCGCGGGCCATGGTCGTGGGGTGTAGCGTGCCGGATCGGGCCGGGGCAGCAAGGGCGGTTTCTATTTTCGACAAACGGCGGGACTGGGGCAAACTGCCCATACCGCCCCTTGCCGTCATGCCGCGCGCCTTGGTCACCCCGCCCCGCTCCTTCGCTGCCTTGGTGCAGGCCGCCTGCCGCCCCCCGCCGGGGCCCCACCCCGACCGGGCTCCCGGCCCCGCCAAGACAGGCTTGACGGCTTTAAGCCTACAATCGGAGGGAATAAGCAGTCAATGAGCCTCCTCGCCCTGCTCTTCCCCCGGGTCCGCGCCGAGAACCATCCAAAACTGTCGCCGCGGAAAGCGTAACGGCCTGCGCAAGGCTACGTAAGCCCGGCTCCTCGCCAGTCGCCGATGTGGAAATCGGCGACCACCTCACTACCGGTCACTTGATCGCGGCGAGTTCGGCGGCGAACAGCTCCCGGGCTTTCGCCTTGGCGGCGGCCAGCGGGATCTCGCCCTTGTCGAGCTTCGCGAGGAAGCTCTTCTGGGCGAGGTAGTCCTTGTTCACCACCCCGGCCTTGCTCTGGAGCATGCGCCAGGCCTTGCGGCGTTCGACGGCGAACAGCACCATCTGGCGCGTGACGGCGTAGCACTGCATCTTCCCGTGCTCCTCGGCCTTGATGTAGCTGCCGAAATTCACGACGAAGCTCCGGTGCGCGGGATCAAACACCCGGCGGTGGATGACATCGTCCTGGGTGATGAAGAGCAGCTGGTCGTCGAGGAGCGTGAGCTTCGCGGCCTCCTCCTCCTTGATCGTCTTCACGTGCTTGCGGAAGCGGTTCTCGGTGATGGCCCAGTGGGCGACGCCGAAGCTGTATTCCTCGCCGGTCGTGGAATACTTCGTGCGCCACCAGTCGCGGTCCATCGAGGGATTGCCCTTGAGGTCAAAGGCCTCCTGGGAGGATTCGCCCCGGCGGGGGTTGAAGACAAACTCCGGCATGCCGCGGCAGTCGCGCACCATCTTCGCCTGGTCGGCGCTCATGTTGTCGCCGACGCCGTGCTCGGGCTGGCAGGTGGTGTAGGCCTGGAAGAAGGCGGTGCCCCGATACTCGAGCCCCTCGAGGAGCGCCCGGTAGAGCTTGGCCGCGTTGGCCATCGAGACCTGCGCGACGAAGGGCGAGCCGTGCCCGCCGGTGAGGATCTCGGAGACGTTTTTCTTCTCGGTCAGCTTGCCCTGGGAGGCGACGCCGAACTGGTTCATGTCGTAGCCGCCGAGCATGGTGGACGAGTCCGAATTCTGCCCGCCGGTGTTGGAATACACCTGCGTGTCGAGCATGAGCATCTTCACGTTGGGGCGGTTCTGCAGGACGACCTTGGAGACGTTCTGGAAACCGATGTCGCCGAGCGCGCCGTCGCCGCCGATGACCCACACCTTGGGCAGTTCGCGGATCTCCTGCTCGGTCATCAGCGTGTCGTCGAGGTGCGTGAGGGTGAAATAGTCGGCTTCGGTGATGATCGGCGTGGCACCGGCATCCTGCCGGTGGTTTTCCGATCCCTCCGGCAAGATGCCGGAGCCACTTCCAAGCAGCGCGCCGGCCAGGCGTTCGGGCACGACGGAGTGGCGGGCGTGGTTGACGATGACGGACTCGGCCATGAGCCACGAGATCGTGGCGCCGTCCTGGAAGAGCGAGTTCATCCACGGATAGGGGTGCGGGTTGGCCGGCGGCGTGGAGCCGTAGACCGTGTTGCAGCCCGTGCTGGCGCCCATCATCATCACCGACATGCCATTGGCGCGGCGGCCGTCGACCGTCTGCAGCTCCTTGTGGTTGAAGGCTTCCTGTTCGAGCACCGCCGCCAGCCCGCCGATGATCTGCGCGTCGGTGACGGCGCCGTGCTTCGCCTCGTAGTCGCCGATGCGCTTGGCGGTGTCGGCGTCGTTCTCACCGCCGAGGTTCATGATGGCGTGGGCGTAGGTTTTCCGGAACAGCTCGTATTCCTTCGCGTCGCGCGCCTTGAGGGCGGCGAGCTTGGCCGGGCCCTCAGCCGAGAGGCGCGCGGCCGTGGCGCGGAGGCGGTCGGCCTTGCGGTGGTAGAGCGGCCGCATGTAGGCCTCGGTGACGGACGCCACCGAGCGCAGGATGCTCTTCTCGCCGCAGCCGGCGCAGGCGCCGTCGCCGGAGACGAGCGCCTCGTAATTGCGGCGGACCATGAGGTGGTTGCGCAGCGCGGCCTCGCGGGAGCCGGCGGCGTCGCTGTCGTTGTAGAGGCCGAGGTATTTCTGCGGGGTGTCGGGCAGCAGGCGGGAGAACACCTGGGCGGTGGTCAGCTCGGCGTTCAGCTCCTCGGTCTCGCGGGTCATGCGCAGGGCGTCGTGGTCGCCGCAGACCTGCACGCACTCGCCGCAGCCCTTGCAGAGGTCGGACACGAAGATGGAGAACAGGCCGCCGGCGCCGGGGGTCTTGGCCTCGAGCGAGCGGAAGATGGCCGGCACGTTGCCGTAGGCGATCGGCAGCTTGGCGATGATAGTGGTGAACTCGGCCTTGGATTGCGCGGAGATCGTGGTGAGGGCGTTGACCTCGTCGCGAATGATGTCCTGGAACGGCACCTTGGTCTTGGCCTTCACGGACTCGTTCATCTTCACCCGGGCCCGGGCCTCGAGGCCGGCGAGCTCGGCGCCGAACTTCAGCCGCTCGTCGCGGTGGGTGACGTAGTTGTTCACCGCGGTCTTGAGGACGGTGGACACATCCTGCGCCATGTTGGGCAGCGCGGTATCAGGGCACGCCGTGATGCACTCCATGCACTGGGTGCAGTTTTCCGCGATGTAGACGGGCGTCTCGCGGCGGGCGACGTATTTGGACTGGGTGGCCCCGGAGCCGGCACTCATCACGCCGACGGACGCGAACGCCCCGGCCGGCTGGTGGTAGCCGAGGCCGGCGCGGAACTCGGAGTCGAACTTCGCCAGCGTTTGGAACGGGGCGCGGGCGGGCTGGGCCGCGGGGGCGGGGATGGAACCGCAACCGGCCGCCCCGCAACCGGCGGTCGGGATGATCTGGTGATCGCCGAGGGGCGCGAGCAGCGGGTTGCGCATCGAGGAACGGTCGGGGTCGCCGTTGGCGCCGAGCTTGATCTCGACCACGCGCGAAAAGCCCTCGGTCATGACGGTCATGTTGGAGGCGACGACGGCCTCGCCGAAGCGGCCGAATTTCTTCTCGTATTGTTTCTGCACCACCTTGTGGAACTGCTCCTCCGAGATGCCAAACGTCTTGAGGAAGGGCGAGACGCGGAAGAACGCGCCGAGGAAGGAATTGCCCTGCATGCGCAGCTGCAGCTCCGTCTGGTTGGTCGCCTTCCGCGCGATGTCGAAGCCGGGGAGGAGGAAGATGCGGATGTTGTTTTCGCGGACGAACTGCCGGTATTTCTCCGGCACGCGCTGCCAGGCGACCTCGGGGGACTCGCCGGATTCCCAGACGAGGCTGCCGCCCTTTTTCAGGCCCTCGAGCGGATTGGTGTGGGTGAAGGCCTTGGGGTCGCAGCAGAGCACGACGTCCACGTGGTTCAGCTCGCAGTTCACCTTGATCTGCGACGGTGCGACGGTGAGGTAGTAGTTGGTGGGCGCGCCCTTCTTCTCCGAACCGTATTTCGGGTTCGCCATGATGAAGAGCTTGTCCTCGAGGAAGCCGTCCGCGTCGCAGGTCGGCGTCTGCTCGGAGATGAATTTGCCGAAGTCGCCGATGATGGAGCCGAGGTTCTTGCCGGTGGTGATCATGCCCCAGCCGCCGATGGAGTGGAAGCGGACGGCGATCGACTTGTCCGGCAGCAAGGACGGCGTGTCCTTGCTGAGGACGGCGTAGGGATGGTCGACGCCGAGGACGAAGAAGGTCTCGCCGGCGGCGGCGCTGCGGCCGTCCTTGCGGCGGCTCGCGCCGGTGGCGAACTCATACGCGCCGAGCGTGTGCTCGGGGCGGAAATCCCGCGAGCCGATGCCGTAGGCGCCACGGAAGAGGCGGGGCGTCTCGGCCGGTGTGAGCGCGGGCAGGCCGGCGTGGCTGCGGCTTCCAGCCGCAGGACTCACCGGCTGGAAGCCGGTGCCACTTTCAAACCTCGCCACCTCGTTCGCCTTGCCCAGCGCGACGCGGATGTCGCGCGCCAGCGGATTGTCGCCGGAGAGGCCCTCGTCGGTGCGCTCGAGGATGATGACGTTCTTCTTGCCGCGCAGTGCGTTGATGACGGCCGCCTCGGGGAACGGGCGGATGACGTTGACGTGGATGGAGCCGACCTTGGCGTTGCGCTGCTCCCTCAGGTAATCGCAGGCGGCCTCGATGTTGTCGGCCGCGCAGCCGAGGGAGACGAACACCGTGTCGGCGTCCCCGGTCTTGTATTCCGTGAGAAAGCGATAATGCCGGCCGGTGAGCCGGCCGAACTCGGCGTAGCAGTCCGCGAGGAAACCGAGGATGGGCTCGTTGAAATTGTTCCGGCGCGCGACGACGCCGTTCATATGGTGCTCCTGGTTCTGCACCGGCCCGAGCAGGATCGGGTGCTTCAGGTCCATCATGACGGGCACGCGGCGGCGCCTCGGTCCGAACAGCTCGCGCTGCGCCGGCGTCGGGCAGTCGATCTGGTCATCCGGCGCGCCGAGGAACTCGCGGAGCATCTCGGCCTCGGGCGCGAGATACATGCGCTCGGAGTGCGTGGTGAGCATGCCGTCCTGGATGTTCATGCCCGGGTTGAGCGAAAGCTCGTTGGCCTTGCGGAGGATGACGGCCTGGTCGGCGGCCTGCTGGGCGTCCTTCGACATCAGCATGGTCCAGCCGGTGTCGAGCGCGCCGTAGAAGTCGTCGTGGCCGCAATGGACGTTGAGGGCGTGCTTGGTCAGGGCGCGCGCGCCGACCTCGAGGACCATGGTCGAGAGCTTGCCCGGGGCGTGGTAATACTGCTCCATCGCGTAGGCGAGGCCCTGCCCCGAGGTGAAGTTGACGGTGCGGCGGCCCTGCACGGCATAGGCGGTGGCGCCGCCCTGCGCGGCGTGTTCGCCCTCGGTCTCGACCGCGACCTTCTGCGCGCCCCAGACATTGAGTTCCCCGGACGCGAAGGACTGCTGGTAGATCTCGCCGCCCTCGGTCGAGGGGGTGATCGGGTAGAAGACACCACCTTCGGTGATCCGCGTCTCGACGTATTGCGTGACGAGCTGGTTGCCGTTGCAGGTGACCCGGATGCCGGGATACTTGGGCTTCTGGCGGGCGGGCGCGGACGGACGCGTCGGGGCGGCGGCATGAGGACTCATGGCGGAAGGCGTGGAAGGTGGATTCACTCGCGACGGGGGGCGTCGGATGAAGCGGAATGCGGGGTTGCAGCCCGGAGGTTGAAGATAACCGGAGGGGACACGCAAGGCCAGATGCCGGATATGCCGCATTGCCCGGCCGATGAGTCCGCCTCCGCCGGCGTTTGCTTGAAACCCCGTCCGCCCCCGCCATGGTGGCATCATGGGACCGGACGACCCGCCGCCGAAAGTCTACGGATTCCGGGACCGCGAATTCATCCGCGACAACGCCCCGGCGGGCGCCCACCCGCCCCTCCCGACGGCCAAGGAACTGGCGATGATGGCGGGGTCCGAGGCTCCCCAGGCTTCCCGGGCAAAAGCCGGGCCGAAGGCCGGCGACCCGAACGACGTCTACAACGTGCTGCAGCAAAACCGCGCCGTGGAAAGGAAGTTCGGGAAGGACAAGGTCGCGATCCGGGAGATCAAGTCCCGCCGCAAACGCGATTACTGGCTGCTGCTGGTGCCCAGCGAACTGCTTTTGGGAATGATCACGTGGCGCTCCTGGGGAAATCCCGTCGTGTTTGTCAGTGCGCTCGCGGGCATGGTGCTGGTCGGCGTCGCCCTCACCTGGATCATGTGGCAGGTGATGGACAATTATTGAACCCCAAGCCCCGCCCGATGTCCGTCCGGAAAGAAACTTCCCCTTGCTCCCGGCGTCACAAACCTCTCCCCTTGAACGCTGCAACTTCCCCCGGCGCCGGCCACGCCCCTTGAACCGCTTTCACCACCTTCCGCCATGTCCCCTTTCCGCCCGCGCCTGATCGTCTGCCTGTCCCTGCTGCTCGCCGCCACCGGCCACGCCCAGCAGCCATCCCCCGCCCCCGCCCCGGCCCACGCCACCGAGGCCACCATCGGGCCGATCAAGTTCGGCGACATCACCGTCGACGCCGCCCTTGAGATGCTTGAACGCTGGTCGGGCCGCTCCGTGCTCCGCCCCGCCGGCCTGCCCGCGACCTCGCTCTCGTTCTCCCTCAACCAGAAGGTGACCCGCGAGGAAGCCCGGCAGGCGCTCGAGACCCTGCTCACGCTGAACGGCATCGGCGTCACCCCGCTCGGCGACAAGTTCCTCAAGGTCACGCCGCTCAACACCGCCCGCACCGAGGCGCCCGAGCTGATCGAGGGCTCCGCGCTGGCGCTGCCGGCGAGCGGCCACCTTGCCCAGAAAGTTTTCACGCTGAAATTCCTTCGCGTCGGCGAGTTCATGCCGCAGATCGCCGGCCTGCTCAACCCCGGCGCCGCCAGCCCGCCGCTGCTCTTCGAGAAGGGCAATGCCGCGCTCATCACCGACACCGTCAGCAACCTCCAGCGCATCGAGACCCTCGTCAACCAGCTCGACCAACCCGCGCTCACCGGCCTCGCGCCGAAGTTCTACAAGATCCAGAACACGACCGCCAGCGAGCTCGTCACCAAGCTCCAGAGCATCCTCAGCGGCGCCAGCGCGACCCAGCTCGGCACCGGCACGTCGTTCCAGGCCGATGACCGCACCAACCAGATCATCCTGCTCAGCGACCCGCGGCAGTTCCCCTTCTTCGACGAGCTCATCGCCAAGCTCGACACGGTCGGCGAGTCCAGCACCCGGCAGGAGGTCATCCCGCTGAAGCACGCGACGGCCACCGACATCGCCACCGTCCTCAGCACGCTCGTCTCGGGCCAGAACACCGCGGCCCGCGCCGCCAACCAGGCCAACCAGAACCAGACCAACGCCCGCAACGCCGCCAACGCCCTCACCAACCTCGCCCGCACCAACGCCAACCAGCCGGCCAACCCGGCCGTGAATGCCACGCAGGCCGCCGCTCTCGCCGCCGCCCAGGCCCGCCTCAACCAGCTCGCCGGCAACCCGGGCGCCGGGGGCGAGTCCGCCCCCCAGCAGTTCAGCACCATCCTCACCATCGTGGCCGACGAACGCAGCAACGCCCTCGTCGTCTCCGGCACCGTCGACGACCTCCGCCTCATCAAGGACATCATCGCCCAGCTCGACGTCCTTCTTGCCCAGGTCCGCATCGAGGTCGTCATCGCCGAGATCACCCTGACCGACGATGCCTCCACCGGCATCGAGGCCCTCGGCTTGACCGTCCAGGCCAACAAGCTCGTCGGCTTCTCCGGCAGCACCCCCGGCCTCGGCGTCACCGGCGGCACGCTCACCCGCAACGCCGCCACCGGGGCCCGCGACCTCGCCGCCACCCTCGCGATCAGCACCACGCCGCGGAAGTCCAACGTCAACATCCTCTCCGTGCCCAACATCGTCACGACGCACAACAAGGAGGCCACCCTCTTCGTCGGCGAGTCGCGCCCGGTCATCACCAGCTACCAGAACACCGGCACCACCACCGGTGGCAACGTCGGCTCGGGCTACACCAGCAACGTCACCTACAAGGATATCGGCATCAACCTCACCGTGAAGCCCCTCATCGGCAACGACGGCTCCGTGCAGCTCGACATCAAGCAGGAGGTGAACGACATCCTCGGCGAGATCATCATCGACGGCAATTCGCAGCCCGTGATCGGCAGCCGCACCACCCAGTCCTTCGTCAGCGTCGGCAGCGGCGAGATCGTCGCCCTCGGCGGCCTGCAGCGCAAATCCCAGAGCAAGTCCACCAGCCGCCTCGCCGGCATCCCGCTCATCGGCGACCTCCTCGGCAAACGCAGCCGCGAGAACACCCGCACCGACCTCGTCTTCTTCCTGCGGCCCTACGTGCTGACCAACACCCCGGCCGACAACGCCGAGGCGATGGAACGCCTCAAGACCAGCCCGCAGCACGATGACGTGCAGTCCGCCCTCAAGGGCGTCCTGCCCGCCAAGCCCTGACCCGCCCCGCCCGTGATGCTGGACGATTCCCTGCCCGCCGCGCTGGCCGACCGCCTGTCGGAGCCGGCGCAAAAAGCCCTGGCGGAGAGTGTGCGCGAGAAGCGCCTCGCCCTCCTCGCCTCCGGCCTCGGCCTCGGCGAGCCCGGTGCGCTCGATGCCCTCGCCCGCGCCACCAGCCTGCCTGTGCTTGAGGCCCCGCAGGTCGACCCGGCCGCCCTCGCCGCCCTCCCCGCCCGCCTCGCCCACGAATACCAGGTGGTGCCGGTGCTGACCGGAGGCCAGCCGGAAGAATCCTCAGGTCTCAGGTCTCAGGTTTCAGCCCTCCACCTGGCCACGGCGTGGCCTCCCAACGCCACCATCGCCGACTGGATCGCCACCTTCACGCCGCGCCCGCTCGTCTGGCATCTCGCCCCGGCCGACCGCGTGTCGCAGCTCATCAATGAAAACTACGGCGTCGGCTCCGGCAGCCTCGACGACGCCGACGAGGCCGGCCTCATCCCCGCCACCACCGGCACCGAGCTCGAGGCCGACGCCGACGCGGCGGTCGTCCGCTTCGTGACCGACGTCATCGCCCAGGCCGTCTCCGAGAACGCCACCGACATCCATTTCGAGCCGCAGGAGGGCCAGCTCACCATCCGCTACCGCGTCGACGGCCTGCTCGTCCCCGTGCCGCTGCCGGAGAACCTGCTGCGCTTCCAGGACGCCATCATCTCGCGCCTGAAGATCATGGCGCGCATGAACATTTCGGAAAAGCGCCTGCCGCAGGACGGCCGCATCGACTTCCGCCGGGGCGGTGCCGCGCTCGACATCCGCGTCTCCACCATCCCGACCATCTACGCCGAGAGCGTCAGCCTCCGCCTCCTCAACCAGCGGAAGATGGCCTACACGATGGAGGGCATCGGCCTCACCCCCGCCGAGCAGGCGCACATCGTCAAGGTCCTCGACTACCCGCATGGCCTCATCCTTGTCACCGGCCCGACCGGCTCGGGCAAGTCCACCTCGCTCAACGCGTTTCTCCGGCAGATCAACTCCTCCGACCTGCGCATCGTCACCATCGAGGACCCCATCGAATACGAGGTGCCCGGCGCCAACCAGATGCAGACGCACGCGGAGATCGGCCTGACCTTCGCCAGCGCGCTGCGCCATGTGCTGCGCCAGGACCCCGACGTCATCATGGTCGGCGAGATCCGCGACCTCGACACGGCCGAGATCGCCATCCGCGCCTCGCTCACCGGCCACCTCGTCTTCTCCACGCTGCACACCAACGACGCGCCCGGCGCCATCACCCGGCTCACCGACATGGGCGTCGAGCCGTTCCTCGTCGCCTCCGCCGTCGAGCTCGTCATCGCCCAGCGCCTCGTGCGCCGGCTGTGCCCCGACTGCGCGAGGAAGAAGCCCGTCGATCCCGTCGCGCTGCACGCCACGCTGGAGGCGCTGCAGCTTTCGCCCGACGAAGCCAGGGGCATCACGGAGCTCGCCGAGCCCGTCGGCTGCCGCGCCTGCCGGCAGACCGGGTTCCGTGGCCGCATCGGCCTGTTCGAAATCCTGCACCCCAAGCCGCTGCACGACCTCATTGTCCGCCGCGAGTCGAGCAAGGCCCTCGCGGCCCTCGCCCGGTCGCACGGTATGCGCACGCTGCAGCAGTCCGGCTGGGAGCGCGTGAAGTCCGGCCACACCTCGCTGCAGGAGCTGCTCCGCACCATCAGCACGAGCGGGGAGTGAGCGGGGGCGGAAACCTGAAACCTGAGACCTGAAACCTGAAATATTGCTTCCATCAGGTGACTTCCTTTCACCTTCGCCTTCACAACCGCCGCCGAACCGGGCCTGGATTGTTGGTAGGGGCGCTTGCCCCCAAGCGCCCTCGGGCCGTTGAGGGCAACGGCCCCTACCTTTCAGGTCTCAGGTCTCAGGTCTCAGGTCTCTGAATTTCCATGCCCCGCTATAACTACACCGCCCGCGCCGCCGGCTCGGCCACCGCCGCCGAGGGCAAGCTCGACGCCCTCTCGCGGCGCGAGGCGCTGCACGTGCTGCAGGCGCGCGGCCTGCAGGTCGTGCGCCTCGACGAGGAGGGCAGCGCGCTGCGTCCGCTCATTGGCGCGAACGGCAACACCGCCGCCGCAACCGCCCGGCGCCTGGGCACGAAGGAGCGCCTGCCGTTCCTCGAGGCGCTCGTGGACTTGGTCAACGCCGGCCTCTCCGCCGGCGAGGCCGTGCGGCTCCTCGCGCTGCGCCTGCAGGAGCCGAAGCTGAAATACCTCTGCGCCTCGCTCTGGGCCCGGCTCGGCGAGGGCAGCACGCTCTCCACCGCGATGGGCGAGCACCCGGCGGTGTTCGACCGGCAGACGGTCAACCTCATCGCCGCCGGCGAGGCCACGGGCAACCTGAAGGAGGTCCTCCAGCGCCTCATCCAGTATTTCACGGAACAGCGCGACCTGCGCCGCAAGTTTTTGGAAACCCTCGCCTACCCCGCGTTCATCTGCTGCATGAGCGGCGGGCTCGGCATCTTCCTGCTGTTCTACCTGGTGCCGAAGCTGCTCTCGATCCTGACGTCCCAGGGCCGCGACCTGCCCTTCGCCGCCCGGCTGCTGGTCAACGGCTCGCACTTCCTCCTCTACGGCGGGCCTTTCCTCGTCCTGGGCCTGGTGCTGGCCGGCGTGTTTTTCCAGCGCTGGCGGCAGACCCCGGACGGCCGCCGCCAGTCCGACGCGTGGCTGCTGCGCCTGCCTGTCGTGCGCGAATTCGTGGTGCGCCTCGCCATCCTCAACTTCGCCCACACGCTCGCCGTGCTGATCGAGAACGGCGTGACGACCGCCGAGGCGCTGCGCCTGACCGAGCGCGCCGTGGACAACAGCAAGGTGCAGGAAATCCTCCACGAGGCGACCGACCGCGTCATCGAGGGCGCCAGCCTCTGCGCCTCGCTGCAGCGCACCAACCTCGTCCCGCCGCTCTTCCTCGACCGCCTCGCCGTCGGCGAGCAGACGGGCAACCTCGCGCCCAGCCTGCGGCAGATCGCGCAATCCTACCAGGTGGACCTCTCGCGCCGGCTGAACCTCGCGGTGCGTATCAGCTCCGGCGCCGTGATGTTCCTGACGTTCGGCTTCGTCGCCTTCCTCGCCTACGCCGTCGTCTCCTCCCTGCTCCAGGTCAGCACGGGATTCCGGCTTTAAGGCGGGCCCGGCCTGTCAATAAACCCCCGCCACTCGGCATCATTCAGCGGAAAAGGCCGGAGCCGGTAAAGGCTGCGGCTGAGTTCGAGTTTCGGCGCGGTTTTCTTGTCTGCGGCCGGCGCCAGCAAGGTTAGGCGCTGGTGCCAGAACCAGCCGACGCGAAAAACCCTGGTCCCGAGAATCCGCGGCGCGTCCTGCCCCTGAATGGGCGCGAGTGATTTCGAGTCGATCCAGAACCGGACGCGACTCAGCCGCGGTTCCGCCCCCGGTCCCTGCAGGTAGCCCGCAAACCCGCCGATGTCGGGATCCTTCTTCCCGTCCTGGGCCACAAAGTGGCGGTGCAGTTTCCAACCAATGAAACCAAACGGCAGTTGCCTGATATCGACGACCTCCAGCTTGCCGCTGCGCAAGGCCTCCTCCGCGACGACCACGGCCGCATGGTCGCGGTCCACCCGGCACTTCAACTCAAACGCAAAAAACAACTGGCCGGCCAGCAGGGCGAGCAGCGCGGCGTAGCCGGCCGCCGGCACGCAGCTCTGGTCGGCTTCAGGTGGCGGCGCGACACTGAAAAAAGCCAGGACCGCGACATCCACCAGGTAGTAGTCCCACACATCGGGCCGCAGGCCGACGAGCCCGAGGGCCGCCAAGCTGGCGAACGCGAACTCCCCGCGGATCGGAAAACGGCCGAACATCCAGCCCGCCAGACCGAAAGCGAGCAGGAGGTTCGCATAAAGCTGTCCCGACCAGCCACCGAAACCTCCGTGCTCAAAACTTATCAGTGGCAGCGCTTCCCGGAACGTGTAGCCAACCGCCGCCAGCGCCAGCACGCCCAGCATCCGGGCCGGGCGCACGACGACACTGCCCGCCGAAACCGATTCCCGGTTGAAAAGCAAGGCGCCCACCCCCAGTGCAATGGCCCCGATCCCCGCCCCCAGCGTATAATTCCGCAGCGCCGCCGTCGGATTTATCCGCTCCCAGATGTGATCGGTGAGCATCGCCTGCGACTGGGTGTGATTCATCACCATGCCAAGCAAAAGCAGGACCGGAAGTGACAGGCCCAGGATGACGGCCGGCTGGAGCCACGCGCTTTTCGGACCGGCGCGTTGTTGGAGACTGGCCAACCCCGTCCAAAACGGCAGGGCCAGCCAGGTGATGGCGCTTTGCCGGCTGGCGAAGGCGATCAGCCAGAAGGCGAAAAACCATCCCCATCGGCGCCGGTCCGCGGCCCAGACGGCGCCCAGCAGACACGGAATATACAAGGCCATGCCCGTGAACTCCGTCAGTTTCCAAAGCAGCGTCGGGAAGGTCAGACCCAGGATGGCGATGACCATGGCCACCGGGGACCCGAGTCCGCGAGCCCGCAACGCGAGCCAGGCCAGAACCGCTCCTGTGGCCGCATAGACCGCCTGCATGCCCTGCGTCGCCAGCAGAAAACTGCCTGTGATCATGTAGATGACCGCCGAGAACACCGAAAGGGAGGCCGCCCAAGGCTCCAGCCAGTCATCCGTCCACGGCCACCAACGCCGGGCGGTTTCAATGACCGAACCCAGGTAGCCGAAATCGTCGTTCATCACGCCAACGCCATCCGGCAGCAGCATGAACATGAACAGGCCGAAGCCCAAGGCCAGGCCGAGGATTGGTCTGTAGCCCGCCGGCAGTTTCTGGAATTTCGTTATCACTACGCCCGTAAGTTTTGACCCAAGCAATTGGCTGAACGCGAGGGCCGGGCGGATTGAGCAATCCCAAGTCCGCGACCGACGCAGCGGGGATTTTTTGTCCATTCCGGCGACGCAGGCAATCAGATACCGGTCGCGCCGGACCCACCCCGGCTTCTCAACGCAAAGGTAACGGTGCCGCCGCCCCGGACCCCATCAGGATTTCACGATCTGCGTGGCGGAAATCTGGAGGTTCACGTTGAGCGCGCCGGCGGCGGCGCGGTCGGTCTGCAGCGTGATGGACTCGAGGTTCAGGTAGGGCGCCTGCTTCGTCAGCTCGTCGTAGAAGTTCAGCAGCGCCGGCAGGCTGGCGCGGCGGAAGGTCACCTTGATATTGTGGTAGGCGAACTGGGGCGTGCGCTGCGTCACCGGCGAGTCGATGGCGGGCTGCAGGCTGGCGCCGGCGGCGAGCGACGTCACGGTGGCGACGAGCCGCGTGGCGTCGAAGGTGCGCGCGGGGTCGAGATTGCGGACGGCGGCGAGCGATTGTTCCTCGATCTCCTTCTGCCGGTCGAGCCAGAGCTGCTGCGCGGCGAGGTCGCCGTGCACGGAGCGCCAGGCGGCCCAGCGCATGCGCAGGTGGCCCGAGGCGCTGCTCAGCCAGATCAGCGCGCCGAGGATGACGAAGGCCGTGACGAGCAGCTGCTCGCGGCGGTTGCGGGACTGGAACCAGTTTCTCAATGGCCACCTCCGTTGCCGGTGTTCGCGTCGGCCTTGAAGGCGACCGAGAGCGCGAAGGTGGTCACGCCTTCCCGGGCGCGCAGATCGCGGATCTCGACCTTTTCGAGCACGGGCAGCGCCCGCAGCGCGGTCTCGTAGGTGCCGACGTCGTCGGTGCTGCCGGTCGACGCCTCGATCTCGAGCGCGTTGCGCCCGTTGGTGCCGGTGCGGGTGAAGGTGATGGATTTCGGTCGCGGGGCGTTGATGGCCGCGAGCATCTCGAAGAAGCGGAGGCGGCGGTGCGTCAGCTCGTCGATGCGGCTGGTGAGCCCGTGGGCCGTCTCGAGCTTCTGGATGAGCGGGGCCTGCGCGGTGATGCGCAGCTGCAGGCCGCGGTCGACCAGGGTGAAAGTCAGCGCGCCGAGGTCGAGCAGCAGCGCGAGGCCGGCCGCGGCCCCGCCGGCGAGCAGGAGCCGCCAGACGAAATCGCCGCGGCGCCGGTCGCGCCGGCGTTTGTCGAGAAAGGTGCGGTCACGGACGTCGAGCTCGTCCTGGTCGGCGTGCGCCACGGCGGTGACGGCGATGACTTTGCCCGCAGCGTCAAGCAGTTCAAAGACGAGCCGGTCTCCCTCGCGCCGCGCGCGCGATGTGCCGGCGACAAAATGAGCCGGGGCGGCGGGCAGCTTTGCCTTGGCCGCCAGCTCGGTGGCGAACTGCCGGCGGTTCTCCTCCGTCGGCGCGGCGCCGCAATCGCGCGTGTGCACCGCCACGGGCCATGGCGCGCCCGTCGTCCAAGCCGCGCCGTTGAGGCGGGTTTCGCCGGCATGCACGAGCAGGGACGGCCCGGTCGGCGCCGAGCCGAGCAGCGCGAGCAGGTCCGGCACGGCCAGGTCGGCGCGGTCCCACGCGGCCGTTTCCTCCGCCGTGAAGCGGCGGCGGTGCGCGGCGTAGACCAGCGCCGAAGTGCGGTCGGGCGACACGCAGCAGCCCCAGTAGAGCTGGGCCGGCGGAAAGGGTGCGAGCCCTTCGAGCGCCAGCTCGGCCTGTGCCAGTGCGGGCAGGTCCGGCGCCAGCGGCACGAAGCGCATGAAGAACCGGTCGGACGGGACGAATGCCGCCGCGACGGTTGAAGGCAGGGTGAGATTAGGCAGCAGGCGCATCGGTCGGGTGCGGTGGGTCGGGAAGGCTGGTTTCGGATAGCTCTAACACCGTAAACGGATACCGCAATGCATTCGCGCTGGCGGCGGCCGTCTGGGGCTGGGCAGCATTAGACGTCGTGGCCCGCTGCCCGGTTGCAGCGGTCGCGCCGCCGGGATTGGCCGCGAGGGAGGCCGGGAGCGAC
>Ga0315295_10001975_pt1 | contig 17458 bp, 11 predicted proteins | sample YL17G14_0_MG_FD_204453 | JGI IMG/M metagenome (GOLD analysis project Ga0315295, IMG submission 204453) | Sediment microbial communities from Yellowstone Lake, YNP, Wyoming, USA - YL17G14_0 | ecosystem: Environmental > Aquatic > Freshwater > Lake > Sediment | place: USA: Wyoming | collected... | reverse complement strand
TAGAATGGTAAGCCTTGCGGTAGATGTCCCCTGCAGTAATCAGCCAATGGATACCTCTTGCATCATTATTAGTTATATGGCAAAGGTATTTAGATATGAGTATAGCTTTATTCTCATCATCCGGAAATTCCTTCATAAGGAGGCCTCCGGTTTGTCGATATATTCTTTGCTTTTCATCTGACGCCAAACCGTCTTTTAGACTTTGTTGTTTCTCTGAATCTGAAAAGTAAAAGGTTCCTGGTCCTTTTTTAGTCAACCAGCCCTGTTTAGTCCCCTCCTCCAAAACATAAAGAATCTGAGAAATTTTTTCTTCAGTAACCTGAACAATCCAGTCAATGGAAAAGTCTCCTTCGAACAGTGCAGCCAGGGCTAACAAATGCCCATCCCGATCTTGGGTAGAATTATGTGTTTCCATTTATACCCCTTAAACCATTTCTAGAGATATATGTAAAATTCTTTGTTCAATAATAGACCAAATGAAAATAATGTCAAGATGAGACTCAATATATGGATTTTTAGGCACAGCATTTTGTGCATTTCGATGAATTTGTATGCAAAAATTTGATTTAACTCATTGTTATTACTTGCTATTTTTATTTACTGCGAGAGGCACACTTCTTGCTGTGAAAGCTCTAATAGAGATTAACACATTCACAGGTTGCGATGGTTGTTCGAGCGATTCACACAAAAAAAGGCATTCCGGTTAGACTGATCTGATTTTCTAATCTTGGACTGACTACAAACAATTAGTTGCGTTAACGAGATTTTTCGAGAAACGGTAACAGAGAAATATATCCATCCACTCTAATCTTTTATGGCAAAAAAATTTGACTATATTGAATTCCTATCAGTAAAAAGGGAAACAGTGGCAGGGTGTATGACATATTCATTTGGGATAAAATTGATGACACACAAAGAGCAAACAGTAGAAGTGTAAAGTAAGAAGACTTCAAGTCCAGTCAAAATAGTTCACAAAGAAAGGGGGTTTTATTATGAAAAAGAAAGGGATTGAAGAAGAATTAAGGAATGGGCAAGATGCTTTTGAATCAGCCGAAAGCACAATACTCTGCAGTCGCCGCGACATCCTAAGAGGGGGAATCGGATTGGGGATTATAGCTTCAACCGGCGGATTAGCCATGAACCTTGCCTCGCCGGGTACCGCCGAGGGGGCAGCCCGTAAGTTGCCCACGAAATGGGATGAGACTTATGACGTCGTCGTCGTGGGATCTGGGTTCGCTGGGCTTGCAGCAGCGGCGGAGGCGGCCAAGGCTGGGGCTAAGGTCCTCATCCTGGAAAAGATGCCGGTGTACGGTGGGAACTCAATTATCAGCAGCGGATCGTATGTTGCGTGGACCGACAAGTATAACCTGCGGGAAAAGCTGGGTCTCGGGAACGATAGCCCGGAACTGCATATCGAGGATACACTCAAGGGCGGAGATTTCTACGGCGACCCTAAACTGGTGGAAATCATGGTCAAAGGGGCACCGGATGCCCTGAACTGGATGATTGATGAGGGCGGCCTCAAGATCAGACAGGTCCTTAGCGGCGGCGGCGGACACTCGGCATTCAGGGTACATATATCCGAGGACAGCAGTGGCGCCGGGTACTGTGAGGCATTGAAAAAAATAGGCGAGAAATACAAAACGACAATGCGGCTTGGCACAAAGGTCACATGGATATGGCGGGCCGACCAGGAAGGGTCGGTTCTTGGCGTGGAAGTGGAAAAGGGAAAAAAGAAACAGAATATCGCGGTTAAGAAAGGACTGGTCATCGCATCGGGAGGCTTCGGCCGGGACATCAAAATGAGGCAGGCGTATAATCCCAGCGTGGTACCTGAATATAATAGCACGAACCAGCCGGGCGCAACAGGGGAGATGATCCGTTATGCGCAAGCCATTGGGGCGGACACAATTCAGCTTAATTTCGTCCAGCTCTACCCGTTTGGAGAGGCCGAAACGGGCCTGCTCGATCCTTATCAGGCCTATGCAACCAGGGTAGGGTTTGGACCGATCTACGTGAACAAGCTGGGCAAGAGATACGTCAGCGAACTCGAGAGGCGCGATGTGTGCGCACGCGCTCAGATCAAAATGGGATTGAAGCCGACTTATGTAATTATGAACTACAAGCAGATGGTTAAAGTGGGGGGCGAAAAAGACCTCGAAACGGGTGTGGCAAAAGGACGCTTCATCAAGGGTGACACCATTGAGGAGTTGGGGCGCAAGCTGAACATTCCGGCTGCCGCCCTGGTGGAGACGGTAAACAACTACAATCGGAACATGAAGGAGGGCAAAGACCCCGAGTTCAATAAAAGGATCAATAAGGACATGCTGCCGCTCGATGAAGGGCCCTTTTTTGCACTGACCGCGTGGCCTGCGGTCCATTTCTGTTGTGGAGGGCTGAGAATAGACGTATCGGCTAAGGTCATCGACATCTGGGACAAACCGATACCCCGTCTCTTTGCCTGCGGCGAGGTGGCAGGAGGGGTGATGGGGTCGAACAGACTCAACGGGAATGCCTATCCCAGCTGCACGGTGTTTGGCCGTGTAGCCGGTACGAACGCAGTAAAAAAAGAAGGGTAGTGAAAAAAGGGTGATTAAGGTTCTTAGAACATAGCCTCCCGTCTCAATTTTCAGAGGAAGGGGAAAAATCTCATGCATTGGAGATGGATCGGGGCTTTGGCTTTTTTGCTTTTTTTACTCCTTGCCGGGGTATCCGAAAGTCAAAGCCCTGCGAGATTGACCAAATCTCAGGTTCCTTCTTGCACACGTTGCCATAAAGATTTTGTGTCTGTCCTTCCTCAAAAGCACCCACTGGTCAAAGGCAAGGATATCACGGGCTGCCTTTCTTGTCATATCCATAGTCCTTCCACGAAACCCGAACCCAAACCGTTTTCAACAACCATCCATCGTGCACACGTGAAAACTGACATAAAGACCCATTGCACTGGCTGCCATACCTGGAGCCCTGGAAAGAGTTTGGGACTTCCTAAGCAGACAATATCCTTTGGTAAGGCTTCCAAGGATCAGATGGACTTAATTAAACAAATCTTCACCTCTTGGTCAGGTGACCAATATCTGGATGCCCTTCATGCCAATAGGAACATCACCTGTACGGGTTGCCATGGGAATACCCTGCCCGACTCTGGTGATACGGTAGAAAACGACCGGTGTCTGGGCTGTCACGGTAGTGTTGTGGACTTGGTGGTAAAGACTACTCCGAAGGACCACCCTGACCGTAATCCTCACAAATCTCATTTAGGCGAGATAGCTTGCGCCGTATGTCACCATGGGCATAAAGTATCTCAAGCTTACTGTTTAGGATGTCACACCAAATTTATTATGAAGATCCCCGGTGGGGAGAAATAATTACGGGGTATGACTAAAGGAAGCCGCTAAGGGATGTTGACAATGCAAAGCAAATAGCCTACTTCATTAGGGAGACCAGAAATTAGTAGATAAATTCTTGGTTTTGTTTCAGGCGGAGGGGCAGGAGAGCCCGGAGATGTCAGTGGTATAAGAGGGAGAATGGGGTGAGGTATCTTCCGGAATCGATGCAGGCGAGTACGAGACGGGAACGTCAGGAAGCTCACTAGGAGCCCAGTTATGGAAGGGGAAAAGAAAAACTGATGAAGATTTGAATAGTTTGGAAGAAAGGTTAGATTTAAGAAGAGGCAAAACACTTCAGGGGATTCAATAAATTTAATATTATATAGGTGGGCGATTAATGATTAATAAGGAAAGGAAGAATTAATATGTCAATCATTTATGTAAAGAAAGATAAGATAGCATATATAACAATCAATCGTCCTCAAGTAAATAATGCCATTGATGGGAAGACAAATGATGAGCTGTATGAGGTTTGGAATGATTTTCATAGCGATCCAAATTGCTGGGTGGCAATTCTAACAGGGGCTGGAGAGAAATCATTTTCGGCTGGGGCCGATCTTAAAGATATGGAGAATCTTAGAAAGAGCATGGATTCCGGACATAGTTTTGGAGGAATTACAAAGAATTTTGAGACATGGAAGCCAATTATTGGCGCGGTGAACGGTTTAGCTCTCGGAGGGGGATTAGAAATGATGCTCGCCTGTGATATTAGAATCGCTTCAAAGAAAGCGATTTTTGGCCTACCAGAAGTCAAATGGGGATTGATCCCAGGAGGGGGCGGTACCCAAAGACTAATGGCAAATGTACCGAAATGTATAGCATTTGAAATACTTCTGTTAGGCAAGACTATCGATGCAAAGGCAGCATATCAAATTCACTTAGTAAATCAAATTGTACCTCCTGAAGAAGTTATGCCGACCGCAACTAACTTGGCTAAAGATATATGTAAATTAGCTCCATTGGCCGTCAGGGCAGCAAAACAAGCTATGACGCGGAGCTTGTCGATGCCTTTGGAAGAAGGGCTTCGTTTCGAGGATTTACTCGTTAAAAATCTAAGGAAAACTGAAGATGCCAGAGAAGGACTAAAAGCGTTTGCCGAAAGGAGAAGGCCGGTATTTAAAGGTAAATGATTTAATGACCCCATCAGATTTCTTGAGGGAGAGTACGAGAAATATTTAAGGATCTATCATACCTTCTGTTCATTTGATTGTTGTGATATCTTTCCAAAGATTGTTCTGTGGTTACGTAATCAGCTTGCTGACAAATTAAGCATGGCCTTGGATAGTTGACTATGACGGGGACCTCAAAAAGCATTTTGTTTGAGCCGACCAAAATAAAGAATATGGGTTTGAGAAACCGATTCGTTAGGTCAGCTACCTATGAAGGCTGTGCAGATGACGGTTATGTTACAGACAAGCAGGTGAATCTCTACGCAACTCTCAGCGAAGGAGGGGTTGGGTTAATCATAACCGGTATAACCTACGTCCACGATAGTGGTAGATTCTCAAAATTTCAGAATTCTATCGCAGGAGACGAATTTATAGATGGACTCAAAAAATTAACCTCTGTTGCACATCAATGGGGAGCAAGAATTGCCGTTCAGTTGTTTCATGCAGGGAGGGAAGCAAGGTTTCCCAAATCAAGTGATAGGGTGCCTATTGCTCCATCGTTTCTCGAAGCAGATCCGTATTTCAAGGGTGGATATCGTGCCATGACAGAGGATGAAATTTGGAAGATTGTCGATACATTTGGAGATGGAGCCAAAAGGGCTAGAGAAGCTGGGTTTGATGCGGTACAAATTCACGGAGCCCACGCGTATTTGTTAAGTCAGTTCCTTTCACCTTACACAAACCGTCGGGATGACAAATGGGGTGGTGGCTTAGAAAATCGCCTTCGCCTCCACCGCGAAATATATCAAAACATCAGGCACAAGGTTGGTGAGGATTATCCCGTCTTTATAAAAGTGGGGATCCAAGACGGTTTTCCCGGAGGACTTGAATTCAGTGAAGGGAAACTGGCTGCTCAATACCTGGCCGAATTCGGTTTTGATGCGTTAGAGATTAGCCAGGGTTTGAGGGGTTCAAGTTACGAGGAGACGGAATTTAAGACAAAAATCAATAACCTTGACCGTGAGGCTTACTATCGCCGTTGGTCTGCCGAAATAAAGAAAAAAGTGGATGTTCCTGTCATGTTGGTTGGCGGGCTGAGAACCTTTGAACTTATGGAAGAGATTGTCCAAGACGAAGAAGCTGATTTTGTCTCGTTGAGTCGCACGCTGATAAGGGAACCTGGGATTATTAACGATTGGAAAAGAGGGGATTACCACAGAGCAAAATGCATATCATGTAACAAATGCCTGGAAGCTTTGAGAAAGGGTGAAACCCTTCGGTGCATTCAAAGAGAAACAGGAAAAATTTCATGACGCGAATGGATATGAACTAATTTCCCACAAAATCATAATCGAGTATGAATTATATGGTTTTCTCCGAACCAAACCAGATCTGAGGACCATATTTTGATTCTTAAGCTCAATATTTTGAACTTCAAGAATTTATGGTTTATCCAAATGTTTCCTAACTCGCTGAAATTTATATAAATCTTGTGATTTGCGCGTGGCATATTTTTTGCTCTTCTTAAAAGTCACTCGGTACTCATAACAAAAGGCATTTAAAAATGGTATTACAGAGATCCGATAGAAATCAGGGAATTGTTTTCAAACCTATAAAAATCGGAAACCTGGAACTCCCCAATAGACTCGTCATGGCGACGATGGCAACTCATTTAGCACCCATGACTGGCGAGTTATCTGATGAAACAACAGCGTTCTTTCTGGAACGCGCCAAAGGAGGAGTAGGTTTAATAATGATGGGTGCAACCGGTTGGGCAAGGATAGATGCTGCACACCCTTCGGTGCATTATGACAAGGTCTTTTTTTATAAAGAAGAACGGATCGAAAGCCATAAACGGCTTGTAGAAGCACTAAAGAAAACAGGCGTTAAATTGGGAGTGCAGCTGAACCATCGAGGAAGGCAGGCTACCAGAGAACCCTTTGACCACGAGCCAGTTGCTCCATCCTCCATACCATGGTCCCCAAAAGCCCAGATTCCTCAGGCTTTGTCCATTTCAGAAATCCAAAATCTTATCGAAAGATATGGTAGGAGCGCCGATAAGGCCAAAAAGATTGGTTTTGATTTAGTTGAGATTCATGCTGCTCACGGATACCTGGTGAGTAACTTTTTATCGCCTGACAGCAATAAGAGAGAGGATGAATACGGGGGCGATCTTCAGGGTAGGGCAAAATTTCTCTTAAAGATCATAAAGCGTATGAGAGATGGAGTAGGTTCAAATTTCCCTATTAGTGTGAGACTGAATGGTTCTGATTTTAAAAAAGAAGGTCTCGCGATAGAAGAATCAAAAAGAATTGCTGGTTTATTAGAAGAATCTAACGTTGACCTTATAAGCGTTTCAGCAGGTGCTTATGGCTCCTACCCAATGACAATTCCACCTTTTTATACTGAACCCGCGTGCTTTGTTCCATTAAGTGAAGACATCAAAAAGGAAGTAAAAATACCTGTAGCTGTAGCCGGTCGTATAAACAGGAAAGATCTAGCTGAAAAAATCCTTACCGAGGCAAAAGCTGATTTGATAGCAATCGGTCGACCGCTCCTGGCCGACCCTTACCTGCCACTGAAGTGGTCACAGAATAATGAAAAAGATATTGTAGAATGCATTTATTGTAATTACTGCATTGATACCTACTGGGCCGGGAGAAATGCTTGTGTTGTTAATCCTTACATGGGCCGAGAGAAAGAATTTGAATTAAAACTCGCAAAGAGAAGGAAGACAATTTGGGTAATTGGGGCAGGGCCTGGAGGCATGGAGGCTGCCTGGAGGGCTTCCATGCGGGGTCATTCTGTTAAGGTTTTTGATAAACAGAATCATCCTGGAGGACTGTGGACTTTGGCTTCTAAACCTCCTGGAAAGGAGCATTTTAGATCAACGATTGATTATCTTTCAAGCAAAATTGAACAAGGTGGTGTAAAGATATTTTTGGGAAAAAAGATCGAAAAAGAAGAGATACTTGAAGAGAATCCGGATGTTGTGATTGTGGCCACCGGGGCTGAGCCAAGTAAGACCAATATAGATGGATTAAAAGAGAATGAGTGCATCTTGGCATGGGATATATTGAAGGGAAATATTCCAACTCGTGGAGAAAATTACTTGGTGATTGGTGGGGGAGCAGTGGGACTGGAGGTTGCGCATCTTCTTGCGGCCAAAGGGAAAAAAGTGACCGTGGTGGAAATGAAAGAACAGTTTGGAATGGATATGGGGGATACGATTCGGTGGAGTCTTATACGTATTTTAAGAAATCATGGTGTTAAACTTATACCTTCGCTTGAAGTCAAGTGCGGTGATCAGGATTACCTTTATGTTGTTGAAAAAGGCACTGAAATAAAATGGAAGAAGTTTGACATGCATGTTTTGGCCATGGGTTTAGAGCCAAAAGATGAGCTCCTAAACAGCCTGAGCGATTTCAAAGGGGAACTGTACATAATCGGAGATGCTAAACAGCCGAGAAAGGGCGCTGATGCTATTCGAGAAGGTGCAGAAATTGGCAACTTTGTGTAAAGCACACACAGCACATTTTTTAAGTGATCGGAGGAATCAATAAAAGATGCCTTTTAGAACAATTTTTACGGATGAAATGGTTGAGCAGTATACTAAACAGGGTTTCTGGGGTAGGAGTACTTTCTTAGATCATTTTGAAAGAAATGCTGAAAGATTCCCTGATAAGGAATATGTTGTTGACGTAAAAGGAAGAGTTTCATTTTTAAATATGTCCAAGATTGTAAATAATATTGCAGCCCGATTAATTGATTTTGGGTTCAAGAAAGAGGATAGAATCGCTGTGATGCTTCCCAACTGGGTTGAGTTTTTTTATATGCATTATGCCATTGAAAAGATTGGGGCTATTATTGTTCCACTCTTTATCAATTTGAGAGATAGAGATGTTGAGTATATCTTGGCAACCACGGAGAGCGTTGGGATGGTCATTCCTGACTATTTTAACAAATATGACTATGTCAAGATGATGGTGGATCTTAAGAAAAAGATAAACTCTTTAAAATATATTTTTGTCATCGGGGATAATGTTCCTGATGGAATGCTTTCATTTGATCGACTGCTGGTAGAGCAAACCGAAAAAAGATATGACGAATATAAATTTAACGAGTTGAGAACGACAGACACAGATGTTTATAGCATGCGAATCACTTCAGGGACGACAGCCCGGCCCAAGATATATATGTACACTGAAAATGGTTATGTGAATGCCGCATACATACTTAAAGAAAGATTAAGATTAAATGAAGACGATGTGATGCTTGGAATACCGCCCATTTCTCAAGGAATTGGTCTTTGGTTAGGCTTTGCCCTTCCGACAATTACTGGATGTCGAGTTGTTCTTCAAGAGAAATTTGATCCAATAGAATCTTTGGACTTGATTGAGAAAGAAAGAGTGACTGTTGCTGCGGTGGTTCCTACACAAAGTATTAAGATGTTGAATCTGCCTAAGGTAAGAGAAACGGATTTTTCATCATTGAGAGTCATTCAACATGCAGGTGCTCTCCTTCCATATTCGGTTGCTAAAGAAGTCGAAGAAAAATTCGGCTGCCCCGTTCTAAACTGTTTTGAGGCAAGTGACGGGCCGGATGTATGTTGCACAAGCCTCGATGACCCACCAGAGGTTCGTTATGGAACCGTAGGTAAGCCCTTCGCGGGTCATGAGGTCAAAATCGTTGGGATGGATGGTAAAGAAGTAGGAATTGGACAAGTTGGAGAGATCTGGAGTAGGGGTCCAAGTATAAGTGGTGGATATTATAAGGAGCCTCCCCAAATCCTGGAAGAGACATTTCTAAAAGATGGTTGGTTCCGTCATGGGGACTTGGGATTGATTAGGGAGGATGGAAACGTTGTTATTATGGGCCGAATTAAAGATCTCATTATAAGAGGGGGCCAAAATATTGCTCCCAAAGAAATAGAAGATCTTTTGTTGACGCACCGAAAAGTGAAAGAAGTTGCTGTGGTCGGGATGCCGGATAGAGTTCTTGGGGAAAAATGTTGTGCGGTCGTTGCTCCTGCAGATCTAAAAGATCCCCTGACTTTTAGCGAGATGATTGATCATTTGGATAAAAACAAATTAGCAAAATTCAAATTCCCGGAGCGTCTGGAAATCATCGAAGAACTTCCTATGATTGGATCAGCCAAAATCGATAAAAAATTGTTGGTAGAAAAAGTAACAGAGAATCTGAAAAGAGAAGGGGTCCTTTAGTAAGTAGAGGAGGTGGTAGGCGAGTAAGATAAAAGAGCAACTCCAAATAATAATTTGAAGGAGGATACAAACATGAATAACAAGAAAATAGTAGTGGGCATGGTCGTTTTCTTTACGGTATTTGCCATTATCAACATGATGATAATTCCAAGTCAGTGCGCATGGGCCCAGAAGAGAATAACTATTGGTGGCGGTAGTCCAGGAGCTATATATTATCTTTTTGCTGCGGCGGCAGCCAGGGTCTTCAGTAAACATTATCCCGAGTTTATGGTAAATTCCGCCAGTGTTGGAGGCAGCGGAGAAAATGCTCTTCTTTTGGGAAGAGAAGAACAAGAATTTGGAATTATGTCCAATGATACAGCTTTCCATGCTTATAATGGAGTAGAGGAATTTACTGGAAAAGCCTGCCCTAATCTCAGAGCTGTGACCGGAGGTTATGCCTATGGGATGAACCTAATTGTTCTTGAAGATTCACCCATAAAAAGCTATCGAGACATTGTAGGGAAAAGAGTATGCGTCGGACCGGCAGGAGGTTCATATCATATCCATGTGGGAAGGATGATGTCTCTGGGATATGGGATTGATATTTCCAAAGCGATCACACAAGTTAATATGAATTACAATCAAGCTCCTGATGCATTAAGGGATGGCATCGTTCATGCCATCTTTAATCCAGCAGGGGTGATACCAGAAACCCGTGGAGGAGGAACCTATAATTTAGCAGTGGAAAGAAAAGTGAGGTTTATTTCTATCGATGAGGAAGCCATGAAAAAAATTCAAGCCAAATACCCCTATTTCTTGAGAGTTGTTCTCGAACCAGGGTTATTCCCTAATCAGAGTAAGCCCTATACGCTTTTAGCCGTACCTGCTATGGTAGGCACTCATAAGAATGTGAGCGAAGATGTTGTATATAAATTTGTTAAAGCCATTTATGACAATAAGACAGAACTGCTTGACATCTTTCCAGGTGGCAAAGACTTTGTAGATTTTTCTCAAATAAAAGGTTTATCCATACCTCTACATCCTGGAGCGATTAAATATTACAAGGAGAAAGGAGTAGAAATGCCAAAATTCTAATAAGTTGGTTAATTATCCTTATCTAATAATTATAGAATAGATTGATTTGTTCTGTTGGCTATTGCTTATGGAGATCTTTCGATAAGAGTAGCTTATTTAAATGAAATAGCAACTAATTTGCCTACTTTTAAGAGATAAGTGGGGTGTCTTAAATTCAGACAATTTTTCTGGAAGAACCTATTATTTTTCATTCATCTCCTTCGAGAGGTGCCTTCCGTCGATTTAATCGTATTTTTGAAGGCCGGAATTTTCTTACAGAGAGATGTTAAAAAGGATAATATCAATTAATTTAATTCCTCATATTCAAAAAATTAAAATAAATCTTCTTAGCACATTTTTTGACCCAATTTAGATCCTCATTAAGGAGAATAAATAATGATCGAAGCAGATGAGAAAGAAACAGATCCAAAAATTACCGTTAACAAGAAGATTAAGTTCATCATCATCTTTCTAGCCATAATCTGGTCTTTATTTCAAATTAGTGTAGCCGTTTACCCGATTGCGACTAATTCACTATTAGCTATTCATCTTTCATTTGGCCTAGCTTTAGGATTTCTCAAGTTCCCCCTTAAAAAGGATAGAGATGGAGAAAGGAAATATTTAGGGTTAGATGTTGCCTCAGCCTTTTTAAGTATTCTTCCCGGGATTTATATTTGTATATTCCAAGAAGATATTATGATGAGAATGGGAAGAGTGACTACTATTGAGCTTATCCTTGGGATAATTTTAATTCTATTAATATTAGAATTGGGCCGGAGATTGATGGGCTGGGCTATCGTTATTGTAGCATTATTAGCTATTGCTTATACTTATTTTGGTAACCTTATTCCAGGCATATTAGGTCACAGAGGATTCAATATTGGTCGTATTGTTAACCAGTTATTTCTTACAAATGAAGGAATTTATACAATTCCAATTGGGGTTTCTGCTTCCTTCGTTTATCTGTTTATATTATTTGGAGTTATTTTACAATCCTGTGGTGGGGGAGAATTTTTTATTAAATTGGCTACTTCAGTGCTTGGCAGATTTAGAGGAGGACCAGCTAAAATTGCTGTCTTATCAAGTTGTTTATTTGGGATGATATCTGGTAGCGCTGTAGCCAATGTTGTAGTTACAGGGTCGTTCACTATTCCCCTGATGAAAAGAACAGGATTTAGGCCTCATATTGCAGGGGCAGTTGAGGCCGCTGCTTCAAGTGGAGGACAGTTCATGCCACCCATCATGGGTGCAGCGGCGTTCATTATTCCTGATATGATTGGTTCGACCTATTTTGATGTAGCAAAGGCTGCCTTCTTACCAGGTTTACTTTATTTCTTAGCAATATTTTTTATGGTAGATTTTGAAGCTATAAAAATGAATCTTAGCGGTCTTCCAAAAGAGGAACTACCTTCAGCAAAAACAGCCATAAAAGAAAGCGGGCATCTTCTTTTGCCTGTGTTGGTTCTAATATATCTTCTTGCCGTTGTTCGAACATCACCAACATTAGCGGCATTTTGGTCTGTCATCTCTGTTATCCTTGCAAGTATGCTAAGAAAATCCACAAGGATGAATTTTTGGAAAATATTGTCTGCTTTAGAAGAGGGGGCTTATGCTGCGATCATCGTTGTTTCAGCTTGTGCTTTGGGTGGAATTATTATTGGTTGTATGATGCTTACAGGACTGGGTATGTCGCTGTCAACTATTTTGGTAGATTTTTCTCACGGCTCACTTATGTTATTACTTCTGCTTACTATGATCGCTTCTCTAATACTTGGGATGGGGATGACAACTACTGCCTGTTATATCATTTTAGCTATTCTGGTTGCCCCAGCTCTCACTAAGATGGGGGTAAATTCTATGGGTGCACATCTATTCATATTTTACTTTGGTATTATATCCGCTATTACACCGCCTGTCGCAGTCGCCGCTTATGCAGCAGCAGGGATAGCTGGATCGGATCCGATGAAAACGGGATATGCCGCTTGGAGACTCGGGTTATCTGCTTTTATCTTACCTTTCATGTTTGTATACGGACCCACGCTTTTACTCAAGGGGTCTTTTTTAATGGTATTGCTCACAATAGTGACGTCAGTATTGGGGATTTATGCACTGAGTGCAGCAATTCAAAATTATATGTTTGGAAATTTAGGTTCTATGAAAAGGATCGTTTTGTTTATTGGCTCAATTTTGTTGATCATTCCAGGCTTGAAAACTGATCTAATAGGTTTCTTTTTAGTTTTTTCCATTTTTCTGTCTCAGAAATATTGGAAGGCCAAATAGAGAATATTCTTTTTAACATTTGATTTCCAAAATTACTGCGTTCGAGAAGATTGAGCCTTCTCTAAGTGTTTTGCCCCTTTCATAAAAGTCAAATCTGACACGCAGCAGGACGAGAAGAGATGGAGCATCTTTTTTATCCCAATGGTGTTGTTATAGTTGGAGTTTCTGATGAGCAGACCAACCTCGGGAGGAATATCGTAGAGAATTTAGATCGATTTTCCTACAAAGGCGAAATATATTTGGTGGGGCAGAAAAGAAGTCGACTGGGTGATCGCCCCATCTATGACAGGACAGAGGATGTTCCAGGGAGACCAGAGTTGGCAGTTATACTAACTCCCGCAAGAAGTATTCCAGAAATTATTGATGTTTGCGGTCGGAGAGGAATACGATGGGCGGTCATTGAGTCGGGCGGTTTCAGCGAGTATTCAAAAGATGGGGGACAGATTGAAAAGCAACTAGTTAGGATCGCGAGACAATATGGCATTCGTTTTGTTGGACCCAACTGCATTGGCATTATGAACCTTGATAATGGCATGGTTTTACCTTTTGCCTTAATGGATCCTGCAATGACTCGAAAAGGGTCAATTTCCCTGGTCTCCCAGAGTGGTGGTATAGCTGCTTCTGTAATGAAGCTTTTCTCTTGTGAAAATCTCGGATTCAGTAAGTTCATTAGCATGGGTAACAAAATCGACCTTAATGAGAATGATTACCTGGATTACTTAATAAAAGATCCAAAGACTTCGGTTATAGGGCTTTATCTGGAGAGCATATCGGACGGCCGTGCATTGATGCACCTTGCGATGGGCACAGACAAGCCAATCATCTTGCTCAAGGCGAATACTTCCTCTGGGAGCCATCAAATTGCTCGCTTCCACACCTCAGCCTTGGCTGGAGATAACGATATTTGCGTTGCTGCACTTGCTCAGGCCGGCATACATCGCGTACATACCCTTACAGGATTGATTGAACATTTTAAGGTTTTCATGCTCCCGCCAATGAACGGACCACATCTGGCTGTGATCGGTCGATCAGGTGGCCATGGCGTTTTGGCCGCTGATGCGGCTGCCACCCATGGGTTCGTGTTGCCGCAGATTTCCGGGAAAGTACTGGATTTTGTACAGAGTCGAATCCGTTCCGGAGTCATCCATATGACCAACCCTTTGGATCTGGGCGACGTGTTTGGAATTTCAAATTACATCGATGTTGTCGAGGCAGTGCTTAAGGAGAAGCAAATAAACGGAGTTCTCCTCATGCAAAACTATACCCGTATTATTGGAATGGAGGACATTGGGAAGCATATTCGGGCCATTCAGGAACTTTCTCAACGATATGGAAAACCGGTGGCGACCTGTTTTTTGATTGATCGGGGCGAATTTTTTGAGTTTAAAACTGCCACGGACTTCCCTCTTTTCATTGAAGCGGAAAGTGCTCTGGAAGCGTTAGCTGCTTCATATCGTCACGCAACAAGAAAACCTAACGACCCTTTTCAGATCCTTCCTTTGAGAGGGGGCCGTCGATCATTCGAAGCATCTCGTTTGGCTGATCCCGTGGAAGTATTATCACGTTTTAAATCTTGGGGACTGCCTATGGCAGATTTTCGGTTGGTCCAGGACCTGGAAACAGCCTTGATGGCCGCGAATGAAATTGGGTACCCAGTGGTGCTTAAGATTGTGACAGCAAAGGGGTTACACAAGACAGAGATGAAGGGGGTGAAGATAGATATTCAAGATGGTCACGCGTTGAAGGCTGCTTTTAAGGAGATGGAAGAACACTTTTTATCAACCTTCTCTGGAGAAGAACTAAAATTTTTAATCCAGAAGATGGTTCCGAATGGTTTGGAGGTCATCGTAGGATCGAAATATGATCCTGAGTTTGGTCCGGTGATTCTCTTCGGACTCGGAGGGATTTTTGCTGAGGTTTTACGAGACGTGGCTATTCGTGTGGCTCCGGTTTCAGAAGATCAGGCAATGGAGATGATTAACCAAATTAGAGGGAGTGCCCTGCTGAAAGGATTTCGTGGCAAACCACCAGCCGACGTAGAAGCTCTCTTAAGGATACTCATGACCTTCTCAAGAATACTAATTGATTATCTCGAGGTTTATGAACTAGAAATTAACCCACTTTTAGTTTTAGGTAAAGGCCAAGGTTGCGTTGTTGTTGATGGCCGGATTCGTTTTAACCCGATTGCGTCGAACATTGATGGCAAATAGAGGGGCTTTTATTCGTGAGCAAAGGCCAAAAGGTTACGGTGGTCAGTATAGAAGAAGGAAATATGGGATTCACCAAACTATTGGATGGGAAACGGGTTCCTAAATATCATCTCAGACCCGAGACTTATGGTACGATAGATGAATTGAATTCTTTTCTGGGAATGGCCAGGGCTGTCACTAAAGATAAAACTGTTAAAAAGATTCTCTTCAGCATTCAGAACCATCTTTTCGTGATCGGCTCCGATCTCGCTTTGTCAGGTAAGGATCGAAGTGCTTTGAAAGGAGAGATTACCCAGAAAGAAGTCGATTGGTTGGTACTGCTTACCAGAGATTTTAAGACCCTAGCAAAACCCGATTCCAAATTCATCACTTACGGGGAAACTCTGGCCTCCAGTATTTTAGATGTGGCTAGAGCCATTGCACGAAGGGCAGAACGGCAGCTGGCCAAAATGAAGTCGAAGAGAATACTTGATAATTTGAAATTATTGGAATACCTTAATCACCTTTCCGGTGTGCTATACTTCATTGCTAGATATGAGGAAAAGAGAGCCAAAGTAAAACCGAAGCATCCAAACTATAACCTGTCAACTCAAGGAAGGATCCCCCGTACTTGAAGCATGACAGATGGCGCTTGTTTGAAAAGTTTTAAGTCTTTAAGTGCAAATCGATGATTGAAGAAATTTTGGCAAATCTATACAGAATTGAAATTCCTCTTCCCAAAAATCCACTGAAAGCCCTCAATTCCTACGTGATAAGGAACACGGGTCGAAATTTGATTGTTGATACCGGATGGGATCAAAAGGAGTGTATGGACGCAATGCAGGCTGGCCTAGGGGCACTTGGAGTGGATTTAAGGAAAACCGATTTTTTTATTACCCATTTACATGCCGATCATCTTGGGCTGCTCTCCCGCCTGGCTACAGAGACCTCGACGATATACTTTAACCAGCCGGAAGCTGAGCGGATTAAATCTGTGAATCGGTGGAATGATTTTGTCGACTTTGCCCGTATGAACGGTTTCCCTGAAGACGAGCTGCAAGCCGCCCTCCATAGTCACCCCGGTTACAAATACGGGCTAAAGGGGGATCTGCCCTTCCGCATTGTGAAAGAGGGCGACACAATAAGCATCGGGGACTTTGTATTCAAGTGCGTTGAAACACCTGGCCACACCATGGGGCACATGTGTCTTTACGAATCAAACAAGAAGATCTTTGTGGCCGGGGATCATATTCTTAACGACATAACTCCTAACATTCAATTATGGTCTGATGGGTGGGATCCCTTAAAGGAGTATTTGGCAAGCTTGGACAAGGTCTATGAACTTGATATTGAACTTGTGTTGCCTGGCCATAGGAGTATCTTCAGGAACTGTAAGGAGAGAATTCAGGAATTGAAGGATCATCATCAGAAGAGGTTTGATGAGATTATTTCTATTCTTGAAAAAGTTAGGAAGAATGCTTTTCAAGTTGCATCGCAGATGAGCTGGGATGTTATCTATGAGGCTTGGGATACGTTCCCGGTTTCGCAAAAATGGTTTGCTACCGGGGAAGCGATTGCTCATCTGAAATACCTTGAGGGAAGGGAAAGAACAAGAAGGGAAATGGATGGCCAGAAGATCGTTTTTTCATTAAATCCGGACCATGCAACTTAGTCGTTACAATGTTGCAGCCAGGCTGATAACTATCATGGCTGCCATATGGCCGCACTTTCTATTCGGTCAACATATATTTTGTAAGTTATCACCATTAAGACCTACGGTGTCTCTGTGAAATCCCCAGAAGATGTTGAATGCCTGCGAAACCAGATTTTCTTCCCCTTTAAAGAAGCGCTCTCCACTATCTTGCTTAAAAAATACGCAAATGAAGGCTTTCAAATCGATTGATCCGTCCTGACCAGTATTTGATCTGATAGACAGTTTTAGAATAAATTGCCCATCCTGACTCAGTTCGATTTTTTTCCAAATTTGAATCGATTTCAGAATTCCTTGGCACAAAAGTCTCTCGGGGGGTCCGTTTGAACTTTGGAGTAGGACTTGTATGGATTTTTCGGGACAGAAATGGCTCTTTCAAATTAAATTAACTATTTGGAATCATCTGAGAATTTTAAAAAGTTCCGCTGCGTTAGACGCCTCTGAAATTATAACTTAAAATCCCTCGGTGGTCCCCTACCGTGCCGGTTCAAGTCCGGCCCTAGGC
>Ga0315295_10001974_pt1 | contig 17458 bp, 14 predicted proteins | sample YL17G14_0_MG_FD_204453 | JGI IMG/M metagenome (GOLD analysis project Ga0315295, IMG submission 204453) | Sediment microbial communities from Yellowstone Lake, YNP, Wyoming, USA - YL17G14_0 | ecosystem: Environmental > Aquatic > Freshwater > Lake > Sediment | place: USA: Wyoming | collected... | reverse complement strand
AGAATAATGTTAGTATAGGCCCCTGCTATGATATCGTCGCTCATTATGCCAAGGCTTCCTTGCGCCTTCTCAAGGCGGCTGGCAGGAAAAGGCTTGACCGTATCAAGCAGGCGGAAAAGGAAAAATCCTATGATCACCAACCTATAGTCAAAAGGCAGGAACATTAACGCAATAAGCATCCCGCTTACCTCATCGATCACGATCGGACGCGCATCCTTCTTCCCGAGCGCCTTTTCTGCTTCTGATGAAAATAAAAATCCCAGTACAATCACAACCGAAGCAGCCAATAAATATAGGAGGCCGTTGCTCTTGACTAAATAATACAAGAGAAGGCCTGCTAAGCTGCCGAAAGTCCCGGGTATAAAAGGCAGGAAGCCCACGTAAAAGAAAGTGCTTATGGTTATGGCTCTAAATCTGCGCAGGTCCATAAGAAATTATTAGAATCTTGCGATTATCTTGCGGTTTTCCCAGAGATAAGAAATGCCTGAATAAAGAGTCAGCGCCACTGTAATGAGCATCATGATATAGATGCTGTTATGGAAAAATTGCTCCCAGGCAGGATTCCAGGTTGAAAATGTCAGGATGCACTCTTTTAGGACTATGAATCCTAAAATATAAAATATCACTATCATCTGCGAAGCTGTCTTGTGTTTGCCGGCCCTGGCTGCCGAAAGGACCTTTCCCTTATTCAGGGCAAAGAGCCGCAGAGACGTGATCAGGATCTCGCGCGAGACAATTATCAGGAACATCCAGGCATCGATCAGCTGCATCTGCACGAAAGCAATAAAAGCGGCTAAGACCAGGATCTTGTCTGCGATCGGGTCCATGAGCCTGCCGAAATCAGTGATCATATTCTTCTTATGCGCGATCAACCCGTCCACAAAATCAGAGATGGCGGCGATTGTAAATATGATCAGGCTCAAGATCTTCGCCCAGAGGATCCATACGCCCTCAAAGGGAAATAGCAGAAAAAAGATAAAAACAAAGGTCAATACGATCCGAAGCATGGTTATTTTATTCGCAATATTCATATTAGGCCTCTCCTACTAGGTCGTATTCCAGGGTATCTGTGATCCTCACCTTTACAAAATCACCCGGCTTTAAAATCTTTTGTGCCTTAACGAAAACCTGCCCGTCTACCTCGGGCGCGTCGTACTGACTGCGTCCCAGATAATCCCCCTCCACGCTCTCATCTATCAGGACTTCCAGCTCCTTGCCAAGAAAGCTTTTATTGATTTCCCGGGAAATATTCTGCTGCGCTGACATGATCGCATTAAAGCGCGCTGTCTTTGTCTCTTTGGGCACCTGCCCTGCGAGATCATACGCCCCTGTTCCTTCCTCTCTTGAATACACAAAAGCGCCCAGCCTTTCAAACCTGGCCTCTTTTACAAAATCAAGCAGCTCTTTGAATTCACGATCCGTCTCGGAGGGAAACCCGACGATGATAGACGTCCGCAAGCCAACGCCCGGCACGGCCTTCCTTACTCTTTCTATGGTGCTGAATATATCACTGCGAGTAGTATTTCTGTTCATCAATTTCAGGATGCGATTATTTATGTGCTGGACAGGCAGATCCATGTACTTGCATAATTTCTGCGAATCCCGGACAATCCTTAATAATTCATCGCTGATACGGCCGGGATTTAAATAAAGCAGCCTTATCCAGCCGATATTATCTGCCTTTTTGACGATCTCCTTCAGGATCTCTGGCAGATTAGTCTTGCCGTCGAGATCGATCCCGTAGCCGGTGATATCCTGGCCGATGATATTGAGCTCAGAGACCTTTTGTTTGTCAAACTCCTGCACCTTCCTGATTATAGATTCCCTGTCGAGGCTCTTAAACCTGCCTTTTATTTTCGGGATGATGCAGAAGCTGCAATTATTGATGCACCCTTCGCAGATCTTTAGATACGCAAAATGCTTCGGGGTTATGGGAAATCTCTTGAGTTCATGATTGAGCGAAAGCTTACCCACAAAGGCATCGACTTCAGGAAGCTTATCCCTAAGCTCTTCTTTATAGCGCTGCGCGAGACAGCCATAAACTATGATCTTCTTGAGGCTGCCGGCCTTCTTCAATTCTATGAGATCAAGGATCGCGTCTATTGACTCCCGCTTGGCATCCTCGATAAAAGCGCAGGTGTTGACGATCGCGATATCAGCCTTATCAATATCCGTGATCAAGTAGCCTTTTAAATCAAGCCTGCCGAGGACGCTCTCTGAGTCCACGAGATTCCTCGGGCAGCCAAGGCTCAGGATGCCGATCTTAGCTTTTGCGCTCATCACTTGATATCTATGCCCTTCTTGGTTATTACGATATTCTTCAAGGCCTGGCCCTTGCGTCCGAGATTTGAAAAAAGCTGGCCGTTAATTTCGAGTTCCACGACGCCCGCATTTCCCAGAGAAAGATCCATCCTGTCCTTTGCCTTCCAGCTCTCAGATCTTCCTTTTTCCAGTACGCGGTGAAAAACCAGTTTCCCGTCGCTCTTCAGGTTTACCAGGCAATTTTCGCGTGCCTTGATGACCAATAGTATTTCAGAAGCTTCTTTCCTTAGGGGGGTGGTGGAGGCTTGCGCTCCAGGGGTAAGTGCCGCCGTCTTTCCGACAGGCCTTGCCTCCTGCACCTGTGGCTTTGTCGAGGCTTTACTCTGCAAAGGCCCTGCGCTTTGCGCGGTATTGGCCTTTGCCAGATTGTTCCGGATAATGTGGCCGAAAAATTTACCCACATTGAATATAACAAACAGGCCGATGACAACAACCAAGATTAATACGGCACTCTTCTTGACTCTCTCGCTCGGCCTAAAAGTTCCCAATTTGACTGAAGCATTCTTAAAAAACTCCGGAGTCTTTAAGGGTGCGCTGGAAGATGGCCTGCTTTTTGGAAACTCGGTCTGGATTGGTTTATTTACGGTTTCCTGAGATATGGATATAGGAGAAGTTTTGCGTTTAGTCTCTTTGGTACCTAAATAATCCTTCGGCTCTACGCCCAGGTAATTACAATAAATCTTTATAAACCCCTGCAGGTAAACCGGGGATAAATGCGTAAGGCTGTCCCCTTCTATGGCCTTGAGTATGCTTAAGTGGACCTTGGTCTTTTTGTGGACCTCTTCGAGGCTGACGCCCTTTTCCAGGCGTATCTGTTTTAGTCTTTCACCGGAGACGCTATCCATTGTTACTTCTGCTCCTGTAATTTCTTCAGGTCTTCCTTGATCCAGGCTTCCCTATCCACCAGGATCTTACGCGGTTTGCTTCCTTCAAACGGCCCGACTAAGCCATCCTGTTCCATTGTATCGATGATGCGGGCTGCCCTCGTGTAGCCCAGGCGCATGCGCCTCTGCAGAATTGAAACAGAAGCCTGGTTACTTTCCATGATGACCTTTACCGCTTCATCATAAAGGTCGTCCTTTTCTCCTTCCCCAAAAGCTGATTTCTGCTTTTCCTTAAGGATCTCTTCGTCATAGACTGGCTCTGCCTGTTCCTTTATGAAATCCACCACGCGCTGGATCTCCGCATCTTTGACCCAGGTGCCCTGGATGCGGTTTAATTTAGATTCTCCCGGCTGCAGGAACAACATATCGCCTCTGCCTAAAAGCTTATCGGCGCCGTTCATGTCGAGAACGGTGCGCGAATCCACTTTGGAGGCGACTTTAAAAGAGATGCGTGCGGGTAGATTAGCCTTTATGACTCCTGTAATGACATCCACGGAAGGACGCTGCGTTGCCAAAATCAGGTGGATCCCGACAGCACGCGCTAGCTGTGCCAACCGCTGGACAGCGTTTTCAATCTGATCCGGGGCTACTGTCATAAGGTCTGCGAATTCGTCTACCACCACGACAATATAAGGAATGCTTTCCTGTTTCTCGTTATATGCTTCTATGTTCCTGGCGCCGACCTTTGCCAGAAGCTGGTAACGCTCCTCCATTTCGCTCACTACCCAATTAAGAGCCTGAGAAGCCTTCTTGGCATCAGTGACAACCTGGCACAAAAGATGCGGCATGCCGTTAAAAGGCATGAGTTCCACCATCTTGGGATCGATCATCAGGAATTTAAGATCATTGGGGCTGTTTCTGAAGAGTAAGGAAAGGATAATAGAATTAACGCACACTGTTTTTCCGGAACCCGTGGTTCCTGCGATCAAGAGATGGGGCATTTCATCAAGGTCAGCGACTACGGCCCGACCGGTGATATCCTTGCCCAAAGCAAGTGTCAATTTGGATTTAGCGCCCTGGAAATCCTGCGAGGCAACCACATCCCTCAGGACTACAATGGTACTCTCCAAATTAGGGACTTCTATACCCACCCTGGCTTTTCCTGGAATGGGAGCGATTATCCTGACTGACTGCGCCTTCATCGCCAGCGCAAGATCATCTTCAAGCGCCTCGATGCGGTTTACCTTGATCCCCGGGGCAGGTTCGAGTTCATAGCGGGTGATGATGGGCCCCCGCTCGATGTCCGTGACTTTTGCCTGTATGCCGAAATCCTCAAGGGTCTCCTCTAATATGCGCGCGCTGCCTTCCAGGTCTTCTTTTATTTGCCTGGCCTCAACTGGAGGAGGAGCATCCAGCAAATCCAAAGACGGCAGTTGATAATCTCCTACTTTAAGTTCCTGCGGCCTTATTTTTGGCTCTTGAACTTGAGGCTTTGCGGTCTTTATCTGAATCTTGGGCTTTATATTAGGTAGGGGAGCCTGCTCCGCAGCCTTGGACTTAAATATTGCCAATTCAGCTTCTTTTTTCTCGGCAGACTTTGCTTTCTCGGCAAATGTGGTCCTGGCGCGCGCAGGTTTTTCTTTTCTTTCAAACTTAAAGACAGATAAGAATGACTTTATCTTTGCGAAAATATTCTTGAATAAAGAAGATATCAGGATCTCGGTGACAAGTGCCAGGGAGAGGATAATAAAAGTAGTAAAGATTATAAAGCCGCCTAAGCGGCTGAAGTAGGCAACGATAAATCCGCTTGTCGCAGACCCCAGTATGCCGGACATGTAGAACCTGGCATACTCTCCGCTCAAATCAAACATCCCGACAAGAGAAGCTACAGACACCAAAAGTATAAAAATCCCTAAAATCCTTGGGATGCTCAGATACGGCGCCTGATGCCTGAAGAATTTAACGCCCAATAAGAGCACTATCAAAGGCAGGATTAAGCTCGTGGGCCTTCCGAATAAAAAGACGATTATTCCGCCAAGATACGCTCCGAAAATGCCTAATAGGTTTTTGGGAGGGAAGTTCGGGTGGGAAGTGTAAAAAGAGATATCTAGGCGGTCAAACCTGATGAGGCTGGCTAAAACCATCAGCCCCACCGCGACTAGAATAACGCCCTTAACCTCATTTAATCTTTTCTCTCTCACTTCTAGCTGCTCTGTTCAGCCTGCTTCTTACTCAGATTGATCCTGCCTAATTCGTCTATACCGATGACCTTGACCTTGAACTCATCTCCGATCTTGACCACTTCCTCGACATTCTTCACGAATTTTTCCGCAAGCTCAGAAACATGCACGAGGCCCTCTTTGCCGGGGGCGATCTCACAGAAAGCGCCGAAATTCATGATGCGCTTGACCTTACCTGTATAAATCCTGCCGACCTCGACATCTTCGGTGATAGCCTTTATCATCTTGATGGCTTCATCGGATTTGACTACGTCGGTCGAACCCACCAGGACCGTTCCGTCATCCTTGATATCAATACTTGCCCCTGTTGCGGCAATGATACCTTTTATGGTCTTTCCGCCGGGGCCGATAAGCGCGCCGATTTTTTCGGTGTTGATCTTCAATACCTCGATGCGCGGGGCATAAGAAGAAAGCGCCTGGCGAGGCTGTGTCAGCGCTGCATTCATCTTCTCAAGTATAAAAAGCCTTCCTTCTTTGGCCTGCTGTAAACACGCCTTCAATAAATCCAGGCCTATCCCGTCAATCTTTAAATCCATCTGCACAGCAGTAACGCCAGTCTTGGTCCCGGCAACCTTAAAATCCATGTCCCCGAAATGGTCTTCTACCCCTGCGATATCAGTGAGGATCACAGCCTTGTCATTTTCCTTGACCAAGCCAAGAGCGATCCCGCCCACGGAATCTTTTATCGGCACGCCAGCATCCATTAAAGACAGCGCCGCAGCGCAAACTGTCGCCATGCTTGATGAGCCGTTTGATTCCAGGATTTCAGAGACGACTCTTATTGTATAAGGAAATTTTTCTTTTGAAGGCATGACGGCTAAAAGCGATTTCTCGGCTAACGCGCCATGGCCGATTTCACGCCGTCCAGGACCGCGCACTGGAGCAGTCTCCCCGACGCTAAAAGGCGGAAAACTGTAATGCAGCATAAAGGATTTGTATTTCTCTCCCTCCAGGGCCTCGATCAACTGCTCATCTTGTCCGGTACCCAGGGTCGTGACTGCTAAGCTCTGTGTCTGGCCCCTGGTAAAAATACTTGAGCCGTGAGTTCGTGGCAGGACCGAAACCTCGCAGGTTATGGGCCTTATATCCTTGAAACCCCTGCCATCTACGCGGATATTCTCATGCAATATCCTGTTTCTTACCTGCTCCTTTTCCACATCGTGAAGAGCCGTCTTTATGTCAGCCGCAGTATGCCCCTCAGGGGTAAGGACGGCTTCTAATTCCTTGGATAATAAATCAACCGCCTCTTCCCTGCTTTCTTTCTTGGCAAGCTGATATACTTGCTTTAATTTCTCGGAAGCAGCCTGCTTTACTTTAATCTTCAAATCATCATCAATCTTTTTGAACTGAACAGCCGCTTTTTCTTTTCCGCACTTGCGCGAGAACTCATCCTGCGCATCAAGCAGGCATTTAAGGTTCTCGTAACCGAAGCTGACTGCCTCCAGGTACGCTTCCTCAGAGATCTCTTTGGCCTTGGATTCAAGCATGACCACGCCTTTTTTGTTTGAAGCGACAATGACGTCTATATCGGAGACTTCTAATTCCTGGTAGGTCGGATTCAGTATAAATTCATTGTTGACTCTGCCTACGCGGCAGCAAGCAATCGGGCCAGTAAAAGGGATGTCTGATATTGAAAGGGCGGCTGAGGCCCCGGTTACCGCAAGGACATCCGGGTCATTTTCTCCGTCGCTTGACAAAACAATGGCCATTATCTGGACTTCATTTAAGAAGCCGTCTGGAAAAAGTGGGCGGATAGGACGGTCGGTCAATCTGGCTGTCAGGATCTCGCTCTCAGAAGGCCTGCCTTCCCTCTTGAAAAAACCTCCGGGGATCCTTCCCGCAGCGTATGTTTTCTCCTGGTATTCGACCGTCAGGGGAAAGAAATCCTGGCCTTCCCTGATTTCTTTCGACATACAGGCAGTGATCAGCACAACGGTGCCTCCGTAAGTGACAGTCACGGAACCGTTCGCCTGCTTGGCGATCTTGCCTGTCTCTAAAATCAGTTCATTCCTGCCAAACTTGACTTTCTGGATACATTCTTGCATAGGTTACCTTTCTTTAAAGGATGAAGCCGCGATTATTTTCTCAAAGAAAGCTTCTCTAAGACCTCTTCGTACTTCTTGACGTCTTTTTTCTTGAGATAATTGAGGAGTCTGCGGCGTCTGCCGACGAGTGAAAGCAGACCGCGGCGAGAATGGAAATCATTCTTGTGAAGCTTAAAATGCTCACTAAGGATGCTTATCCTCTCGGTTATCAATGCAACCTGGACTTCTGCTGAGCCCGTATCCCTGGCATGGACCTTGAATTCGTCAATCAGCTTTGATTTTTTTTCTTTTAACAAAACCAACCTACTTCACCTTCCTTTCTTTGATTTGATATTATACGCAAATTTCTGGCATAAGTCAATACTTCATATGTTATTTTTTAATAGAGCTTTTTATTCTCCAATTTATCCCACTCGCAGAGTAATCCCTCGCACTCCCTGCGCAGGAACCCCTTATTGACCTTCACTTTACTCCTGCCCAGGGCCTTAAGCCTGAAATTCGAGATCCGCAGTTCATTAAATCCCCTCTTGTTTACATCGGCGATTGTCGTGCCATATACGATTCTGGCGATCCTCGCCCAATGGATGGCGGCAAAACACATGGGACAGGGCTCTGTCGTCGAGTAAATGACGCATCCGGCTAGATCAAAATCCCTGATTTTGCGCGAGGCCTGCCTTATGGCATTGACCTCCGCATGGCAGGTGGCGTCATTTTTTAAAACGGTGTTGCGCGCAACCGCCAATACCTGCGAGCCCCTGACAATGCAGGCACCGAATGGCCCGCCGTCCATAATCTTGCCGAAATTTTTCCTGGCCTCTTTTATTGCCAGGCGCATATATTTCTTATTTAATTTCTCTGCCATTTTAAAACAGAAAAAGAAGGCGGGGGCTATTTCTCTTCACTCAGGACCTGAAGGAATGCATCCACTATCTTGGGGTTAAATTGAGTACCGCTGTTCTTCTTGATCTCTTCTATCGCCTTTTCTTTGCTAAGGGCAGGCCTGTAAGCTCTGGACGATGTCATCGCATCATAAGAATCGGCCACGGAAAGGACCTGCGCGAATATATGGATGTCTTTACCACTGATATGATTCGGATAGCCCTTGCCGTCAAAACGCTCATGATGCTGCCTGACCGCAGCCAGCATCTCCTTTTGCGTAAGCACGGGGCTCAATATATCCTCTCCTATGGTCGGGTGCTTGCGGATGATCTCCCAATCCTGCTCAGTGAGCTTCTCTTTCTTGTTCAGGATGCTCTCCTGTACCCCCAGCTTTCCTATATCATGAAGCAATGCCGTTTCTTTTAAAAGTTCCGTGTCTTCCTGCTTAAAGCCCAGCTTACGGGAGATCTTCTCTGAATATTCAGCGACTCTCTCAGAGTGGCCCTGGGTGTATTTATCCCTTGCATCGACTATTCGCGCAAATGACTGGATCACGCTATAGAAATAATTGTGGATCCTTCTTCGCGAGTCGTAGAGGCTGACGATCATCTTGTTGAAGGAATCAGCCAATTCGCTTATTTCGTCATCTCCGGAAACATCCACTTTATAATCCAGGTTGCCCATGGAGATATGGCGCGTTCCATCCAGTAATTTCTTGAGCGGGCCAGTGATCCTGTTTGAAACAAGTATCCCTAAGATTACCGATAAAACCACTCCGAGGAGCAAGACAAAAATAGCCCTCAGGCGGACAGATTTTTGCGTATTGTAGACATCGGCTGCAGTAATATCCACCCCCAGTATCGCAACCACTTTTCCATCCTTATCCTTAATTGGAGCGTATCCGGATAGCCCGGCTCCCCATTCATCGAGGGATAGCTTGCTGTCAGAAGTTGCGCCATTAAAGGCATTAAGCAAGTCAGGAAAACGGGCGGCATTATATTTATCACCGGGGTAAGCGGTGATGCCCTTTTTCTTTTGCGTTCCGACAAGATCGGGATCAACGATAAACTGCAGTATCCCTTGCTGGTCAGTCTTGGCCATTGTGTAAATAAAACGGATCGGACGGTTGGCTTCCTTGACCGCTTTCAGTCTCTCTGCAATAGCAATATATTGAGGGCTAGTCGCGCCGTTTCTATTTAAGGGCACCTGCACGAGCTTATCCGCATCGACCATAAGGGCTGCTGTCTGGGCGATCATCTTTAACTTATCCCTGAGCTGGCTGAATTGCGCGCCGAGGGTGAATTTATAAACGCAGAAATTGCTCAAGGCTCCCACAAAGAGCATGGAGAGTATGAGCGCCATAGTCACTCTTACCTTAAAACTCTTGAACATAAAATGCAGCCTTATTTTCTTCATCTTCCTATATTTTAGCGAAAAACTACGATTAATACAAACAAAATTATGCCTTATCTTATGATTGCGGACGGACAGATCTGGCTGTAAGCACAATAGGTACAGGCCATATATTCAGGGGTCGCGCTATATTGCTGCTTGCGGATACCTGCCGAGACTTCCTTTATTTTCTCAACCAACTTCTCCAAACCCTTTTCCTTTACTGTATTGCTTCCGGTAATGCCGGACTCAAGAAAATGCAATTCCACTCGCTTGGGCAGGCTGCCGTAAATATGCTTATGGGCAAGCGCGTACAGATCCAGCTGCATGCTTTCTTTTGTCCTTTTATCCGCATCAGCCTGCCTGGTGATCTCAGAGGTCTTAAAGTCAATGATTATTGCTCCGTCCCCCTCCATATCCACCCTGTCAAATCTTCCGCTTATCTTATTGTTCTCCAGCATGAAAGAAAAATCCTTCTCGATGTACTTCGGATTTGATCCTTTTGCCTTTTCACCGTTATAAAACCTGATCAATGCCTCAGAGCCTGTTCTGAAACGCTCTTCTTGATGCTTCTCGTCCAGAAACCCCTGCGGGTCAAAGCTGCTGCGGAAGGCCTCCAGGAGTTGGCTTATTTCCATTTCCTTGCCAGCTAAGCGGAATTGAAAATATTTACAAACTGCATCATGCATTGCCCGGCCGTAAATTACTGTATGATGTTCCATGATAGGCACGCGCAGGATGTTCACGTATTTGTATTTTAATGGGCAGGTAAGATAGTCATCTATCTGGTAATAACTTAAAGTTATCACTTTCTCTTCAGGCAGGGCCTCTCTTTCATGTTTCTTTGATTCTTTTTGAGGAGCAAAGCGCTTGATAGCTTCAAGTGCGCCGGTCTTTATTTTCTCTTTTTCGGCGACTTCCTCTCCCAACGCCTCAATGACAAACTGGCTTATGCGCCGTGTCCTTTTGCCGCCGTAATCAAAGGCAGAAGTAAGATACAGCTCCTCTTTTGCCCGGGTCAAGCCTACATAGAAAAGCCTGCGCTCCTCCTGAAGATGGAAATCCCCCTGAGGAAGTATTTCTTTGATCAGCGGATCAGGCAATTCAAGCGGCTGGCTGCGGCGATTTACCGGAAAGCGACCATTCACAAGGCTTACCAAAAAAACTTCCCTGAATTCAAGCCCCTTTGCCTTATGTATTGTAAACACGTTTACAGCATCCGTATCCAGGTCTGCTTCGACAGTAGACGGATCATCTCCGGCCTCGATCAGCAGATTAAGATAATTCGTGAAGTTTATCACGCGGTCTTCCCTGGCTACCAGCTCAAAATCCCTGACGATATTAAAAAACTTTGCTATGTTCTGGATTCTGGCCTCATTCTCCTGGTTTTGTTCGCGTGTCAGTTTCTTCAAGTATCCTGTTTCTGTCAGGAAGCTGTAAAGGAGCCTTCCTGTTGTCTGGTGACGCGAAAAATCCAGGAATTTGTTAATATCCTCAAGAACGGTCTTTATTTTTTCGCGGAAATCTTGATTTAACCCTTCAAGCTCCGCAATTTCCTCCAGGCTACAGAACACAGAATGCAATGTCCTGTTCCTGCGCTTGGCATAATGCATGCATAATGATAACTGCGCCAGGTCCAATTTATAGATATCGGAGCTTGCCAGATAATAAAGATTCAGCGAATCGGACTGGTTAGAGATAACGCGTAAAAAACTGATACAGAGCTTCACTTCCTCCCTGGAATAAAGCCCCTGGTTGCCGCTGAACTGCCAGGGGATATCCTGCATGTTCAGCGCCTGCAAAAAGGCTTGCGCATCGGAATTGGAGCGCACAAGTATCGCAAAATCGCGGAATTTGTAGCCGCCAGAATTTATTTTATCTTTTATCGTCCGGGCGACCCAATCCGCTTCTGAAGAATTCGTATCAAAATGCTTATGCAGAGGAACGGCAACGTTTGCGCTTACAGCGACCAATTTCTTATTGATATTGGCCTTTACTTCAAAGCGCTCCGGGTTATTGTTCTGGATTAATCGATAAGCGCTGTCCAGCAATCCTTGAGTAGAGCGGTAATTCTGGATGAGGCTTACCTTTTTTGCCTCCGGGAAGCTTTCCATGAAATTCAAGACGTTGCTGTAAGCCGCCCCTCTCCAGCGGTAAATACACTGGTCATCATCGGCCACGACCGTGATATTCTTGGCCTCTCCTGCCAATAGCTTTACGATCTGAAATTGCGTAAAATTCGTATCTTGAAATTCATCAACGAGGATATACTTGAACTGCTTCTGGTATTTTCTTAGGACTACGGGATGCTCTATTAAGAGCTGCAGGGCCATATAGAACTGATTTCCGAAATCAACCAGCCCTTCCTTTGCTAAAAGCTCCTGGTATTTAGCGTATGCCTGCGCCAGTTCCAACTGCTGCCGGGATTCCTCCTGCAAGGCCTCATCAAGCGGGTTGCTTTTTGCCTTCAACAACAGATCCTGGGCATATTTTATATATTCTTTGGGAGAGATATCCTCATCTTTAGCGCGGTTGAACAAAGAGATCATTGCTTCTATAAAACGCGTAGGGTCTGCAAGCGGCCTGTAATAAGACAGACCGAATTCAAACAAATGCTCGCGGAAAAATACGGCGGCTTCCGGCCGGGTAAGCACCTTGAAATCAGGATTCAGGCCTCCAACGAGGGCATTTTCCCTTAAAAGCCTGTCGCCAAAGGCATGAAAAGTAGAAATCCAGATATCCGTATAACCATAAGGAACCAAAACATCTACGCGCTCAAGCATCTCGTGCGCTGCCTTGTCCGTAAAGGTAAGAGCGAGTATTTCATCTGTCTTGCAGAGACCTTCATTCAGGAGCCAGGAGATGCGGCGGGTAATAACTGTTGTCTTGCCGGTCCCGGCGCCCGCGATGATCAAAAGCGGGCCCTCACGGTGGGTGACTGCCTCCATCTGCTCTTTATTCAGCTCGTCCAATACTTTGTTCATCCCGCACCTTTTTTCTTATTCACCCCGCACTTTTGTTCATTTAAGAACATTAAATTTTTAAAAGGTGCGGGATTCATAGCTCTTGACAATATCAGTTTTTTCGGTATACTAAAATTCCTACAAGGAGTTAGTTAAAATGTTAAAGAAATGCGCTTTATGCGGAAAAGGTGAACTTCCCGGGAAAACCGTTGCCCGAAAAGGCCAATATAAAGCCAAAGGCGGTACAGGCAGCAAGATCGCCCGCTGGTCCATGCGTAGATTCCTGCCCAACCTCCAGAAAATGCGCATCCTCATCAAGGGACACCCCAAGAGAGTTTATGTTTGCGCAAAATGCATCAAAAAAGGCAATTTCCAAAAAGCCTAACTACCTACAAAATATATCCCTGACTTCAAGGATCACCGAAGAATCATCCTGCCAGTTGTCTATTCTAGGATAATAAACCAGGTCAAAGCTAGCGCTATTCATCAGGCTGTCCCTGAAACCGCTCATACCGAATCCTATCGCCTGGAAAGTGGAATTTCCGTCAGTCACCCAGAATTTTAAAGTCTCTCGGCTTAATGTAAGAGGCTCTCCCTTTAATTTCAACCCTCTCGTGTAAAATAAAGGTTCGGGGTTTCCTGTCCCAAAAGGCTCCAGCTTCTCTAATTCCGAGACTGCCCCCTCATTTAAATCCGAAAAAGATACCTCCATATCAATATCTAGCCCCGGAAGCAAGTCATCAAAAGTTAACTTCTCATGCGCCAGGCGGTTGATATTGCGCCTGAATTCATCGATGTTGTCCCTGGTGATGACCAGGCCCGCAGCGTGAGAGTGCCCTCCGAAAGCATCAAGGTAATCCTTGCACTCTGAAAGCGCCTGAAACAGGTGAAAATTCTTGATGGAGCGGCCGGAGCCTTTGCATAAATGCTCATCCAGAGATATGACTATCGCTGGGCGATAAAATCTATCAGCCAGTTTTGAGGCCACGATTCCCAAAACGCCCTTGTGCCAATCTTCCTTGGCGATAACGATGACCTTATGCTCCTTAAAATTAACCTCCCTGTTGATCAGGTCCTGCGCCTCTTCCATGATCCTGCTTTCTATCTTCTGGCGCTGCCGGTTATAAGCCTCAATGACTTTTGCAAGCCCGTCAGCCTCTTCAGGGTCACGGCTCAAGAGCAGGCTTAATGAAGTCTCAGCTGAATCCATGCGGCCGCTTGCGTTGATGCGGGGCCCCAGTATGAAACTGACAAAGGTAGAAGTGAACTTGCGGTTTTTTATCCCGGCGTTTTCGATGAGCGCGCGCAGGCCCGGGCGTTTTGTCTCCTGAAGCCGCAATAGTCCTTCCTTCACGATAACGCGGTTCTCTCCGGTCAAAGGCACGACATCCGCAATAGTTCCGAGGCTGACCAGATCCAGTTCTTCGCTGAGGACTGAATCGGAAAGCGCCTGGCAAAGCTTATATGCAACTCCTACTCCGGCCAATTCCCTGTAAGGATATCCGGAGTTTTTAACTTTCGGATTTATTATGCATGAAGCAGGAGGCAATTCTTCGCCTGCCGGCTCATGATGGTCTGTGATTATCGTTTCTATATTGTTCTTCTTAAGCTCCCCGATCTCCTTGTGGCTGCTTGTGCCGCAATCAACAGTGATCAGGAGCTTGATGCCCTTGTCCTTAGCTACCTGGACTATATTCTTGCTTAATCCGTATCCGTCTTTTATCCTGTGCGGAAGGTAATGTTCCGCCTGAATCCCGATCTTCCCGAGAGTTTGTTTTAATAAACAGAGCGCCGTGATGCCGTCTACATCGTAATCACCGAAGATCATCACCTTGTCATGGGATTCTTTGGCCTTCCTGATGAGGCTTACCGCCTTGCGCATATCGGAAAATAAACCGGGGTTAAACAACTGCCCCAATCTCACATCCAGGAATTCTCGCGCCTCATCTGGAGATTTTAACCCGCGGTTAATCAGTATCTGGGCAAGTATTTTAGAGATGCCGAGCTCTTTGCTGAATCTGGCCTGTAGAGGGATATCGGGTGAGGAGATTCTTAAGATCTTGTGGCTATGCATCACATCTTTTCTGGCTTTGAGACGCCCAGAAGGTCTAACCCTTGAGCGATGACTATCTTTGTCGCCTCGATAAGGGCAAGGCGCGCCTTGGTCAGAGAGTCATCTACGCCCAAAACACGATGCAGGTCGTAGAATCTGTGGAAAGTCTCAGCTACTTCCTGAAGATACACAGTCAGCATATACGGGTCAAGCGTAACTAAACAGATGTTTAAAATGTTGGTGAACTGCAGTAATTTCTTGATGAGCGCCAATTCCTCTTTTTCTTTCAGTAAAGAAAAATCCGTTTCCTTCTTATCGACCTTTATGATGCTATTGCGCAGGATGCTGCAGATCCTTGCATGTGCATACTGGACGTAATAAACAGGGTTTTCCGGCGTCTGTTTCTTGGCGATATCCAGGTCAAAATCAAGATGGCTTGAGGTGCGCCGCATCAGGAAAAAGAACCTTGCCGCATCAGTCCCGACTTCATCCAGCACTTCACGCATGGTTATGTATTGGCCCTTGCGGGTCGACATTTGAACGGGCTTACCGCACCTGAATATGGTCGCCAGCTGCACGATGATGATTGCAAGCGACTGGGCATTGTGGCCGAGGGCCTGCACGGAAGACTTGAGTCTTGCGATATAGCCATGATGGTCCGGGCCCCAGAGGTTGATAAGCCAGTCAAAGCCGCGTTTATATTTATCCTGATGATAGGCGATATCGGGTGCCAGGTACGTAAGGGCGCCGTCGCTTTTGATTACGACCCTATCCTTATCATCCCCGAATGCCGTGGATTTAAACCAGGTAGCCCCATCCTGCTCGTAGAGGAATCCGTTTGCCTTAAGGCTCTCGAAAGCATTTCTTATTTTGTCGCTCTTAGCAAGCTCCTTCTGGCTGTACCAATAATCAAATTTCACTCCGAAATCATCCAGTTCCTTTTTAATTATATCAAGGATATAATTTGCCGCGAAATCACCCAGCTCTTCTGTCTTTACTTTTTTCTCTGCAGCCTCTTTTGCGATCGTATATATGTAGTCTCCCTGGTAATAGTTCTCGGGAAATTCTATTTTCTCCCCGCTTAATTCCTTCATCCTCAGGCCGACTGAGCCGCCAAGTATATTGATCTGGTTGCCTTCGTCATTAAGATAGTATTCCCTCTTGGCCTCAAACCCCAGGAAATCCAGGATATTTGCCAGGCAATCTCCGACTGCTGCTTGTCTGGCGTGGGCAACGGACAAAGAGCCTGTAGGATTTGCGCTTACAAACTCGATAAGGACTTTCTTGCCTTTCCCGAAATCATGCGCCAATGCTTCTTTCTCCTTCAGAATAATCTCCTTTAATTTCTCGAAGAAATACTTTTCGGTCAGGTAAAAGTTTATAAACCCAGCGCCTTCGATTTTAACAAGCCTCACTTGATCCTTTAAGGCGCCTTCTTCCAGATGCGGCCTGATGAGCTCCGTGATACTGTTTGCTATCTCAAACGGGGATTTCTTGGCAAGTTTACTTAACTTTAATGCGACATTGGTAGATAGATCTCCGAAACGGCTGTCCGTGGGATAATCAAGAAGAATATCCTCCTTGAGGAGGTCATCCAGCGCGAGGCTTTTTAAAGAAGCCTCTATAGCGGATATAAGCGCGTCTATAATGTCTTTTTTCATCTTAAATTAAAATCCGGGTCGGTGATTCCTGCTACGAAAGGGAATAATTCCTGCGGAGGGTTTACTTTAAGGCGCCGCGCGAACTGGACCTGACTTTTTTAGCGTCGCTCCACAGGCGCTCTAAAGAATAAAACTCTCTAATCGGTTTATAGAATATATGCACGATAACGGAAACATAATCCAAAACCACCCAACCTGATTCATCGTTGGGAGTAACCTTAGAGAGAGATTTTATTCTTTCTTTTTCTAGATCTTCCTGGATATTGAGCGCAAGCGCATTGACGTGCCTCAAGGAGGTAGCGCTCATGATGACAAAATAATCACAAAAGCCGGAGACCTTGCGCATGTCAAGGATGAGGAGTTTCTGGGCCTTTTTCGCTTTAGCGCAAGAAGCAATCCTGAGTGCTAAATTTTTTGTGTCTATTGGTACTGCCTCCCGAAGACTATTTATTCCCCAAAATCTTATACATGCCGGTGCCGCAATCAGGGCATTTGCCTTTCATGGCCTGTCTTTTATTCTTCATGGTGACTCTCTGTTCATCTTTCATCTCTTTCATGCCTTTGCATTTCACGCAATAACCTTTTTCTGCCATTTGAATCCTCCTTTTTAAAAGACGGCTGTATTTATGTCTCCTATTACAAACATATTAACATTAAAACTGCTTACGGTCAAATTATTTTATAAAGTGACCGACCTGCTTCTCTTCTATCTCTCCCACAATCTCTTCGATTAAATCTTCAAGCGTCACTACGCCAAGCGTTTTCTTGTGTTCATCAACAACAATTGCAATCTGGATCTTATCCACTTGGAACTTCCTGAGGAGTTCGTTGACCCGCATCGATGCCTGGGCAAAATACGCCGGGTGCAGCAGGTCCTGCAACAAAAACAACCCTTTATCCCTCAATATGTAAAGCAGGTCTCTGGCATAAACAATGCCTATAATATTATCGACATTCCCGCTATAAACAGGCAGCCTCGCGTGACCTTCTTCCGCAAAAGTATTCAGCAGTTCCTCATAGGTAAAGTTTGCATTGACGGCAATAATTTTATCTCTTGGCACCATCACTTCACTTGCCCT
>Ga0315295_10001973_pt1 | contig 17470 bp, 18 predicted proteins | sample YL17G14_0_MG_FD_204453 | JGI IMG/M metagenome (GOLD analysis project Ga0315295, IMG submission 204453) | Sediment microbial communities from Yellowstone Lake, YNP, Wyoming, USA - YL17G14_0 | ecosystem: Environmental > Aquatic > Freshwater > Lake > Sediment | place: USA: Wyoming | collected... | reverse complement strand
GCCGCTCGGGCGAAGGTGTGCCGGGCGGCCAGCATTTTCAGCCGGATCCGTCCGATCTGTCTGATCGGTCGCATCGGTCCGATGCCCGCCCCGCTTCGCTTCACGCTTGCTGTTGTTCTCTCGTTCGTTCATATCAAGATTTTTCCTACCGCTCCCTTAAAAGGTTTTTAAGGACTTTTCCCGAGGGATTTCGGGGCAGGGAATCTACGAAGGCAACGACTTTCGGCTTTTTGTAGCTGGCTAGGTGGGCTTTGCAGTATTCGATGACTTCTTCCTCGGTCATCGACATCCCGGTTTTTAAAACCACGAAAGCTTTCACCGATTCCCCCCAGAGAGGATCGGGGATTCCAACTGCTGCGGCTTCCCGGATTTTGGGGTGATGGTAGAGGAGTTCTTCGATTTCCCGGGGGTAGATGTTCTCCCCGCCGCTGATGATCATGTCCTTTTTCCGGTCTACGATATAGACGAACCCTTCCTCGTCCATCCGGCCGATATCCCCCGTATGCAGCCAGCCCCCTTTCAGGGCCTCCGCGGTTCCCTCGGGATCTTTGTAATATCCCTTCATGACGTTGGGGCCGCGGCAGATGATTTCACCGGTTTCGCCCCTTGGAACCTCCCGGTCCTCGCCATCCACGATTCTCACTTCCAGGAAAGGAACCGCCGGGCCGACGCAGGCGGTTTTTCGAAAGGAGTCAGCTGCTTTCAAAACGGTAACGGTCGGAGAGGCCTCCGTCGCGCCATAGACGTCATAGATGCCGCCTGCATTGGGGAAGAGCTTCATCAGCTTCTTCTTGCTTTCATCGGGCAGGGTGGAAGCCCCCAGGGTGCAGCGGGTGATGGACCTGGTATCGTATTTTTCCACGTCCGGGAGGTTGAGGAGGAGATGGAACATGGCCGGCGCTCCGGAGATTACGTTGACTTTCTCTTTCTGGATGATCTCCATGAAGATCCGGGGATCAAAATGTTTCATCAACACGCTGGCCCCAGCCAGGGCCAGCCGGATCAGAAAATGGTTGTTGAGGGCGGCGGCATGGTAAAGCGGTCCGGTAACGAGGGCACTCTCTCCTTCCTTGTCTTCCCTGGCCAGAAGCATATTCACGAGGTTCCAGAGGACATTTCCGTGAGTGAGCACCGCCCCTTTGGGTCTTCCCGTTGTCCCGGAAGTGTAGAGCATCTGGCACTCATCGTCTTCCGAAACGGCGAATCCGGGCTCATCGTCCCGGGACCCCTGCAAGAGGGGCTCGTACTCGATGGCCCGGGGGAAGGGAGCCTTTCCCGCGGAGATGAACTTCTCCACTTTGGGGAGATGGGGAAGGATATTTCCCACCAGAGAAAAGAACTCCTCCCCAAAGGCAAAGACGCGGGCATCGGAGTGATTGACAAGGTAGATCACCTCCTCGGCGGCCAGCCGGAAGTTGATGGGAGTAAAAACCCCGCCGACCTTCGCCGCACCCATGAAAACCTCGACGAGTTCGAGGGAATTAAAGAGCAGCGTCGCCACCCGATCCCCTTTTTGCAGGCCGAAGCTCAGGAGTGCCTGGGCTATCCGGTTGCTCCGCTGGTTGAATTGCCGATAGGTGAACCTCTTATTTTCGTAGATGAGTGCCGTCCGGTCGGGAAATTTGTCCGCCTGCATCGTCAGGAGAGAACCCACGTTCATAACATCCTCCGGGTTTCGTAACTGTTTATCCGCAGATTACACAGTGCGGCAAAGCCGCAACCAAAGATTTTTTATCGGGACACAGATGAACACAGATAAACACAGATTATGATTCGGCAAAAAGAAAAGCAACGACCACCTGACTAAACGATTTCATGAATTGGACGCAGATCAACGCAGATAAACACGGATAAAGATTCTTGAAAAATCCTACCAGAATCAAAAGGTTTTACACAAAAAATTTGCGATGTTGTCCCCACGCAGGGGCGGTTCGCGAACCGCCCCTACCCGCACCCCTTCGCTTTCCTGTTTTTCATGATTCGATAGCCCAACAACTGGAAGATCCCGAACATCCCCCCGATCATGGCGATTCCCACGAGGATATAGCTCTCCAATTCCTTCAGGTCCCCGATAATCATCGCCAGCGCGCTCCCGAAGAGGTAACCCGCCGCCCCCACCACCACTGCCCAGACCAGGGCGCTGAGGAAATTCAGGACAAAAAATCTTCCTGCCGGGATCCGGCTCAATCCGATAATCAGGAGGAAAGCGATCCGAAGGCCATAGAGAAAGTGGAAGATAAAGACCAGGGCTTTTTGGTGTCGCTCAATGAGTCTCTGGACCCGATCAACCCGGTCTTGCCAGGCGGGATAATAACCCAGGAAAGACTGGACCAGAGCGCTGTGCCGGCGGCCCAGGTAAAAAAACACCTGGTCGCCGGAAAGCGTTCCGGCAAAGGCGGCCAGAATCACCCAGGGAATCTCGAGGTATCCCAGGGAAGCGGCGAACCCGGCCAGGACCAGAAAGGTTTCCCCTTCGAAAAAGGTCCCTACCAGGAGAGCAGGATACCCATAGGTCCCAAAGAAAGTCTCTAAGCTCACCGGTCCGGAAAACCCCTTTAAGCCAGGAGCTATTCGATATCCGCCATCTTCTGGTTGGCTACCACCACGAGAATGCAGTTCTCCGGCTGGAGATATTTCCGGGCGACCCGGAGCACCTCTTCCCGGGTAACAGACTGGATGAGCCGGGAATATTTCTCCGGATAATCCAATCCCAGGCCATAATACTCCACTTGGAGGAGAAAATTCACCAGTTTTCCCTGCGTATCCATCCGCATGGGGAAACTTCCGATGAGGTATTTCCTGGCCCCCTCGATCTCCTTTTCCGAAACGGGCTCCTTCTGGATTCGCTTCATCTCCTCCCGGGCAAGGGAGATGGCTTCCCGGGCGGAGACGTTTTTGGTCTGAAGACCGATCTGGAACGAACCGGGAAATTTCCCAGGTTCAAAATAGCTGTACACCGAATACGCCAGCCCTCTCTTGTTGCGGACCTCCTCCATGAGGCGGGAAGAAAAACCGCCTCCGCCCAGGATGTAATTCATAACGGTGAGGGCATAGTAGTCGGGGTTCTCCCGGCTGACCCCGGCATGGCCCAGGATGATGTTGGCCTGGGTCAGCATCCGGTCGATCTTCACCGTCTTGGGCCCTTGGGCGAAGACGTTCTGGACCGGGGCGTCGGAGATCTTCCCCTTGGGCCACTTCTCGAACCGCGGAACAAGTTTGGTTTTTACTTCTTCCGGGGTGATGTCTCCTACAACCGCCAGGATGGAATGGTTGGGATGGTAGTACTTTTTATAAAAGCGGTCCAGGGTTTCCCGGGTCATCGAGGGGAGAGACTTTTTCGTCCCCTCGACCGGATGGCGGTAGGGGCCGCTGAGGAACAGGTTCTCCTGGAACGCCTTTTCGGCCACATCGTCCGGCTGGTCTTCGGCAGCCTGGATGGCGGCCAGAGTCTTTTGGACCTCCCGTTTCACTTCCTCCTGGGGAAAGGTGGGGTGAGTGAGAACCTCCATGAAAAGGTCCAGCCCTTTTTCCAAGTCCTTCTTCAGAACCCGGAGGTTGAGGGTAGCGTAATCCCGCCCCGGTGAGGAGTTGAGCGAGGCCCCCATAAAATCGAGTTCTTCATTGATCGCTTTTTCCCCGCGCTTGGCCGTTCCCAGAAGGAGCCCTTTGGCCGTCAAATAAGCCGCCCCTTCCTCCCCCGCGGAGTCCCTCCGGGACCCGGCATCGATGAGGAGCTGAAGGGTGACAAAAGGAAGGGAACGTTCCTCGGAGGTCAAAAGGACCATCTGATTGGAGAGAGTCATCCGCTGGACGGGGGGCATGGCCAGGAGGGTCTCCCCCATCGATCCAAAGCTGAGCAGGAAGAACACAACGACGGCAGAAAACCTGAGGAGCCTGATCATTCCGAAACCTCCCCTATCGTGTTATGCGGTCCCTGCCGGAAGATCCCACGGGCGGCTCTTGGCCCGGTTTGGGCGGCAGGGGAAGGAGGGTTCCCGCGGTCCGGTTGTCGGGAATCAGGTATTGCCGGGCGACGCGCTGGATGTCCTCCGGGGTCACCCTCTGGATCAGCGGCAAGTACTGATCGAGGACTTTCCAGCTCTGCGCGATTTCATACCGGGCCAGGAGCATGGCCTGGAAGAAGAGGGAGTCCTGGCTGTAGATAAAAGAAGATTCCAATTGGTTTTTCACTTTTTCCAGTTCCCGCTTCTCCACCGGTTCTTTCTGCAGTCGCTCGATCTCCTCTTCCAGAGCCTTCTCCACCTCCCCCACCTGTTTCCCCGGAAGGGGGGTGGCGTAAACGTAGAATAGGGCCGGGTCCCTGGAGAGAAGGGAATTTTCCGAATCCGCCTCAAGGGCCAGCTGCTTTTCCAGGACCAGTTTTTGATGGAGCCTGGAGCTTTTCCCCCCGGAAAGGACGGCGCTGATGACTTCCAGCACGTAGGCATCCGGGTGCTGCAGGTTGGGAATCCGGTACCCCATGACCAGGAAGGGAAGCTGAGCCTCTTTTTTCAGGGAAATCCTGCGCTCTCCGGCCTGGGGCGGGTCTTTGGGTTTCTCCTGTTTGGGGGCCATGCCCTGGGGAATACTGCCGAAGGTTTTCTCGATCCGGGACAGCATCTCTCCTCGTTTGAAGTCTCCCACCGCCACCAGGAAGGAATTCGACGGATTGTAGTACGTCTGATAGTACCTCTTCAAGTCCTCCAGGGTGACCCGCATGAGGTCTTCCATCCAGCCGATGATCGGCCAGTGGTAGGGCTGGACCTGGAAGGCAGTCGCTTCCAGCTGCTCCATCAGGAAGGCTTGGGGATCGTCTTCGGTGCGCTGTCTCCGCTCTTCCATCACCACCATTCTTTCGGTGACGAAGTCTTCTTCCCGGAGGTTCAGGTTCGGCATCCGGTCCGCTTCCAGGTCCATGACCACCTGGACCCGGTCGGACCGGAGGGTGGCAAAGTAGCCGGTATAATCCCGGGAGGTGAAGGCGTTGGTCTCCCCGCCGTTCTCCTGGATGATCCGGGAATAATCTTCGGGCCCGTGCTTCTTCGTGCCCTTGAACATCATGTGTTCAAGCATATGCGAGAGGCCCGTCTTCCCCCACTCCTCATTCCGCGACCCGACCCGGTACCAGATGTGGAAAGTGACCAGGGGCGCCTTGTGATTTTCCAGGAGAATCACCTTCAACCCGTTGGAAAGGGTGGTCTCAAAAACCTGATCCCCCAGGCCGGCTTGGGAGGTTGGAGCCCAAAGGAGAAAGAGCAATAGGAGGAGAGGACCCACGGTTATCCAACCATTTGATTTCTTCATTCCTTACCCTTTCTGAGACACCAAGAATCTTTTTCCTATTTTACACCTAATCCATCGATTTCCCTAAAAGCCTTTTTTGCCGCCGGCCCGTGAAGATCGGGGTCCTGAAGTTTTATCTCGATCCGGACAGACTGCGGATTCCGACGGCTTGCTTTATTCAGGCGTAAGAATGACCAGGGGAACACACGGAAGAATCTTTTTTAAAGGATTTGGATCAGGAGCATGACGTTTAAGAATAGGACCACGAAAGCAACGGCCCAGAGGAGAATTTGATTCCCCCGCGAGTTGGCGTATTTCCCCATGACTCTGGAGGAGGAGGTCAGGAGGATCAGGGGGACAATCGTCAGCGGGAGCTGAATGCTCAAGATAATCTGGCTCCAGAGAAGTCCTTGGAAAGGATCCTGGAGGAAAAAGATGATCCCCAGGGCGCCGAATAGAGTCACGTAGATTCCCATCCGCGAATGGCGGTCTGAACTGTTGAAGGGCTTCTGGAAAATCCCGGCAAAGATGCTTCCCCCGGCCATCCCCGCGGTAAGGGAAGAGGAAAAGCCGGAAAAGAGAAGGGCCAGGGCGAAGATGACTGCCGCCGCATTTCCCAGAAGAGGTTTCAGGGTCGCTTGAGCCTGGGGGAGTTCCGTGACCACGACTCCATAAGTATGGAACACCGAGGCCGCCACCAGAATCATGGTGCTGTTGATAGCCCACCCCACCAGCATGGCCACGAGCGTATCCGCATATTCGAACTTCAGCTGCTTCTGGATCACCCCCTCGCCCTGGAGGTTCCACTGTCGGCTTTGAATAACCTCGGAATGGAGAAAGAGGTTATGGGGCATCACCACCGCGCCCAAAACACTCATGACCACCGGCAGGGAACCGGAAGGGAAGGAAGGAACCACCCAGGCCCGAGCCGCTTCGGACCAGGGGATCTTGACCATGCTCAGCTCCAGCAGGAAGGCTATTCCGATGAGGGATACGAAACCCAGGATCCACTTTTCCAGCCGGGGATAGCTGTTGGAAAAGAGCATGTAAAGGACGAGGCCGCTGGAAAGGACGGCCCCCGCGGCCAAGGGAAGGCCGAAGAGCATGTTCAATCCGATGGCCGTCCCGAGAACCTCCGCCAGGGCCGTGGAGACGGATGCCCCCACAGCACTGCCCAGTAGCCATCCGCTAACCCCGCGGCCAAAATATTTGGCGCAGGCCTCCGAGAGGCAGAGGCCGGTGACGATTCCCAAATGGGCGGCGTTATGCTGCAGGAGAATGAGCATGAGGGTGGAAAGGGTCACCATCCACAGGAGGGAATACCCGTAGTTCGACCCCGCGGCCACGTTGGCCGCCCAATTGCCCGGGTCGATGAAGCCCACGGTGACCAGGAATCCCGGCCCGAGGTATTTGAAAAGTTCAAACCCTCCAAGCCCGACGGTCCTCTTTCCGAACCATCTCATTTCACGCTTTCCTTCGGTCGCCTTCGCCGACCCTGGGGTGTTCTCTTCCCCTCGCCGTTCCGCCCGGCGCCGCTCTTTCCCCGAAGGCGGCCTCTGGCCAGGGAGGCAAAGATCCCCCCGATACCAGGAAGGGCGAAGATTAGGGGTTGGGGAAAAGGGGGAAAATTCCCACTGGTGGAATATATTAGCAAAAAATGGGCGGGAAGAAAATAAGGTGTCCGCAAGTCCGAGGGGGTAGGAATTTGGGGAAGAGTCTCAGGAATGATTTACTCTCTTCCCCATGGATTTCATGATCTCTTCGGCTTCGGCCACGATGCCATCGAGCAGCTCCTGGCAGGATGGGATGTCGTCGATCAGTCCACAGGCCTGGCTGAAGACCATGGAACCCCACTCCAGGTCCCCCTCCACGTAGGCTTTGCGGATCCGGCCCACCCCGTACTGCATCAGCTCCCAGGGATCGACTTTGCTCTTGGCCAGGTCCATGATTCTCTTGGCGAAATCATTCTTGATGACCCGGCAGCGCACTCCGGTGAGGTTGTCGGTTACGACCGTATCTTCCTCCGATTTGTCGATCAGGTATCTCTTTACGTGCTCCGGGACCGGCGCTTCCTTGGTTACGATAAACCGGCTTCCCATGGAGATCCCTTCGGCGCCGAGGGCCAGGGCAGCCGCCAACCCCCGGCCGTTGCCGATTCCCCCGGCGGCGACAACAGGGATTTTCAACCGGCTGGCCACCAGAGGAGTCAGAACTATGGTGGCGATGTGCCCCGTGTGGCCTCCCCCCTCGGTTCCCTGGACGATGACCGCATCGGCTCCGTCCTGCTCGGCGCGCAGGGCATGCTTCAAGGAGCCCATGGTGGGAAGAGCGATGATCTCGTAGGGCCTCACCCGCTCGATGATCCTCTTGGGATTTCCCCGGCCGTAACTGGCCACGGGGATTCTTTCCTCGAGAATCACATCCAAAAGCTGATCCACGATGGGATTGTCGGGCATGAAATTGACCCCGAAGGGTTTATCCGTCATGTCTTTGATCTGGCGGATGTTGTCCCGGAGCTGTTCGGGGGTCATGAAGGCCGCGCCCAGGATTCCCAGGCCTCCGGCATTCGATACGGCGGACACCAGAGGGGGAAAGGATACCCAGGACATGGCCCCCTGGATGATCGGATGCTTGATTCCCAGCAATTCGGTGATTCGAGTCTTCATTCCGTTTCCTTATGACGGATACTGGATTCTGGATGCTGGATGGAGGATATCCCCTATCCAGGATCCGGTGTCCGGAAATAACGAAAAGGCCGTGAGGGTGACTCCCCACGGCCTCGTTATTCGTCAGCCGTGGGGTTGCCCACGGCCTGAATCGTTTCATTTATTTCATTTGAGGGTCAAGCGGAAAGTTCAGGCAGCGGGCCGGGCCTAAGGGCGAGGCACAACAGGAGTACACCGAGCATCCAGACCTGAATCCCTACCTGATCCATGAATTCCATCCTCCCCTGCTATGGTTTATATTAAGACCCGGCCTTTCTCTTTGTCAAGAACTTGTTTTCGCTTGCCCCCTTTACTTTCGGTAAATCAGATGAAAGTCAAGGTCTTGGAGGCTTTCTCAGGCCCGGGGTCAAGGGCGTGGCCCGCAGAAACCATGAGGCAGCTTCCATTCCTTGGCCCGGTCGGGCCAACCGGTCTGGGATCCCCGCGACGGTTTGAGATCCTGGTAGGGGCGACCGACGGTCGCCCGATGGGCCCGCCGCATCCTGCGGAAGCCGGGCGGAGCCTCCCGGAAAAGGGCTCACCCGGCCGATGCTTTCTGCGGGCCACGCCCTTGACCCCGGGCCACGGCAAAGGATATCTCCAAAGTGAAGGGGGGAAAACTTGTTTCCGCCCAAAATTTTCTTGACTTTCCCTCTTTTTCACCTGAAAAATGAAATTGCCTGTCGTAGCCAGTCATAGGCCCCCGGCCTAAACGAAGACTTGAAAAAAAATGAACCGCCCCAAACGGATTGGAAAGGGGCGCGGAACGATGAGTTCCATTTTCGGCAAGCACAAGATCCCCCATGGGCATTAAAATCTCACTGATCGGGCTGGGCAATCTTCTTCTAGGGGACGAGGGGGTGGGCGTCCACGCCGTGGAGGCGCTGAAAAGAAAATATGATTTCCCCGAAGAGGTACGCCTTATCGACGGCGGGACCCTGGGACTCGATCTCCTCCATCTCATCGAAGGAATGGATAGAGTTCTTTTTGTGGATGCGGTAGACTTGAAGAGGGACCCGGGTACCATCGCGGTCATCGAGGGGGAAGGCCTTCCTTCCTTCCTGGAACCCAAGCTCTCCCTGCATCACGTCGGCCTTGCGGACCTCCTCTTTGCCTCCAGTTTTCTGGGAACGCGGCCGGCGGAAATCGTCCTGGTAGGAATCCAGCCCGAGACCCTGGAAATCGGGCTTGAATTATCCAAGACGATCAAGGGACGTTTTGATAAACTATTGGAGACGGTTTTAGAAAAACTCCGGGAATGGGGTCTAGAAATCAAGGAAAAAGGGGTTCAGGAGTCAGGGTATGTGCCTGGCCATTCCGTCTGAAATCGTAGAAATCAGGGACCAGACTGCCACCATCGATTTGGCGGGAGTCCGCCGGGAGGTGAGCCTCCTTCTATTGCCCGAAGAAGCCTCCGTGGGAGATTATGTCCTGGTCCATGCCGGCTTTGCCATTCAAAAGATCGACCAGGAAGCAGCCGAAGAAACCCTGAAGTTGTTAGAGGAAATCGCCGAAAAAGAAAATGCATAGCGCAGAGCGCATAGAGCATAGCGTTAAGTCTTTCACGCCATGCGCTATGCGCTCTGCGTTTTTTCGTGAAGCGGTGCGCTTATGCATGAGGTTTCTCTGGCCCTGAACCTTTTGGATATCATCGAGAAGAAGTGCCGGGAGGAACGGTATCAAACGGTCGAATCGGTAAAGGTCCGAGTGGGAAAGGCCTCGAGCGTTCAGCCCGAGGCTTTTTCTTTTGCCTTTGAGGTCGTTAAAAAGGATACGCTGGCCCGAAATGCCAGATTCATCATCGATCTGATCCCTCTCGGTGGAACCTGCACTGCCTGCGGAAGCCGTTTCGAAACGGAAGAAGCCTATATCCTGGAATGCCCTTGCTGCGGCTCTTCCTCCCTCCAGATCACCCAGGGGTACGAACTGGAAATCGTGGAGATGGAAGTGGAATAGGACGCAGATTCACAGAATTATTAAAGAACTTAGATGGGACACGGATGAACACGGATCAACATGGATTTAAAGAGAATGCAAAAGACAAAAATTAGAGCTCAGAATGACAACCTTTTTCCTTCCGGTTATTTGTTTTTTTACTTCCGTATTCTTCTAGTATTCATTAGCTACTCGGTTTTGATCCGTGTTCATCCGTGTTTATCCGTGTCCCATTCATATTTCACTATTTTTTTATCTGCGTTCCTCTGCGAAAATCTGCCTCCCCTTTTATTTTTTAGCCTTTGACTTCGGGCCGAAGGGCTCGGGTAGAAATTTTCCATCCCTCTCCTCCAGGAACCCCTTCATCCCCCTTTCCTTCTGGGCATCGAACATGGCCTGGCGCTCCGGCCCGTGGGAGCAGTGGGCCAGCGTGGAATAAGGGGCGCATACCTCCATGGCCGCCCCGATGCCGTAGGCCATGTACCCGGACAGAATCAGCCGCTTCATGACTCGCACCGAGTTGGGGGGAACCATGGCGATCCTCTCGGCCAGAGCCATGACGGTGGACATGAGCTTTTCCTTGGAGAGGCACTCGTTCACCAGCCCGATCCGCTCGGCCTCTTTCCCGTCAAAATGGTCCCCGGTGTATAAGTAACGGGCGGCCCGGTGCCAGCCGGCCAGGGCCGGGATCAAAAAAGTGCTGTTGGCGTTGTGCCTGACTTCCGGTTGACCGAAGGTCGTATCTTCGGAGCAGTAGCACATGTCGCAGGCCATGGCCAGCCACATCCCCCCGCCCATGCAGTAGCCGTGAACGGCGGCGATCACCGGCTTTTTCAGCCGCCACAAGTCCAACTGGCGGTGCTGAACGTTTTCATAATCATGCACCTGGACCACTCCCAGGAACTCGCCGATGCTGCCGTAGATGGCCGGATCCGTGAGGCTTCCCTTTCTGCCGGGAACCGCCCCCATGGCGTAGCCGGAGGAAAAAGCCCGCCCGGCGCCGCAGATCACCATGCAGAAAACGTCGGGATCGCTGTCGCCTTCCTGAAGGGCGGCGTGAAGCTCCCGCTCCAGGTCCGGGGTCAGGGCATTGAGGGTATCGGGCTGGTTCAGGGTGATCTTTAGGACCCCTTTTCCCTTCTCGCAAAGGACAAATTTGTAGTTGTGATCCATTACCGACCTCCTTTTCTCCTCTGTCAGAGGATCAACGGCGAATTTGAACGAAACCGGCTTCGTACCTTTCCATCTGGAAAATCTTTGGCCATTATTCTCCCCCTGTCAATAAAATTATCGGCCGGATTTTGGAGAGACCCTCGCTCCAGTCACCCAATACAATTCAATCCTTAACCTTTCATGGAGAGGGCAGGGAGAAATTTAATCACATCAGGATAAATCGATAAATTCCTCTACGGACAGTTTGGCTGGTTTGATGATGTGGGATAGGGTTGATCTTTTGATGGGTTTATGTGCGGGAACGATGAGCTTCAGAGTTTCTTTTGGCAGATGTTTCTGTAAACGAAGATGACTTCCCTTCTGCCTGACGACAACCCAGCCATCTCGCTGGAGCGCCCTGATGACCTGGTCGTAATTCAAGCTGGGGACCTTGGTCATACTACAAGGTCCACAAGTTCGGCATCCGCCCGGGGGGTGAGGTCATCCTCAACCGGTTCCAGATATAAATCGATCGCTTCTCGGATATTACGCAGCGCCTCTTCTTTGGATTCTCCTTCGCTGATGCATCCCGGAAGACCGGGCACAAAGGCGGTGTATCCGCCCTCTTCACTTGGTTCGAGAAAGACTTTCAGTTTCATTTAAATCTCCGTCTTTTTGGAAACATTATAACAATTACTCCATCTCCTGGCAACTGGTGGCCATCATTGTGGCCATCATTGAGAGACTAAATACGGGAGATCGGATTGCATATCCCTTTGTGTTTTTGTGCTATATCTGCTGTTCCACTTCGGGCTGCTTTCCGGAAGGAGGCTGCGCCGCGGGGGCGGCAGGGGATTTTCTCAAAATACTCGTCACATCGGAAAGATATTGAAGGGCCAGAAGCAAAAAGCCTATGGGCAGAAAAAGATAGGGGATCACCATGGGGGTTCCCAGGGAGGTGGACATGCGGTCGTTGTGCAGCCAGGCTTTCCAGGCCATGTCCCAACCCTTCCAGATCATGATGGTGCAAAAGAAGAGACCTGCCGCGGCCCGCAGGATGTCCAGGCGGGCCTTCACGGCAGGCGTAAGGCGATCGTAGAGGAAGGTGATGCGAATCTGGGTTCCCACGCGAAGCACGTCTCCCGCGGGAATGATGCAAAGGAACACCAGGAGAAAGGTGTTTACCTCCAGGGCCCAGTGGGTGGGGGCGATGAAGACATAGCGGAGGATCACATCATAGGTGATGCTTACCACCATGAAGACCAGGCCGATTTGGCCCAACAAACCCACCCCCTGATTCAGCTTGCCGATCATCGCGTATGTCTCCTCGTTTTTCCTTTCATTTCCGTCCCAAAGCCAGGTTGATGGCTTTCTGCCCGATCTCTTCCCCGACTTGCTTCTTCCACCAGGTCCACACCGGCTGGCTCTTCTCCTCGAAGTCCTTGAGTTCTTTGTCGGTGGGCTTGAAGGTCTTGATTCCGGCCTTTTCGATCCGGGGCCAGTATTTTTCCGGGTAGAACTTCCTGTTGATTTCGGGGGCTGAATTCTTTTCATACCACTTGGCGGCATCCCAAAAAGCCGCCTTGGTCTTGTCGGGCATTTTGTCCCATTGGTTTTTCAGCAGGAAGATGGAGATCGTGAACCCGGTTACGGGTATTTGGAAGCAATGCTTGACCTGTTCGTAGATTTTTCGACCCATGACCGTCCCGATGTTGGCCACCACCGCTTCCACAGTGCCCCGCTGGACCGCCAGGTAGAGCTCGGAAGAGGGGATTCGGGCCCCGGCCACTCCATAAGCCTTCAACACTTCCTCGGCCTCGAAGCTGACGATGCGAACCCGTTTTCCTTTCAGATCGGCCAGGCTGCCCACCTGCTTGGACCCGCTCCAGATGTACTCGGGCTCCAGAATCGCTCCTCCGCCGGTGAGCATGAAAGTGTTGTCCTTGGCCAGGACATCGTTGATGAGCTTCCACAGCGGGGTTTCCATGTCCAGCCTCTCCCCGTGAGTGTACAACTGGTCGCACAGGCTGGGAAGGCCGGTGATCCCCAGGATGGGGAAAGTCCGGGTGATGTAGGAGCTGGTGTGGAACATGAAGTGGATGGTGCCCGCGCGGAGGGCGGCCGTCTGCTCGTCGGTCTTGACCAGGGTTCCCGAATCGAAAAAGTCGATTTTGAAGAGGTCGGAATGTTTCTTCAACTGATTCACGAAACCCGTGACCGGGGGGAAAAGGTCTTCGTAAGCGGGAGTCAGGTAGGTCACTCCGGTATAGGTGGGGGGAGCCGCTTGAGCGGTCCCCTTGAAGCCTCCCGAAGCGCCGAGAAAGGCGGACCCCGAGCAGATTCCCGCGGCCTTCAAAAACTGGCGTCTCGTCATCTTCTCCATAGAATTCCTCCTCCGGGCCCTTCGGCCCTCGATTTATTTAACCAGGCTTGGAAGCCAAAGACTCAACGGCGGATAAACGGAAAAAAGAATCAAACACGCCAATTCAACGAACAGAAAGGGAATGCTGCTCTTGATGATCTCCTCCAGGGTCAGAACTGGGCAGCAGCTCCGCAGGGTGTACAGGTTCAGCCCCACCGGAGGGGTGACTACGGCCAGCTCCAGGTTGATGACCAGGACGATGCCGTACCACAGGGGGTCATAGCCCATGGCTTTAATCAAAGGAAGAAGAATCGGCGTGGTGATCACCACCAGGGAGGCCGCGTCCACGAACATCCCTCCCAGGATGAGCAGGGCCTGAATGGCCAGGACCATGACGATGTTGGGAAGGTTGAGGCTCATGAAGAAATTGGTCAGCTGCTCGGGGACCCGGACCAGGTTCAAATAGTCGCCGAAGATCTTGGCACAGCCGATGATGAGCATGATCGCCACGCTGATCCACAGGCTTTCCCGGATGATCTGGACGAACTTCTTAAAATTCATGGACCGGTATGCCACCCCGGCGATCAGGAAGGCCCCCGCCGTCCCCACCGCCGAGGCCTCCGTGGGGGTGGCCACCCCGAGGTAGATGGACCCCAGGACCAGGAAGATGAGGATCGCCGTGTGCCAGATTCTTTTCAGGCTGGCCCAGCGTTCCGGCCAGGTGAATTTCAGCTCCGCGGAGCTGGGCGCAAGTTCCGGAGAGATGAGAACCCGGATGAAAACATACGCGCTGAGCATGAAGGCCAGGACCAGGCCGGGAACGATCCCCCCGATGAAGAGTTTGGCCACCGACTCGCCGGTGATGGCGCTGTAGATGATGAAGGGAACGCTGGGCGGAATGAGCATGGCCAGGGCCCCGGCGGTAACCACGGACCCGGCGGCGATTTTTACCGAGTACCCTCGTTTCAGCATTTCGGGAACGGCCATGGACCCGATGGCGGCCACTCCGGCGACGCTGACGCCGCTCACCGCTCCGAAAACGGTGCAGGCGGCAATCGACCCGATGGCCAGCCCGCCGGGCAGCCAGGAAAGCCAGCGGGTGGCCACCGTGTACAGATCCGCGCCGATGGGGCTCTTGGCCAAGATGTGACCCATGAGAACGAAAAGGGGAAGGGCCAGGAGTTCGAAAGTGGTGGTCTGGCCGAAAAAGGAAGTGGCGACAAAGGCCAGGGCATCGGGGCCGCGGAATAAAAGAAGCCCCACGCTCCCGGCCACGCCCAAAGCGATGAAGATGTCCACTCCCAAGAAAATCAGGAAAAGAAGGAGGAGAGTTACCCAGAGGGGGTCCATGATTTCTCCCTGGTTCGTGATTTTCCGCCCGCCGGATCCAGGAGTCGCCGGCCGTATTCCACCAGTCCACCTGCCGCCACCAGCTCGCGGATGAAATCGGGGTAGGGCGCGGCCTGAAAGGACTTGCCCCGGCTCAGGTTCCGGATTTCACCCTTGAGTAGGTCAATTTCCAGCGAGTCCCCCTCTTCGGTCCCCTCCGCCGCTTCCGGGCACTCCAGGAGCGGCAGGGCGATGTTGATGGCGTTGCGATAGAAAATGCGGGCAAAGCTCTTGGCGACGACCCCGGAGATCCCGGCTCCCTTGATGGCCCAGGGAGCGATCTCCCTCGAAGAGCCGCAGCCGAAATTGCTGCCCCCGACAATGATATCGCCCGTCGAGACCCGCCGCGCAAAACCTGGGTCGATATGTTCCATGCAGTGCCGGCCCAGTTCCGCCGGATCGGTTACATTGGCGTAGGTGGCCGGGATGATGGCATCGGTGTCGATATGGTCCCCGAATTTGCGCGCCCGCCCCCGGATCATTTTCCCGCCACCTCTCCCGGATGCACAATTTGACCGGCCACGGCGCTGGCCGCGACCACCGCCGGGTTGGCCAGGTAGATCTCCGCCTTGGGGCTTCCCATGCGGCCGATGAAATTGCGGTTCGTCGTGGAGATACACCTTTCTCCCGCGCCCACCGCTCCCATGTGCGCTCCCGGACAGGGACCGCAGGTGGGGGTGCTCACCGCGGCGCCGGCCTTTACGAATATTTCCAGAAGTCCTTCCTTCATGGCCTGGAGGTAGATCTCCTGCGAGCCCGGAACGACGATGCACCTCACCCTGGGGTGGATCTGCCGCCCTTTCAGTATCTGGGCCGCCGCCCTCAGGTCTCCCAGCCATCCGTTGGTACAGCTGCCGATCACCGCCTGATCGAATAAGAGTCCCTCCGCCCGGCTTACTCCGCGGGAATTCCCCGGAGAGTGAGGAAAAGCCACTTGCGGCTCCAGGGAGGAGATGTCGAATTCGACCGTCCTGGCGTACTGGGCGTCGGGATCGGCGGAATGAACGGAGTAGGGTCTTCGCGCCCGATCCTGCAGATAGGCCCGGGTCTTCTCGTCGACGGAGAAGAGACCGGCCTTGGCCCCCGCTTCGATGGCCATGTTGGCCATGGTAAAGCGGTCATCCATGGCCAGAGCCTGGATGGCCTGTCCGGTGAACTCCAGGGCCTGGTAGTTGGCTCCCTCCACGCCGATTTGGGTGATGGTATAAAGGATGAGATCCTTGCCCCCCACCCAGGGACCCGGGAGGCCGTGGTAAACCAGGCGAAGGGACTCCGGGACCCGCATCCAGGTCCAGCCGAAAACCATGGCAAAGGCGATGTCGGTGGAACCCATTCCCGTGGCGAAGGCCCCCAGAGCTCCGTAGGTACAGGTATGGGAGTCTCCTCCCACGGCCACGTCTCCGGGGAGGACGAGGCCCTTTTCGGGCAAAAGGACATGGACGATCCCCGCCCGTCCCACATCGAAAAAGAGCACTCCCTGATCCCGGGCGAACTCCCGCAGCGCCTTGACTGTTTCGGCCGACTCCACATCCCGGGAGGGGACGAAGTGGTCCATGACCAGAACCACTTTTCCCGGGTCGAAGACCTTCTTGGCCCCCATCTTGTGAAACTGCTGCACGGAAAGCAGGCCCGTGGCGTCGGTGGTCATGACCAGGTCCACCTGCACGTCCACAAACTCTCCCGGTTGAACCGATTTCTTGCCCGCGTGCGCGGCCAGGATCTTCTCGGCCAGGGTCAACGGTCCCCCCTCTTCCTGCCCGCTTTCGGCGCGGATGCGGCGGCCAGCCCTTCATCCAGGTAGCGCCGTTCCTGCCGCCGGAATTCCTCCAACCCGATGAACTCACTGAACTCGCTGAACTGCCACATCCGGTCGCTGAATCCCGCCGTGGTTCCCGTGCGCTTCAATTCCTCCATGAGACCGGTCACCGCCTTGGCGGCGGCGTAGGTGGCCGACACCGGGTAGATGACTAAGTTATACCCGATGGCTTCCAGATCCTTGGCCGGGAGGAAAGGCGTTTTCCCACCTTCCACATTGTTGGCCAGGGTGGGAGCGGCAACCTCCCGGTTGATGCGGCGCATCTCCTCGACGGACCGGGGAGCCTCGACGAAAATGACGTCGGCCCCCGCCTCCCGGTAGAGGTTTCCCCTTTCGATGGCTTCGTCCACTCCCAGAACGGCCAGGGCGTCCGTCCGGGCCGTTATGACCAGGTCCGAATCCTTGCGGGCGTCGAGGGCGGCCTTGATTTTGGCCACCATGTCCTCCCGCCCCACCACCTGTTTGCCTTCCATGTGCCCGCACCGCTTGGGGAAAACCTGGTCTTCGATGAAGAGACCGGCCGCCCCCGCCCTTTCGAATTCCCGGACCGTGCGGGCCACGTTGAGCACGCCGCCGTGCCCCGTGTCGCCATCCACCAGGATCGGAATGTCCACCGTATCGGTCAAACGGGCCAGGTGGTCAACCATTTCCGGAAGGGTCAGGAAGGAAATGTCCGGTTTGCCCATGAGGGTTGCCGTAGCCGGATAGCCGCCAATAGCCAAGGCCTTGAAGCCGGCCCTTTCGATGATCCGGGCGCTCAGGGCGTCGTGAGCCCCGGGCATGACCAGGATTTCCGGGGCGAGAATATATTTTTTGAACAGCCCAGTC
>Ga0315295_10001970_pt1 | contig 17480 bp, 14 predicted proteins | sample YL17G14_0_MG_FD_204453 | JGI IMG/M metagenome (GOLD analysis project Ga0315295, IMG submission 204453) | Sediment microbial communities from Yellowstone Lake, YNP, Wyoming, USA - YL17G14_0 | ecosystem: Environmental > Aquatic > Freshwater > Lake > Sediment | place: USA: Wyoming | collected... | reverse complement strand
GACATAATATGCTGGCTTGAATCGCTTTAGGCTTCACCGTTATGTGGAGTAGATTTAGCGAGAATTATTGTGATTCATATACTTGCAACGTTTACTTCACATAACGGGGAACTCCACATAATCACAGAAACAAACACTCGCCGTGGCTCTGATCACCCTGCGGAATACAAGTGGTAATTGTTAGGAAGACACAGGCAAATGCCTTCACCTTCCGAGTAGGGTTGGGATTCAGAATGTTTAGCATCGCCTCTAATATTAAGGGTGCGTAAGAAATCGATCTATATAAATGCTTGGGCACTTAATCTCTTGATTTGCGATACACTATATGGTAACATGATTATCAAAATAATATAAAGTGATTAACATTATGAAGGAAACTGTTTTTAAAGAGCTTATCAAAGAGGGTGTTCATCTGAAGATTTTTATACAGGAGGCTCTGCCTAGCAAGGGGAAACCTGCCCAAAAAAATCTTGGCTCAAAAACGATATACATCGTTAAAATATCACTCGGGGAAAAAGATTCTCGACTTGAATCGGCACGAGGTGGTCCAAGGGAATGGGCGTCTCTCGATAAATTATCAAAATGGCTGAAGAGGCATGGCATAGTGGATTATACAATTAGGCTTGCTGATACACAGGAACTTCTCCAACAGAACTTGACTTTTGTTGGTGGAAGTAATTGATATATGGAAACTGTAATCACAAAAAACAAGGGAAAAAATCAACCTATATTTGCGAGGCATGAAACTTTTCATCCTCGTTTTGGATGGCTAAAAAAGGGGTTTGACAAAGCTGTAGAAAACAACACCATTTTTTCTGAGGAGGTTGCTTCTACTACTTTAGGGGTCGGGAAAAACATGGTTAAGGCCATCAAATATTGGAGCTTAGCATACAAAATTCTTCAGGAGGATCCTAACAAAAATAGCAGGGCAATGATACCTACTTCTTTTGGGAAACAATTACTCGGCAGTGAGGGGTGGGATCCATACCTTGAGGATGTCGCATCATTATGGCTTCTACATTGGAATCTCTTAAAATTGCCTTGTCATGCCACGACTTGGTACTACGCCTTCAACATCTTTAATCGGCATGATTTTACATCTGATGACATCCTCAATGGGCTTATTGAATACAAAGATCGCGAATTCCCTGGAAGTAAATTTAATGTATCGTCTCTTTCCAAAGATACAACATGTCTTCTCAGGATGTATGTTGAGCAGAGAATCAAAGAAGGACTAAGGGAGGATTCTATTGATAGCCCATTTGTTGAGTTAGGGGTAATCAAACATTATGGGGATACAAAACATTACGCAATGAACATAGGCCCAAAACCTGGTTTAATCCCTGAAATCATAGTTGCAGCTTGCCTAGAATTTGCTGCCTCTCAAGCAGAGGGAGTAAAAACTATAACCATCTCTCGTTTGTTATATGAAGAGGGAAGCCCAGGGCTTTGCTTTAAAATTAAGGAAAACTTGCTTTGTGAAGCAATTGAAATAATCTCAACACAGTTTGATGATATTGTCCTCTCAGAAACTTCGGGATTAATTCAGTTCTCTTTCAGTAAAAACCCTTATCAACTGTCTGATATGCTCCTAAACCATTATTACAAAAAGCGAGGGTGAACTTTGTCTCTCTATGAATATATAAAAATAAAGCGAAGATATACTCGATCCATTAATCTTGAGCGTGATCTTGAGATGGCTGACAGCGTTAAAGGATATATTCTAACCCCGAAGGCAAATGATTTTATTCAACGTTTTTTCGATGCATTATCCTTACCAAATTCTGTTAGGGCATGGACATTAACTGGAGTCTACGGCACAGGGAAATCTGCCTTCGCACATTTCTTAGCAGCCTTATGTTCAGCCAAAGATGACAAGATCAGATCAAATGCAATTAGCATACTTAAAGAGGCAGGGGGAAACGATAGAAAACCACTAAAGATGATGACCGAAAGGGGTCTAATTAAAGCAGTAGCAACCTCTCAAAGAGAACCTATCGCTTATACTTTAATTCGTGCATTAAAGAACGGCAGCGAGAAATATTGGGAAGGTGTTCGGGGACCCAACCCGGGGATATTAGCTGATATCGGAGATGCCTATAATAGAATTGCAAAAGGAAAGGAAATAGATAATAATCAGATATTATCTCTTATTAGAGACCTTTCAATAGCTTCAAAATCAGGTTTGTTAATAATTATTGACGAGCTCGGTAAGAATCTCGAATATGCAGCTCAGAATAATTCGGTAAGTGATTTATACATTCTCCAGCAGATTGCAGAACTTCCCACAGGCATCAGCAGTCCTCAAATATTTTTTATAGGCTTACTGCACCAAGCGTTTTACGAATATGCCCACGGGTTAGCATCAACTTCAAGAAGCGAATGGGCTAAAATTCAGGGCAGATTTGAAGATATCCCTTTTTCTGAGTCACCTGACCGCTTGTTTCACCTGATTAAGAATGCAATCGATTACACAAATGCTCAGAAGCTCACAACCTCAATTAAGAAATGGTCTATAAAGTGGGAGTCTGCACTCGCTCATCAAGACTTTATGAGTAAAAGCTCTTTGAAAGAGCTATCTTCAATATATCCTCTGCATCCTATCGCTGCGGTTGCTCTACCAATCCTATGCAATAAGTTTTCGCAGAACGATAGAACGTTATTTACCTTTTTATCGAGTGATGAGCCATATTCATTTAAGACCTTCTTGAACCAGACTGATATCCCTAATGGAAAAATAATAACGCTTAAACTTGACCAGCTATACGATTATTTTGTTGAATCTGGCGGTATAGCCTTATCTGCGCGCCCTCAATATCAACGCTGGATTGAAATTCAAGGAAGAATATCGGAGGCAAGAAACCTTGATTTAGATTCTATTAAGATATTGAAAGCTATCGGAGTGCTTAATCTGATACCAAATGCTGGAGCACTAAAAGCATCCCGTAAGATGGTTGCACTTTGCCTCCATGATCTCCCAGGTGTGAGTAATGCGGAACAATATTTGAATGAGATTATCGACTCATTAATAAAAAAAGGCTTTTTGTCATGGAGAAAGCAATACGACGAGTTGCGCATATGGGAAGGATCAGATTTTGATATCGAACTTGCACTCTCAGAGCAAGCTCAAGTACAGAGAGACTCGTTGGCGGAGCTTCTTAATGAGTTTTACCCATTAAGTCCAGTGATTCCAAGGCGTCATAGTTACGAAGGGGGAACTGTCAGATTCTTTGAAAGGAAGTATTTCGATTCTCTCCCTGAACACATTGAATGCGCACGTGCTGATAGTGACGGCGTAATCTGCTATGTGACTTCAAAAATAAAGCATCCCGATAAAATTCCAGCATTTACCAACAATAAAAAGCCTGTAGTGATTACACTTGCCTCTGAAACTGAAGTTCTTCAAACAGCATGCTACGAATATGCAGCATTGCGCCATATTTTAAAATCTGCCAAGCAACTTCAAACGGATGGCGTTGCCCGCCGTGAAGTCAGACAAAGACTTTTTTATGCTAAACAACATTTAGAAGAAGCGCTGCATCGCTCTTTTAATCTATCTGAAACAAAATGCTGGATTGCTGGTGAAAAAAAATATGTCAAAAGTGAAAGAGACTTCAATACAGGGCTGTCCACTCTTTGCGATAAGGTTTACTTCAGAGGACCACATCTCTGGAACGAATTAATTAATAGAAGGGAATTAACTTCCCAAGGCGCTAAGGCGCGGCGTGATTTAATCGGAGCGTTAATCAACAACGCCGACCAGGAACGGCTTGACATAAAGGGATATGGTCCTGAATTCAGTATGTATGAATCTCTAATAAAGGCAACGGGAATACATAGATTTAATGGGGAGAAGTGGTATTTTGACCAGCCCAATAAGGAATCAGGAGTTTACGATGTCTGGAAAGGTATCGAACAGTTCTGTCTTTCTGCTACAACCTCTCCGCGCTTAATCGTCGACTTGTATGAGATCATCGAGAATCCACCCTATGGCGTGAAGAGAGGAATGTTGCCTGTCATGCTTCTTACGGTTCTGCTTTATCATAATGAATATCTTAGTATTTACGTCGATGGCTCTTATGTGCCTGTGCTTGGAGTGGAGCATTTCGATTTGATTTCTAAACGGCCCGATAAGTTCGCCGTAAAGTATTTCGAAATAACCGGTCTGAAAGCTCAACTTTTTAAGGAGCTGGAGGAAATTGTTACTGCATCTGTTCCAAATAAGACACCCCTTCGTAATGCTACCGTACTCAGCATCGTGAACCCTCTTGTTAGATTTATAAGGGGGCTTCCACAATATACTCAGAAAACACAAAATTTAAGCAAGGAAGCAATAGCGGTAAGAAAGGCTTTGCTCGAAGCCAAAGAGCCAGACGAGTTGTTATTTACTGATTTACCGCAAGCTTGTGGCTTTTCATTTATAGATCTCAATTCATCCATTGAAGGCAATCACATAAAAAGTTTCAGGAAAAAACTGATTCTTGCTCTGCAGGAGCTTCAAACATCCTACGATAATGTGCTAAACCATTGCAGGAACTTAATTAGCCAGGTCTTTTCCGTTAGTTCTGAGATCAGGAAATTGAGGGATTATTTAAGAGCTGTTGCTTCAAGGGTTATTGCTAACACTCAAGTATTGGAACTCAATCTGAAGAGATTCATTCAGGCCGGAATAAGCACTGGCCTTGATGACAAAGCTTGGCTTGAGGCTTTGCTCATGGTAATAGCCGACAAACCAGTTAGTTCGTGGACGGATAATGATGTGCTGGTGTTTGAGGTCAAACTAAGCGAAGTCGCACGAAGATTTAAGAATATAGAGGCAATCATAGAACTCAAGAGTGAAGAAAATGAAGGGTTCGAAGCTCGTAAAATAACGGTTACTTATCCTACTGGAAAAGAAATAAATGAAGTTGTTTGGCTTGACCATAAGGACATTAAGGAAGTAAATAATATAGTTGACAGAGTTTTTGGTAGTGAAATATTTAATAATAGTGATAAAATTAACAAGTCGTTACTTGCCGCAATAATTGAGCGAGTCTTTGGACAGCAAGAGGAAGCTAAGTCTAAAGATGAGAAGGAAAAGAAGCAGCATGGGGTATAAGAATACAAGGCATGTATTAGGGTTATCTGGCGGTAAGGATAGCGCTGCACTTGCCGTATATCTTCATGACAAAATTCCCGATATCGAGTATTTTTTTTGTGATACAGGTTGTGAATTACCAGAAACTTATGAGTTCTTAGAACGGCTTAAAGCTCGCATAGGAATAGAAATAACGTATCTGAATCAGGAACTTATTCCCAATGATGACCCCGAGGCTATTTTTAAGCACTGGTTAACTATTTATAACGGTTTCCTGCCCTCAGCTAAGGCACGGTGGTGTACTAAGCAACTAAAGATTATCCCTCTTGAAAAATTTATCGGGGATGACGAGACTATAAGTTATATTGCTATACGATCAGATGAGGATCGCAACGGCTACATATCATCCAAAGATAATATCAATCCCGCCTTCCCATTCAAAAAGGATGGTATTGCAAAGAGGGATGTTTTTCGCATACTAGCGGAAAGCGGCATCGGCATGCCCAAATATTATGAATGGAGATCCCGGTCAGGATGCTACTTCTGTTTCTTTCAAAGAAAAATAGAATGGCTTGGGCTTCATGATAATCATCCTGACCTATTTGAAAAAGCGGCGAGGTATGAAAGCAAACACTCTGACGGACGAAAGTTCACGTGGAATGATAATGAATCACTCTTAGAGTTGCTTGAAAGACGGGATAAAATCATTGATGAGCACAAGAAACTTGAAGCACGCTTGAAGAAAGAAACCCCTAATAAGAAACTGATCGATGTTCTGTCAGCGCTTGACAAAGATGAAGGAATTCGTCCATGTGCGGTCTGCCATTATTGAGCACACTCAAAATAAAACAGCATATGGATTGGTCAAAATAAAAGATGGCAGTTGATATATTGGATACTATGGCAGCAGATGAGGCCAAAGCAAATAAAATATCTTTTTTGCTTTCGCCAAAACAGTGGCAAACATTTACGCTTGACTTGGCACGATATAAATGGCTCGAGTTTCGTTTTGAGAAAAAGACAAGAGAGAAAATCCCGGAAAGTAAAGGGGTATATACCTTTATTATTAAACCCAATATTGCAAAACACCCTTCGTGCAGTTATCTGATGTATGTTGGGAGAACAACGGATCAAAATTTAAGAATACGATATGGCCAATATATAGATGAACAGGAAGGCAAAAGGAAATCAAGGCCAAAAATTAAATATATGCTCACGAAATATCAAGCACATTTATTTTTTGCATGCATTCCATTAGATGACGAGTTGTCTCCTGAATCACTGGAAGAAAAACTATTGACTGCCTATATTCCGCCGGTAAATAATGAAGATGCACTGCCGGCAGAAGTCAGGCATATAATGAAAGCTGCCGGATTATGAAAAAAGAGAAAAGTAATACTTTATTATATCTTCCTGCTCTCAGAGCTATGATGGGAGATTGGATCTATTATATTTCTTTCATGAAGATGAGAGAGATAGCCGCACGAGTTGATTTTGCTGAAGATATCCATGAAAGCAAATCACTGAATGAATTGCTTCAACGAGCTGTTACGTCAAGATCAAGTGAAATAGTTAGGTATTTACAAATACAAAAGCAACGCTTTTTTAATTCTATCATTATAGGCGTCTATGGAGGATCTCCGAAGTGGTTTGAATTAATACTTAAAGGCAATGCTAAACTTAGCTTAAATGATCTTCCTGATTACTTAATAGGATCAGTGGGATATCTCATGCTGAGTGGAAAAGAAAATTTATTTGCAATAGACGGGCAACATCGCGTTGCGGCGATAAAAGAAACTGTTAAAGTTGATAAAGCCATAGAGGATGAGGAAGTTGCTATAATTTTTGTTTCTGCTAAGCAAGATCCCGCTAATCGTCAAAGAACTAGAAGACTATTTAGCACACTTAATAGATATGCTAAACCAGTAGGGCAAAGAGATATTATTGCACTTGATGAAGATGATACCATTGCAATCATTACAAGGAAGATGATTAACGAGTACAAATTGTTTAAGGGTGAAAGGATTAATACTAGAGTATTAGGGAAAAGCATACCCACTAATGACGTTAGCTGCATAACAACTATTGTGTCTCTATATGACACTCTAAATATTATTCTAAAAAACAAACCTACCGAAGAGTGGAAAAATTTCCTCAGAACAAGACCTGACGAAAAAATAATAACAAAATATTATAAGCAGGCTACGTTCTATTGGGATAATCTTCAAAATACTATCAAAGAGATCCATTCTCTGAGCATGAATAAAGTGGAAATTAAAACTTTACGCCATAGATCTGGTGGTCATTTGCTGTTTAGACCTGTTGGACTACAAATCATTACTGAGGTTACCAAACTATTTATGGGAAAAGGCTTATCTCAGAAGGCAGCATTACAGCGAATATCAAGAGTCGATTTAGAGCTATCAAGCAAACCATGGGCCGGCTTATTGTGGGAAGTAAGAAAAAAGAGAATGATAACGAGAAAAGAGAATCAAGATGTAGCAAGGAAGCTGCTATATTACATGACGAAAGGAAATCTATCTTCAATCAAAACCGATGAAATCAAGTTAAAAGAGGAATACGCTAGTGCCATTAATTGGGAAGACGATATTGAAAAATTGAAATTACCACTGCGAATAGGTTAGAGGGCATGAATTTTTTTCAAAAAGAGGATAATTGATCGAATTGAATTTGATTCAATTGTTTAATAATTTTTTTGCTGCTCCAACCGAAGAGGCTGTAGATTCTATTCTCCGCACTAATTCAATTTTCCACGATCCCCAAAACTGGCGGCCTTATGGTGATAACGAAAGCAACTTCAGTGTTGTCGAAAACCAGCAGGCAAACCCAGTTGCCGCGCTTGTTGAGAAGCTGACAAACTCTATCGATGCCATGCTGATGAAGAAGTGCTATGAACAGAACATTGACCCTCGTTCACAGGTTGCACCAAAGAATATGCATGATGCAGTGCGTAGTTTTTATAACTATGAAAACTTCGATCTTCAAGTATACAGGAATGAAGTGGCCCAGGATATCCAAATCTTAGCCGATCCTAACAGCCCCAGGGGCGATACGTCGCTGATAATCTTTGATAATGGTGAGGGGCAGCATCCGCAGGAGTTCCCCAATACATTCCTCTCACTTTTACGAGGGAACAAGAATGAAATCAAATTCGTCCAAGGCAAATATAATATGGGCGGAGCTGGAGCCATTGTTTATTGTGGAGAAAAAAGATACCAACTTGTCGCCTCCAAGCGATATGACGGAACAGGGAACTTTGGATTTTCTCTAGTAAGAATGCATCCTCTGACTAAGGAAGAAGAGGAAACCAAGAAAAATACCTATTATGAATATTTCTGTCCTGATGGCAAAATCCCTGAATTTCCCATCGATGAGTTAGACTTAAATCTTTTCAAACGGAAGTTTAGAACAGGCACTATCATAAAACTATATTCCTATGATCTTCCTCCAGGGAGTAGGTCAGTTATTTCCAGAGATTTAAACCAGAGCATAAATGAATACCTTCATGATCCAGCTATGCCGATTTATATCATTGACCGTAAAGAAAGATATCCAAAGGACATGGGTCTTGAGAGAATCATGTTTGGCTTATCAAATAGGCTTTTAGATCAAAAGGAAAAATATGTCGACAGGCAGTTCTCGTTAGAGATAACGGGGAATAAAGAGGTCGGGAAAATCAGGGCGACTGTTACTGTTTTCAAGGTTAAGAATGAAGAGAAGACAGTTAAAGAATTCAAAGAAACAATCCAGAACGAGTTCTGCAAGAATAACATGAGCGTTGCTTTCAGTCTTAATGGTCAGGTACATGGGTTTTATACTTCAGAGTTCATTACAAGAGCGTTGAAGTATAAATTACTCAAAGATTACCTGCTCATACATGTTGACTGTACAAATATGACCCTGCATTATCGTAACAACCTCTTCATGGCATCGCGAGACCGATTAAAGAACGCAAAAGAAGCGGATGTCATTAGAAAACTTCTTGCTGATAATCTTCGAAAGAGTGAGCTGAACGATATTTATAAGCAGCGCAAAGATTCTTTTTCAGCTGATACTAGCGATACAAATGAGTTACTTAAGAAGTTTTCAAAAAATATTCCATTAAATCCCGAAATGCTTAAATTGTTGGAACAAACTTTCAAGCTCGAAGAAATAGACAAAAAAAGGGATGAAACTGAGAAAGATAAGAAAACGACTGAGCGCAAACCGAAGACTAAAGAGCCTTTTGTGTCACAACGATATCCATCTATCTTCAAAATTGATGGCAAACCGGATAAGGATGGAAAAGTAATTAAGACTATTCCTTTAGGTGGCGACAAAACAATTCGGTTTGATACTGACGTGGAAAATGAATACTTCGACAGGATCAAAGATAAAGGAGAGCTTAAGTTATACGTCTTAACCCACGCGCCTAACGATACTAAGGGAGGGACCGCTCCTGGACAGCCTCGGGACATAGATGAATATTTCCAGGTAGTTAAATCAAGCCCACAAGACGGAACGATCAGAGTAAATTTGCAGCCCAAAGGGAATCTACAAGTAGGCGATGAACTTCAGATTCGAGCGGATCTTACCTCTGTTGCACAACAAGACGGGGCGCTTGAATCGATATTCTATGTGAAAATCGAACAGATGAAAGAGAAAGAACCTAAGCCGGAGGTGCCAGATGTGCCCCAGATTGGATTACCTGAAATGGTGCTCCTTTATAAAGATGAAAGAGATGGTGTTAGAACATGGAATGACGTTGAGGCTTCAGGTATTTATTTCGATGAGACGGAAATAATGGCAACCGATAATAATGATAAAGATGAACTTGAAAAAATCTTTATTAACATGGACAGTAGTCTCTTGCGCACTTATAAATCGAAGATAGACGGAGATGAAGCTTTGCAGATCGCAGATAATAAGTATATATCACAAGTTTATTTCCATACGTTGTTTTTATATTCAATCCTTAAACAAAAAAAGCTCCGTTTTTCGATAGACGAGCCACAAGGCGAAAAGACTATGGAAGTAGATGATGTGCTTCGTGATCTCTTCAAATCTAGCTATGGTGAGTTTTTGCTTAGATTTGGTGGTACTGAAGAATTAATCGCTGCAATTGATTAATAGGTAATGGGCTCCTTTGGAGCTGTGCTGGCATATGTGCATTTACCTGCATAAGTAAGAAAGAGCAGATATCGTCCCCGAATGTTTTTTCCAGTAATTCTCAATAATTTCAAGGAGACAGAGGTGCGGATAAGCAGGTGTTAGAAACATTTCTGTCTTTTGGGGAGACCAGAACTCATTTCCCCCGGTCCTTAATCTAATGTCTTTATAGTGGACTTTTTGCAAAGCAAATTTCAACACGGAGTTATTGCGGTAGCTCTTGGTCATGATGTCTGAAGCATAACCTGTGATGAAAATCACCATGGACGAATCTTGGGAAACAAATGGAAGCATAAATTGACATTTAGGGAAAAGAAGCATAAATTGTCGTTTACGACACATTAGTGTTAAACCCAGAAACAGAAATGAATTGGTGGCGGCGCAGGGAATCGAACCCCGGACACTGCGGATATGAGCCGCATGCTCTAACCGTCTGAGCTACGCCGCCGATAAAAAAGTTAAAAGTGATGAGTGATAAGTTTTGAGTTCTAAAACAGAGTAAAATTATAACAGAAGACAAAACTTTAATGAAAGAGTTCAAATCTGCGTGATCTTATATTGATGAGAATGCCTGCTGCTATGAGGTTTGACAGCAGGGCGGTTCCCCCATAGCTCATGAAAGGCAGGGGCACGCCGACTACAGGCATTATGCCCAGGGTCATCCCCACATTTATCAGGAAATAAATCAGGAACATAAATGTAATACCGAGTGCGAGCAGCCTTCCAAAATCATCCTTTGCGAGCCGGGCTGTATCGAGCCCTCTCAGGATGAGAATGAGATAAAATAAAAAGAGCAGGATGCATCCGAAAAATCCCCACTCTTCAGCAAATACCGCAAATATGAAGTCTGTGTGTTTTTCCGGCAGAAACCTGAACGGTCCCTGCGTTCCTTGCATATAACCTTTTCCAAAGAATTTGCCTGAACCAACGGTGATTTTTGATTGGGTTAAATGATAGCCGATACCGGCGGGATCAACTTCAGGTTCGATAAAAGCAACGATTCTGCTCTTCTGATACTCTTTCAGTCCCTCCCAGAATATGTTGCCGAGGAAGGGCATTGATATAAGACCTATAATTATGAATAATACCGCAACTTTTTTATGTAAGCCCTTTGCGATGACCAAAGAAAGGGAGATCCCAATGATTATGATAGCAGTCCCGAGATCGGGTTGTTTTACAAGAAGGACAAAAGGTACGCATGTAACAAATAGAAATATGCGGAGCAGGGAAACTGTATCAATAGGGCTTTTTATGACAGTCAGGTAACGTGCGAGCATTATTATGTAAACGAGCTTAAAAAATTCGGATGGTTGAAAGGAGATTGGTCCGAGACGCAACCACCTTTGTGCGCCCATGCCTGTCTTGCCCATAATAAAGACTGCTACCAGCAGGATAATCCCGGTGATATACAGGATCAGTGCGAATCTGCTGATCCAGATATAGTCAAAACTGACTATCAGGAATAAGGTTATCAATCCAAGTATGAGCCATGTAACCTGTTTCATGTAGAAAGCTGAGTGCTCCTCAGCAGAAAGCGGACGGGTGGCACTGTATATGGTCATAATTCCGACAAGAGATATCAGGATGATAACAGAAAGTGTTACCCAGTCAAAGTTTTTTATCAGTCTGCGGTCGACGTTAAGCATTTTTTACTTTACCAAAAAACAAAAAGGTATAGGTAGAGGTAAAGGTACAGAAAGCAGAAACAGGTACAGGGAAAAGGAATTTAATTATGGAAGAAGACAATTACTTTTCTTTACCTTTACCTTTACCTTTACCTTTGCCTGTATCTTGTATTTTATGGTGGGCACTTGGCACAGACAGAAGTGAAGAGGGAGGTCGAGAGATAACGGTCACCTCTGTCAGGCAGGATGACGACAATAATGCCTTCTCTGAGTTCGCTTGATTTCCGTAATGCTACATGCATTGCAGCACCGCTGGACATTCCTACAAATATCCCCTCTTTGGTCGCAAGCATCCTTGTGGTATCAAAGGCCTCTTCGTCGTTCACAAAACATTTTTCATCAAGCCTGTTCGGATCGAATATTTTTGGAATTATAGACTCAGTCATGTTTTTAAGTCCCTGTATCCTGTGATGGAGAACAGGCTCAACCCCTATTATTTTAATGTCACTATTGAATTCCTTAAGCCTTTTACTCACTCCCATAAGTGTGCCTGTTGTCCCCATGCCTGCAACAAAGTGGGTAATGCGGCCCCCGGTCTGCTCGATGATTTCCTTGCCGGTAGTCTCATAATGTGCCTGGACGTTTGCATCATTGTCGAACTGATTCGGCATGAAATATTTTTCAGGGTCCTCGGAGAGTATCTTATGTGCCAATCTTATCGCACCATCTGTCCCCTGGTCAGGTGGGCTCAATATAAGTTCTGCTCCGAATGCCTCAAGGATTCTTCTTCTTTCTATACTGACACAAGCCGGCATGGTCAGTTTTACCCTATATCTTTTTGCTGTGGCTACCATGGCAAGCCCTATCCCAGTGTTTCCTGACGTAGCTTCCAGTATTATTTTATCCCTTGTGAGTTTTTTCGCCTGCTCTGCTGTCTCTATCATATAGAGGGCAATCCGGTCTTTTATAGAGCCGCCGGGATTATTGCCTTCTAATTTTGCATACAGCGTTACATTGGGATTTGGGTTAAGATCGATAGTGGTGATCGGGGTATTTCCTATACACTGAAGTATACTCATCTATTATTATAGTTTATTCTTATCCTTAACGGTCAAGAGAACGTTGAGAATTCATGTACGCATTAATTGCTCTTTTAGCTATTGGTGCAGCAGCGCCACCTCCATGCCCGCCGTGTTCCACAAGGACGGCCATTGCTATCTCCGGCTTTTCTACAGGCGCAAATGCCACAAACCATGCATGGTCCCTGAACCTTTCAGAAAGATATTGAACGCCGCTTTTCATAGAAACAACCTGTGCTGTGCCTGTTTTCCCGGCAGTATGAACGAGCTCTGATTTTGCTGCCCATCCGGTTCCGGAAGGCTCATTTACAACGCCGAAGAGACCGCTTTTTACGAGGGCAAGATTATCCGGGTTCAGTTTCAACCTTCCTGTTATGACCGGCTGAGCGTCTTTAATCAGCAATGGCTTATAGAGGATTCCACCGTTTGCTACTGTGCTTGTCATAAGCGCCAATTGCAGAGGGGTAACAGCTACATATCCCTGACCTATTGCTGCGTTGAATGTTTCACCAAGAAACCAGGGAAGTTTTTTATTTTCAAGTTTCCATTTTGTGTTTGGAATCACACCCTGTCTTTCTTTCCCAAGTTCCAACCCTGTCTTTTTCCCTAAGCCAAGACCTGTTGCATACTCATGAATCTTATCTATGCCAAGACGTTTGCCGACCTCATAGAAATAGACGTCGCATGATTCAACTATTGCCCTGTGAAGAGCAGCTACACCGTGACCGGATTTTCGCCAGCACCCAAAATGCCATTTGCCGTAATTAATTCCACCCCTGCAATCGACCTTGGTTTCAGGATTAATAACCCCTTCCTCAAGTCCGGCGATTGCTGTAACGATCTTGAATGTTGAACCGGGTGGATACTGGCTCTGTAATGCCCTGTTAAGCATGGGATTCTTTTTGTCTTTTATTATTGCTGTCCAATTTTTATGGCTGATTCCTCTCGTAAAGAGATTAGGGTCGAATGAGGGTTTGCTGACCAGACTGAGTATCTCACCGGTATCTGGTTTTATGGCAACAAGTGCGCCTGCCTTTTCTCCCATTGCTATCTCAGACTCTTTCTGAAGATTAATATCAATGCTCAGGGTCATATCATTACCTTTGATCGGTTGCTCTTCCTTCAAGAGTCTTATTTCTCTGCCGAGTGCATTAACCTCAATGACTCTCTTGCCTGGTGTGCCCCTCAGCGAATAGTCCAACAATTTCTCAACTCCCCACTGCCCGATAAATGAATCTTGAGGGACATCCCTGAATGCGGGGTCCTTTGCCTGAGATGGACTGGGCTTTCCAAGATAGCCTATAAGATGGGCGCCTACATCATTAAAGGTATATTCTCTGCTAACCTCTACCTCTACAATAAGACCGGGCAGGTCAGAGCGCCTTGCTTCAATGTAAGCAATTTCACTGAAAGAAAGTCCCTGTCTCAGTCTGACTGGAACAAACGGGCTTAGCCCTTGTTTGCTTATTTTTTCGATTATTTCTTCTCTTGGTATGCCGAGGACTTTTGAGAGGAGGTCAACCCTGCTTTTATCAAACTCCTCCGGGATTATGGATGCATAATAATAAGGGGAATTTTTTACAAGCGGTATCCTGTTTCTGTCGTAAATTATTCCACGAGGGGCAGGAATACTGACAATCCTCAGTCTGTTGGCCTCGGATAGTTTTCTGTATTCGGTCCCCTGAAGAATCTGCAACTGCCATAATCTCATGACAAGAATAAGGAATGCAACAACTATTAAATAGCCTATTATCAAGATTTTTTCTGATTCGTTCTTCATTGGGACTGAACTATTACCTTCATAAACTTACTCTTCTTTCTTAGGCCTGAGAAAGATGCCGAGAGGTGCATTGAAAAGTGATTGCATAATAATAATAAGGACGCCAACTCCGATAGAGACTGGCATATTTGCAAAAAGACTTCTTGATAGAAACACAATTAAGCCATCTGTTAAGGTCAGGATAAAAATGCTTATGGCGCCCAATAAAGGGGTCCAGATAAAGAATCTGGTGTACATGAGCGATGAAAGATAGCCGATAAGGCCTTTACTAAGCAGATTTGGTCCGAGGAATGCACCTGAGATGCTGTCTTCGATAATTCCGATAAAAGAGCCGAAGAGCATTCCTTTGACCTCTCTCCCTTTTATGCCGGCATAGCAGGCTAAAACAGCGGTAAGGTTTGGTGTGATATCAAATATTGATATGCTTCCCTGAACAATAAGGGTAAGAAATAGCATGAAAGCCCAGAGGAGATATTTCATCCTTTTTTTATTATTGCAACAACCTCAATCTTTGAGTTGTCTGCAAAGGGAATGACTTCTATTTCCTGGAAGATGCCGATATTTTTTTTGTTCACCTCTGATACAAATCCTATAGGGATCCCAGGGGGAAAGAGCAGATCAAGTCCTGATGTTATGACAATATCGCCTTTCCTGACTTCTTCCTCGTAAGGCACATATTTTAACCTGCATTTCCTGAAGCCTGTACCGGAGATTATACCCTCTGCCCTGCTTGTCTGAAGCCTTGCTGCTGCAGAAAAATTTATGTCGCTCAGGAGGAGCAGGTGTGAATATGAATTAGAAGCGACTGAAATTTTACCAACCAGCCCTTTATCTGTGACAGCAATCATATCTTTAGTGATCCCATCAGACAGACCCTTATCAAGGATGAAAGTATTTGACCACTGTTCTACAGTCCTTGCGATAACACGTGCTGCAATAACATATCCCTGTTCTTTTTCCTTAAGTGCAAGTAGCTCTCTGAGTTTTTTGTTTTCAAGAAAGGTTTCCTGCCATTTCTGCTGTTCTTTCAGTAACCCTGAAAGCTCCTCTTTCAACCTTTTGTTTTCCTGTTCCCTCAGGAGCATTCTTTTGAAGGGAGATGTAAAAGAGTCCTTCAGGGAAATTTTCATTTCATGAAAGATGTTCAGTACATTGTTGAGGGATTCAAGGGGTAAAAAATATTTCCTGTTGCTCTGGTATGTCATTAAACTTAAAGATATGATGATAAACAGCAGGAGAAGGAGCCACTTCTTAGGCATTACAAATTGATAGCTACTCTTCTCAGGAGGTCGAGTTCATCAAGCATTTTGCCGACACCGCGTACAACTGCTGTCAATGGATCCTCAGCAACAAGCACTGGAAGGCCGGTTTCTTCTCTTATAAGCACGTCGAGCCCTCTCAGGAGCGCACCACCACCGGCCAGGATTATGCCTTTGTCGACAATATCTGAAGCGAGCTCGGGAGGAGTATTTTCGAGGACGACCTTGATTGTTTCAAGGATTATGTTTACAGGTTCAGCAAGGGCCTCCTTGATTTCAGTTTCATTAATGGTCAGTGTTTTCGGAATGCCCGAAATAAGATCCCTTCCCTTTATCTCCATTGTGCGCTTTTCACCACTGTCTGAAGTATAAGCTGAGCCGATTGTATTCTTTATCTGTTCGGCAGTCATATCGCCAATCATCAGATTATATCTACGTTTAATATAGGCCATAATCGCTTCATCCATCTTGTCACCGCCAACGCGGACAGCCTTGCTGTAAACAACCCCGTCAAGGGATATGACAGCAACATCTGTGGTTCCGCCGCCTATATCGACAATCATATTTCCTGATGGTTCACCTACCGGGAGACCTACCCCAACCGCAGCAGCCATGGGCTCTCCGATCAGATACACCTCCCGTGCCCCTGACACCTGTGCTGCATCCTTTACCGCCCGCTGTTCAACCTGAGTAATACCGGAAGGCACACCAATGATGACCCTGGGAGAAACGAAGCTCCTCCTGTTATGGACTTTTGTTATGAAATATTTCAGCATTTCTCCCGTGGCGTCAAAGTCGGCTATGACCCCGTCTTTCATAGGTCTTATCGCAGTAATATTAGACGGTGTTTTGCCGAGCATCCTTTTTGCTTCTACCCCGACTGCAATAGGTTTCTTATTATCTTTTCTTATTACGACAACGGAAGGCTCATTGCAGACGATGCCCTTTCCTTTCATGAATACGAGGGTGTTTGCCGTGCCGAGATCTATAGCCAGATCGTTCGAAAACATTCCGAGTATTTTATGGAAAAACATTAAGCCTCCTGTTTTATCTCCGGGTGGTCAACTACGACAGTTTTTGCTATTTCATCGCCTAAACGCATGCCATCTTTGCTCCCCAGCAGTATAAGATATTCAAAAACAGCAATAATAATGAAAAATATCCAGCCAAACCAGAGCATCTTATAAAAAAGAAACCCGATCCCAAATGTGCTATTCCTGAGTATAGAATCTCTGAACGTACAGGGTTCATACGATTCTGTTGAGACAACTTTAAGACCTATAACTCTTTTCCCTAAACTTCTGCCGTCAAAAAGGCCATCTCCTATTAAGATATAGGCAAGTCCTGCAAAAAATCCGGCCTTTGGCAGTATCTCTACTGCTGCTGCAATGATAATAAGGTCGAGGAGTTTAGCGACAGTTCTGAGAAGCAACCCTGCCCTTTTAAATTCCTCAGACATTCAGAAATCTTAACAGAGAGTTCTTTTATTTT
>Ga0315295_10001969_pt1 | contig 17481 bp, 16 predicted proteins | sample YL17G14_0_MG_FD_204453 | JGI IMG/M metagenome (GOLD analysis project Ga0315295, IMG submission 204453) | Sediment microbial communities from Yellowstone Lake, YNP, Wyoming, USA - YL17G14_0 | ecosystem: Environmental > Aquatic > Freshwater > Lake > Sediment | place: USA: Wyoming | collected... | reverse complement strand
GCTATGGAAGCAAGCCCAAGGACTGCGCCCGATCACCCTCAAGGGCCACAACGACGTCATTGGGCTCTTCTTCAGAAGACACCCGGAAGCCTGGATAGACGACCTGAAGCAGGCCGTCTACCGATTCACGGGCGAGGACATCAAACCTGCCACCTCCTACTGGTTCCGGGAGAGTCAGGAGAGGCAAGCCGCCCCTACCGCGGCGCCCTAGTTGAAGGAGGGGCGGTCAACAATTAGGTTAGCGAGGCGGTCAACTTTTCGCTTGACGATCACCTGGGCCACATCCTGATGAAGGGTTCTGGCTTGGCCCGTCGAAGGCGATAGAGCTGTCAGGGACAAAGGAGTGTCCCTTGTGGAAACCCCGTCGAGGAAAGGAGCGTCTGCCGATGAGTACGAACCTTGCCAACCTGAGTGTCTCGGAGGATGAGGCGTCCAGTTACATCATCGGATGGCTGCGATCGAAACCTTCGGCAAGCGGATGGGCACAGTATGGTTACGAGATCTATCTCCCAAACCTCATGCGGAGTTTCGTCGTGCAGAGGCTAGCGTGCCAAGAACACGAGGCGGATAGGCATCTTGGCGGTGTGTCACCGCCATTCTATGCGGCTGCGTGGGAGCTCTGTCGACGCGGGATTCTCAGACCAGGTATCCGGAGATACAGAGAGCAATCCACCGAAGAGGGGAACGCAGGCAACGGGTATAGCGTGACGCCGCGAGGGCACAAGTGGGTATCGGAGGCAAAGGACGGTGAGTGCACCCCAGCGGAGGTCGGCCAGATCGCCGCCATTTTGGCCAAGTCGGAAAGACTGTTTGACCGCGATTACCACTTTCGGGCGAAAGAAGCCGTACGCTGCTACAGGGCCAACTGCTTCCTGGCGTGTTGTGCCATGTGCGGGGCTGCGGCGGAATCGATCCTGGTTGCTGCTTGCGTCGCAAAGTCAAGCGACAGAGAGGCGATCATCAAGGAGTACTCGGCAGCTGGCGGCAGAGGCCGCATGGAGAATCGTCTTGTTGGCAGTAAGGGCAAAGTCATTCAGGAGAGTCTACGGGCATACTTGGGCCTCCTCAAGTATTGGCGCGATGCCTCGGCGCACTACGATACGGTCGAGATTACCGAGGACGAAGCCTTCGTCGCGCTGCTGACACTTATGAGGTTGAGCATATTCGTCACCGACAACTGGGACACCCTGATACACGACTAGGGCCTCGCGCACCAGCGACTCTGCTGGAAAGCGAGGGATTGCGAGAACAGTGCGTCTGCGCTGCAAAGCATGGGCATCGGTATCCAAGGGTCTCGTGAAAGGGTCACACCTGAGCGAGACCCTTTCTTATTTGCCATGACGTCTGGGTCTGGGCCAGTCCTCTTCTGGGTCAGCCACGGGAAGGGGCACCTCGTGTTAGCGCCGGTGGTGAATTGACCCCGTAACGCCGGCGCTACGGGGTCAAAATCACTCCGGCGTTGACACAACAGAGAGGTGTCGACTTCAAAGTCTGGACGGACCAGTCATCCCGTAATTAGCAGGTTTATCGGGCCATATCCTCTGTCCCACGGCTTTTCGAGGTCAACATGGAGCACTTTGTCTGGGAACACGTGGGTCTCTAACTGGACATGTACGGTCTTGGTATAGGCGAGATCCCCGATGTCTTGGTAACGGAGGATCATCTTGAGAGGTGGGTAGCTGACTTTGGCGTCATCTATCGGCCTGCCCGAAGCCGCCTCGCGCAATCTCGTGTAGTAGTCTAGCGCACAAAGCGTGAGATAGGGCTGACAAGCGAAGATGGTAGTTGGCGATGGTGAGGTGCCGGAAGGCAGAACAAAGCGGACCTGGACTGGATAGTCAGTGATAAGCTGTTCGTTGACCAGGAGGAAGCCCAGGCTGTCATATCTGGCCTGCAGCCCTGTCATATCAGTCGCAGAATTGATCCGAGCGAGGAGTGGCAAGGGGTCGAATGACCATTCAACAGTCAGGTCCTTGGCTGCGGCTAGTCCCACATTGTAGATGTCTAGCATAAAGGGTGCAACGTGCTCGTGCTTGTCACGGTCGTGTACGGACTTGACTAACCCCAGAGCCCTTGTTCCGCCGAAATCTGCCCAGTCGACCACAACGGCCAATGGCCCTGCGACGACAAGATCGGGCCTCCTTGCTTGGCGACCTTGAGCCGCCATTTCTCGGAGAGTCAGGAAGGCAATAATGGAAGCGCCTAGCCCAGCGAGACTTGAGGCTAGGGCGATAAGTTGATCAGCAGTCATGCTAGCCCCCCACAGATCGAATCTGAGGTCCGCAGATTCTTGGCGTCGGGTCGAAGATCCTTCTATGTTCGACAGGATTCCGACGGAATCGCGCGAAAGTCGCATCGTCACGCAGAGATCGGGGAGTCGGCATGGTTCGATACTGAAATGGAGGGTTTGGTGTGAAGTTCATTGAGCACAACCTCGGGTACCAACAGGGTGGCGAGATCGTCGAAGTGACTCTGGTAGGCAACACCGCGAACGTCAGACTCATGGATGGCGTGAATCTGCAGAACTACAGGTCCGGGCGACAACATCGCTACTGGGGAGGCTTGGCGACAAAGTCTCCGGTCAATCTACAGATTCCGCATGCAGGGAACTGGTATGTAACAGTCGACATGGAAGGTTTGCAGGGGAGTGTACGGTCTTCAGTCCGCATCCTTCCTAGGCCGCTTCCACCGTTATAGGGATGGAGCTGCATCGGCCGGTCGAGTCGGACGCAGAGGGGTCGGCAGGGAGCGGGTGACGACGCTTTGCGTTAGGAAAGCCAGGGGCCACGTGTTGCAGTGTATATGTGTCGGTCTCCCGACACCATCTCTATCCCGGGTTTCGCAAAAGGACAACTTGAGCGAGACCCTTTTCATTTTGGTGGGACGTTTGTGTTTACCATAATCCCTGAAGGTTGTGCTAGCCACCGAAGGGGATGGCTAGAAGTGGCAAGAGTCATGCGCATCAGAAAGGTTCAGCCTACGACCTGGGAGGAAACCCTCGCACAGTACCGCATTCACAAGACGGCGGCCCCTTTCGGGGCCGCATATCCTGGATGGTGGCCGCAGTCGCGGCTACTCCTCCGCCTTCTTCGGCTCGTCGCACTCCTCTTCGTGCTTCTCGCACTTCTGATCGGCGAGCAGCCTGTTGACCATCGTCTTGACGATCTGAGCCTCATGGCGGTCAGACTCCGACGAAGCCAGCTGGTCGGTCAGCGCGTGCAGCACCTCCCGAGCTCTCTCGATCTCCACGGGTTCGAGCACGTGCCTCCCGGCCAAGACGGGCAGCAGGAGATCGTGGACCACGATCCCGCAGTGGAACCCGGTCGGCTGGTAAAGCGTGACGGATTGATCCTGGTCGGCGTCGATATCCACGATCGCTTTGTGTGTAACGAGGTTCCCTAGCAGCACCCGGCGACCGGATGGGAACCCAAGCCAGATGTGCACCGATGCGCACACCATGTACTGGCCCGGAGGAGCCTCAAGGATGATATGACCAGGATCTCCTGTGCCCGGCACCCCATCGTAGTATCCAAGAGTCCCGGGCTTGGGTCCATGGGGATCACCCAGTGTCTGATGCCAGGTCCCGTCCTTGATCTGGTATCGTCCGCCTCTCCACTCGAGTATGGAGCCATCCATCCTCTGAACTGTGGCCACGAACCGGTATGTGTTGTCGATAGCTCCGTTCTTGAAAGCGTCCAGTACCCATACGTTCAACCTGCCCACTCCCATTGATGTCACCTCCTTCCGCGGACTCAGCCCCTACGGCTGGATAGCTTGGAAGCAGCAATCCAACCGAGGAAACCCTTTCTAGGGAGATGGTACATCGCTGCCAGTGTCAGGCGGAGTCGAACCCTAGGGCAGCGGAGATTCACCAAGGTTTTCTGGATCCGGCCCTAGGAGGTACCTACGCCCATGCCGGAGAAGCCAGTAAGCCATTAGGGAGGGGTCTGGTTTGCCCAACGTGGATCTTAGGGGATATGCGGAGCTCTTCAAAGCGTACACGGAACTCCGGGTCCAGGACAACAGGACTGTTTCGGTGACTCTCGTCAAAGGGAACGTCACGGCCAACTCGCGTTCTTCGATCAGCGGCGCGTCGGCCAGGGTACACGAAAGCGGGTCATGGGGCTTCTCATCGAGCCCCGATATCACCGCCGGCTCCATCAAGTCGGTGGTGAGGACTGCGACAGACAACGCAGTGTTCTTGGATTCGCGCGAACGCAAGAGCCACCGAGCGCTGCCCGTCGTCAGCGCATCATCCGAAAACGACTTCTCAACCAAGAAGCAGAGACTCGGGCAGAAGGACCTGGTGGACTTCGTCCGGGCGCTCGACGACCACGTGGTGCAGAAGTACCCCGGGCTCTCAAGCAGAACGATCTCGCTGGGCTGCCTGGACATGGAGAAGACGCTTCTTACGTCCGACGGCTCCAGCTCCTACTCGATGATACCGAGGAGCTTCGTCTGGATTAGCCTCTCGGTGGAGAAGGACGGGAGGCCGGTGGATCTCGGGAAGTCGTACGGGGGATTAGGGCAGTTCGAAGACGTGTTTGCCTTGCCGGACGACCTCCATTCCCGCATCGAGCAGCAGCACCAACACCTCCTCCGCAAGGCTGAGGGAGTGTTCGCCGACGCCGGCGTGAAGACGTGCGTGCTGGATGCCGAGATGTCCGGCCTCCTAGCCCACGAGGCCATCGGACACACCACCGAGGCCGACCTGGTGATGGGCGGCTCCGTGGCGTCCAGGTTCCTGGATAGGGAGTCGGCCAGCCCCCTTGTCACGCTTGTGGACTTCGCTAACGCGGCTCTCGGCAGGACGTGCCCGGTGCCGGTGTACGTGGATGACGAGGGCACCCTCGCGCAAGACGCCTGCATCATCAATCAAGGCGTGCTCAAGACCTACATGCACAACAAGGAGAGCGCCGCCCACTTCGGGGTGGCGCCGACGGGCAACGCCCGCGCCTACCTGTTCTCGGACGAGCCCCTGATACGGATGCGGAACACCGCGATACTGCCTGGCACGAGCAAGCTCGCCGACATGATCGCGTCGGTCGACGACGGTTACTACCTGATCCGTCCCAGCAACGGCCAGGCCGACTCGACCAGCGAGTTCATGTTCGGGGTATCGCTGGGCTACGAGATCAAGGGCGGCAAGGTCGGCAGGGCCATCAAGGACACGACCATCTCGGGAGTCGCGTTCGACCTCCTGAAGTCGGTTACCATGGTGTCCGACGAGATGAAGTGGTCCAGCAGCGGGATGTGCGGAAAGAAGCAGGGGATCCCCGTGGGGATGGGTGGTCCGGCTCTGAAGTGCAGGGTCAGCATAGGAGGTCGGTAGACGTGACGGACCCCAGAGAAGCAGCCAAACGCGGTCTGGATGCGCTGATAGTGGCGGGCGCCGACAAAGCCCAGTGCAACCTCACCCTGTCCGATAAGCATGAGATGAACGTGGACTCCGGCGAGCTGAGTCTCCTGAGGACCACGTTCGATGCGCGTCTCGGCCTTACGGCCATCAAGGGTGGTAGGAAGGGACAGACCACCGTAAACAAGTCTGATGCGGCATCCATTGAGAGAGCTGCCGCAGAAGTCGTGGGCATCGCTGCCGCTTCCGCACCGGACGACGCGAACGACATCGCTGAGATGCAATCTCCCGCGGTGTTCTCGACCGGGAGGGATGCACCCGACCTGGACAAGATGCACCACCGGCTGAAGGAGCTCCTTGCTGCCATCAGGGAATGGCATCCAAGGGCAGTGCTCCGCCAGGCATACCTCGACTTCACGCGGACCAGGAGCTATGTGCTCAACTCCAACGGGGTGGACTTCGCGAGCTCCCGCGGATTGTACCACTGCACGGCCATCTTCTCGTCCCGGGACGGGGAGAAGGTGTCATCCTTCAACTACACGGGATTCGCGCTGAAGGACCTGGACAAGGAACTGATCCGTTGCGCCTCGCTTGACGCGTTGCTCCGCCAGTCGGGCGAGCAGACCAGTACTGTGCCGGTTCAGGGCAAGTTCGTCGGCGACCTCATCATCACGCCGGATTGCCTGGACGACATGCTGCGTTTCCTGTACATGTCGATACTCGACGGCGCTCTCATCGCCGGTACCAGCATCTACAAGGACAGCCTGAACCAGCCGGTGGCCAGTCCCCTCCTGACTGTTCACTCGAGGCCGGTTTCCGAGGAGGTCTGCGACGGGTACTTTGTCACGTCCGACGGGTACGCGGCGCAGAACAGCACCATCGTCGAACGCGGAGTCCTCCGGACCTTCCTCCTCACCCTTTACGGCGCCAGGAAGACGGGGAAGGAACGGGCCGTGAACAACGGCGGGGCGTTCGTGGTCGAACCCGGCAGTACCCCGCTGGCAGACATGATCAGGTCAGTAAAGAAGGGGCTGCTGATGGCCAGGTTCTCAGGTGGCCAGCCGAGCAATAGCGGGGACTTCTCGGGAATCGCCAAGAACAGCTACCTGATCGAGGATGGGGCAATCAAGGACCCGGTGAGCGAGTCGATGGTGTCAGGGAACTTCGCCGAGATGCTCAGGAACATCATCTCCGTGTCCAGGGAGCGGGTGGACTTCGGTTACGGGATCGCCCCGTGGGTGGCGATGTCCGGGGTGACGGTGTCCGGCAAGTAGGCCCAAGACAGGACTTCCAAAGAGGAGACGTCTCCCGTGCCGCCGCATGACGCCACTTCGAGGCTGGACCCCGAGGTTGCCGACGGGATGGTCCGCAGCGCCCTGAGCCTCTGGGCGATGGACGGGTGCGGGTACCGTATCCTGCGCCACAACGAGAACCTCGCGTGCCAGGTCGAGGACGCCTCCGGGAGGCGGTACCTCCTCCGGATCTGCCTGCCGCGAGACCCAGCTTTCGTGGGGATCCAACAGCAGCCGGACGCCCTCGAGTCCGAGCTTGCCTGGCTCCAGGCGATCCGCCGCGACACCGGGATCCCTGTACAGGAGCCGGTGCCCAGCCGCGGAGGCTGCTTCATTGAAACCGTCAATCACCCGGACTGCGAGGGCGACGAGAAGCCGGTGCCCTGTCTGCTCCTCACTTGGGTTGACGGACGCATGTTCGACCAGAAGGACGCCCACTCCGAGCACCTGCCAAAGGAAATAGGCCGTGTGCAGGCCATGCTCCATACGCATGCTCGGACCTGGCATCTGCCCAGAGGGTTCCGGAGGCCGATCTATGGGGAGACCATGCTCACGGCATCTATCCCCGAGTTCGAGCGCGGGGTTGGGGCGGGGATCATCCGACGCGAGCACTTGGACCTGGTGCAGCGCGCCACCGAGCGGATCATAGGGCTACTCCACATCAAGCCTCGCAACCGGGACACCTGGGGCCCGATTCACATGGACTGGACAGAAGGGAACCTGGTCGTGGCAGGGGACACGCTGGTCCCGATAGACTTCTCGCTTTCGGGCCTGGGGTTCTACCTGCAGGACGTAGCCCAGTGCATATCCAACCTGACACGCCCCCTGCGCCCTCACTACCTAGCCGGATACGGCGGTCAGTTCACACCCGGAGAGCTCTACGAGGTGAGCGCCTTCATGCTGATGATCATCTTCATTAGCGCAGCGAAGCGCGTGTTCAATCCTGAGTGGCGTGAGTGGATCCAGACTAAGCGCCTGCCCGTGATCGTAAGCGAGTTTTGCCCCAGGCTTCTCCACGGCGAACCCTTCCTCATGGAAGTCTGAGCGGCCCCGGAGATCACTGCCTACGGCGTTTCATCACCCTGATCCAGGCCCCGCGCTCCATGAGGACGTCCACGACGTCGTCGACGGTGATGATCCCGAGGAGCCGTTCATGCTCGTCGGTCACGGGAAGGGCGAGCAGGTCGTACTTGGACATGACGTCGACTACGTCCTCGTGGGACACGTCAGGCAACACGGACATGACAGGCGTGGTCATGATCGTCTCGAGGCTGTCGCCTGGTCTCGCTACGATGAGGTCCCGGAGGGAGAAGACTCCGACCAGGCGGTGCTGGCCGTCGACTACGTAGCCGTAGTAGATCGTCTCCGCCTCCTCCGAGACTTCCCTGATCTTCTCGATGACCTGCTCGACGGTTATCCCGGTAGGTACGGACACGTACTCGGTAGTCATAATACCGCCGGCAGTACGCTCGTCGTACTCCATGAGGCGCCGTACCGACGCCCGGGACGGCTGCTCCATGCTCGAAAGGATCGCGTCCGCGCTCAGCTTCGGAAGGTCGCTCAGAATGTCCGCCGCGTCGTCGGGAGACATCTCTCCCACGATGTCGGAAGCCTTGCCAGGATCCATGCGCCTCAAGATCGACGTGGCCAGGTCGTCTTCCTCTATCTTGGCGAGGGTATCGGCGGCCTTCTCGTTGTCGAGTGTGCTCAGGATGGCCATCTGCTCGTGGCTGTCCAGGTCTTCCATGAGGTCGGCCAGGTCGGCGGGGTGGAAGGGCGCCGTCCTGTTCCAGGACACCGTGAGCCTGAGAGAGCTGGACGAGCTGCCGAGAGGCTGTACCAAGTGCCAGTCGATCAGGTTCTCCTTGGCTTTCAGGAGCTTACGGAAGAAGCCCGCTACGCGCTCCCCCGTGAGCCTGCGAAGGAAGCTGTCGGCGCCGACGCACACCGCACGCACGACCAGCTGTTTCGGCGCATAGTCGAGGAGGATGTCGTTGACCCTGATGACTTTACGGTTTTCAATATCAATGACCTGCTTGTCCACTACGTCCTCCATCAGGCGGACTTCGTCATCGGGGCAGGCGTCGAACCGTGCCCAGGAAGAGTGGGGCAGCTCGCAGATTATTCCCGCTGCCCCGATTACGAGGTGATCGGCCCCCGCGGCAAACAGTCCGTCGCGCGTGCGCAGGATAACCCGCTTCACATTCGAGGTGTTCTGGCCCGCGCCGATAGTGAGGTCCTCGACGGTAGCCACCGTGTCTCCCCCTGCATCGTAGGCTTTTCGCCCCTTAAGGGAACTGAGGAATAGCTGCATCGTACCGCTCCTCCTTCTGGAGAGGCGTCAGGAGAGGCTTCCGACTACCATAATAGCGGTGAGCGCCACCAGAGCCACAGCTTGAACGCCGGTAATCCAGTTCTCCACGGGGGTATTGGTATGCCTTCCCATGATCTTCTTGTCGTTGACGATCTTCAACATGAAGTACAGGATCAGGGGGAGGAGCACCCCATTCATTGCCTGCGACACCAGCATTATCTGCATGAAGTTCACGCCCGGCAGGAGCACGATGACCGCCCCCAGCCCCACCATGACGGTGTACAGCCAGTAGAATGGACGCGCCGTCTGGTCCTTTATCTCCAGGCTGGACTCGAGCCCGACGGCTTCCGCCACGGCGTAGGCCGTCGTAAGCGGGAGGATGGAGGCGGCCATGAGCGACGCGTTTATGAGCCCCGCGGCAAACAGGATGCCGCAATACTTCCCCGCGAGGGGAGCGAGCGCGATCGCCGCTTGGTCAGCGGTATCCACCCTGATGCCCCTGGGGAAGAGCACCGCCCCGCAGCATACAACGATGAAGAACGAAACGAAGTTCGTAAGGAAACTGCCGATGTAGGTATCGACCCTCGACATCGCCAGATCCTTCTCGCCCAGGCCCTTGTCGCGGATGGCCGACTGCTGGTAGAACTGCATCCAGGGAGCAATCGTGGTGCCGATGAGAGTGATCGCCATCGTGACGAAGCCCGGTTGAACCGAGAAAGACGGGGTGAAGGTGCTCTTGAAGACCTCGCCCCACGGTGGCCTCGCGAGGAATCCGGATATCACGTACGTGACGAACAGGATGCAGAAGAGCAGGTAGAACTTCTCGACCACCTTGTACGACCCCCGCACTACCAGCCACCACACGCCTATCGCGCAGATCGGCACCGCAATGTACCTGGAGATCCCGAATATCTCGAAACCGGCGGCGATGCCGGCGAATTCTCCTGCGGTGTTAGCCAGGTTGGCGATGATGAGGGGGATCATCACGGTAACCGTAGTGCGGACTCCGAACGTTTCCCTGATAAGGTCCGCGAGCCCCTTGCCCGTGACGGTGCCCATGCGCGCGCACATTTCCTGGATAACCGCGAGGCTGAGTGTAATGAGGATGAGGATCCACAACATGCTGAACCCGAACCTGGCGCCGGCCGCCGAGTAGGTGGCGATGCCGCCGGCGTCGTTGTCCACATTGCCGGTTATGATCCCGGGGCCTGCGATCGCGAGGAAAAGCAAGAGTCTGGTTTTTAGAGACAGTAAGCGCTTCTTCATGGCTGACACCTCCGGGATACCGGCGTTAAATCACACTCGCGTTCAACCTCCATTTTTGGGCTCTCCGGCCATGTGGATAGCCGCACGTAAGAGAGGAGAGTCTTGAAACCTCATCCAACCTACAGTAACTCCGGGCCGTTTGCCGAGTCAACCGGATCCTGCACCGGCAAAGGCCGCATGCTGCGGACGGAAGCCCTGAACTCCGAGATCAGCCGCCTCAGGCAGGCCTGCAGGACGCTCTAGCAGGAGCGTGGGAGGGAGTGCAGGCCACAAGACCCGGTTGACCGGCAGCGCGGTTCAGCCTAAGCTGGAGAAAGTCAGGCACTTCAACCGGGGGGAATAGTACATGGGGGATCGGAGGTCGCGGTATTCCCGGCACGTGCTGCTCTCGGGGATCGGCCAGGAAGGCCAGGACTCTATCAGGCGGGGTACCGCCGTGGTCGTCGGGTTGGGCGGCCTGGGCAGCACCGCTTCCGTCCTTCTGGCGAGGGCCGGCGTCGGCCTGCTGCGGCTGGTTGACCCCGACCGGGTCGACTGGACCAACGTGCAGCGCCAAGGCCTGTACGATGAGTCGGATGCGGAAAGGGGTGTCCTCAAGGCTGAGGCCGCGTTAGAGCACCTCAGGAAGGTCAACTCTGAAGTCCGCTGCGAAGCGCTTGCGGAGGACCTGAACCCCTCCAACGCGGAAAGCGTCGTGCGGGGCGCCACGGTGGTCGTGGACGGCCTGGACAGCTTCCGCGGCAGGGCCATCCTCAATCAGGCTTGCGTGAAGCTGGGAATACCCCTGATCCACGGAGCTTGCGTCTCCACGCACGGCACGGTGACGACCATCTTCCCCGGCGAAACGCCCTGCTACGCCTGCATCGTGCCCGACGCTGCCACCCGTGAAGCCCCGTTCACCAGCGCCACGGTCGGGGTGTTCGCTCCGGCGGTCTTTGCCGTGGGTTCGCTCGAGGCCGCCGAGGCCCTTAAAGTGCTGGCCGGCCGGAGAGAGGCCGCGCTCTGTGGCAGGATGTTGTGGATCGACTTCTGGGACAGCGAGATCCGGTCCTTCACCGTTCGCAGGAACCCCGACTGCCCGGTGTGCGGTCGTCACGAATACTCCCTGCTGCAATCTTCCTGAACTGGGCCTCAGGCAGGCCCTCATCCCTACCCGGGACTCCCTCATATACTGAAGCCTGAGAGGGTGGGGAGGATGGACGGGGATCGCGGCTTCCACACGTTCCGGGGTTACTCCCTCCAGGACGCGAGGCGCAAGAACAGTCTCTCGGCCAGCATGGAAGACTACCTGGAGATGATCTACCGGCTATCTGAGGAGGACTCCTATACGAGGGTGTTGGAGCTGGCCGATGCTCTTCACGTCCAGCCGCCCTCCGCGTCCAGGATGCTCCAGCGCCTCGCCGAGGAGGGCCTGGTCGAGTACGAGAAGTACAGTATCATCCGCCTGACCCAGCAGGGCCAGAAGATAGGCTCCTACCTCATCAACAGGCACAACGTCCTCGAGGAGTTCCTCCGCCTGATTGGCGTCCCCGACGTCCTGGAGGACGCGGAGCGCATCGAGCATAACATCAGCGCTACGGCCATGTCGGGCATCGCCCGGCTCCTCCAGTTCTTCAAGGGCAATCCTGAGAGGTGGGCCTCGTGGCAGGCCCACCTCTCTTCCCCAGGGGGAACCGACGCCGGACAGCGGCCCGGTTGAGGCAACAACCGCGGTCCAAGCCTATCCCGGCCGTCCGACTGTGACACCCGGGGAAGGGGCCCGCATATTATGTCTCGCCGAGTTGTCCGGGGCTAACAGTGTTTGCGACGGCTATCTTTCCGCGGTCACGCTGTCCGGGACGCCGCCTGGCGGGAGGCTTCAGGGATGGGTATCGATCAAACGAGCGAAGTATCGACCTCGCTAGCTGGGGCCAACATCCCGGTTCATGAACACGCGACAGCACCCGTTGTGCCGCAGTCGGAATCGACAGCGCCGACCACCGTGTCCAGACTCCTCAAGTTCATGGGCCCCGCCTTCATCGTAAGCGTGGCCTACATGGACCCGGGAAACTTCGGGACCAACATCACGGCGGGGTCCTTCTTCAACTACAACCTCATATGGGTCATCCTTTGGAGCAACGTGTTCGCCATCCTCCTCCAGACGCTTTCGGCGAAGCTCGGCATAGCGACAGGGCTTGACCTACCCACGCATTGCCGGCAGCTGTTCTCAAGGAGAGCCAACTGGTTCTTGTGGTCTGTCGCTGTGGTCGCCGCCATGGCGACTGACCTGGCCGAGTTACTGGGCGGCTCGCTGGGCTTCTATCTGCTTTTCGGAATCCCGCCCGTCTGGGGCGCTATCCTCACTGGAATCATGAGCTACTTCATTCTCGAGCTGTCCAGGTACGGGCAGCAGCGGGTGGAAGCCGCGATATCCGGACTCGTCAGCGTGATTGGCCTATGCTTCGTAGTCGAGCTCTTCCTCGTAAAGCCGCAGTGGCCCCAAGTCGTCCTTCACACACTCATGCCCAGTCTTAATTCAGACAGCTTGTTCGTCGCCGTCGGCATGCTTGGCGCCACCGTGATGCCCCACGTGATATTCCTCCACTCACACCTGGTTCAGAGCAGACGGAACAGGACGTCTCTCACCGCTATGAAGGAGCACCTGTTTCTGGAGAAAGTAGACGTGTGCGTGGCCATGAATATAGCATTTGTGATCAATGCAGCCATGGTCGTGGTCTCCGCCGCCACGTTCTACTCCAGGGGTATGCTGGTAGATTCAATCGAGGTCGCCCACCAGACCCTTCAGCCTCTCATGGGCAAGCTCTCCGGCGTGGCCTTCGGCGTCGCCCTCCTTGCGTCTGGCCTTTCCTCGTCCACGGTCGGGATGTACTCGGGACAGGTAATCATGCAGGGCTTCGTGAACGTGAAACTGCCCGTCTGGGCAGAGAGGCTGATCACCATGCTCCCTGCAGTAGTCATCATCTCCCTGGGGCTGAACCCCGTGCGGGTGCTTGTGACCAGCCAGGTCGCTCTGAGTTTCACTCTTCCTGCTGCCATCATCCCGCTCCTTCTGATCACTAGCAGGAAGGGCGTGATGGGGCACTTTGTCAACGACCGGGCCACGGCTGTGCTCGGCTGGACCATCTGCTCTCTCATAGTTGCCCTCAACGTTGCCCTCCTGTGGTCCACCTTTGCAGGTTGAGACTGCAAACGGCTCCGGATCTGTTGGCACGTCTAAGGGGGTTGGCGTGCCGCCCATTATGATCGCAAGCATGACTAACCGCTGCAATCTCCGCTGCAAAGGATGCTACAGCCGGGCGCAGCACCGGCCTACGGGTCTCGAGATGCCGGTCCAAGACTGGCACAAGTCTTCACCGAGGCCAGGGACCTCGGCATCTCCATAGTACTGCTGGCAGGTGGAGAACCCCTGGTCAGGCTCGAGATCCTGGACCTGGCGGTGTCTATCCCCGAGATCATCTTCCCGGTGTTCACGAACGGGATCCTCATCGATGACGCGCTCGTCTCCAGGCTGGCCACGGCGCATAACATCTGCCGGTGCTGAGCATCGAGGGCGGCGATAGGCTGTCGCGGACCAACGGAGGGTGTGCCCTGTGGGAGAACCGGGAATGGGTGGCCTCCCTCCTGGAACAATGACGAGATGAGACCGCCTGCGGCAGGTAGGCAGTTCCGCGAGATCCTCTCGCAGGTGTAGACTCCCCGCAAGGCGAAATCCTCGGTGGAGCCTGACACCGGTTTGGGAGGGGATGTCGCCATGACGGTCAGGGCGACCGCCGCCATCAAGTACATCGACGAGAAGCGTCCGCTCATCGTCAGAGTATCTGATGAGATCTGGGAGTATGCCGAGGTCGGCCTTCACGAGGACAGGTCTGCCAAGTGCCTGGAAGACGCCCTGGAAGCCGAAGGCTTCACGGTTGACCGCGGAGTCGCGGGCATGCCCACTGCGTTTGTGGCGACATGGGGCTCGGGATCGCCCCTGGTCGGCTACCTGGGCGAGTACGACGCACTGCCAGGGGTATCACAGGCCGCTGTAGCCACCCGCAGAGAACTGAAATCTGGGGCAGCCGGCCACGGATGCGGCCATAACCTACTTGGAGCAGGGGCGTTCGCTGGTGGCATAGGGTTGAAGCGGGAGCTTGAAGCTCGGCATCTTCCCGGCACCGTCAGGTATTTCGGCTGCCCGGCCGAGGAGAACTTCAGCGGCAAGGCTTTCATGGCGCGCGATGGCCTGTTCAGCGCCTGCGACGCCTGCCTGACCTGGCACGCCGGATCGCTGAACCGCATAAGGAGTGGGTCGACGCTCGCCAACAATGCCATGAACGTGACGTTCCACGGGCGGACTGCCCACGCCGCGGGCGACCCATACAACGGACGCAGCGCCCTCGACGCCCTCCAGCTCATGAACCTGGGAGTCGAGTTCCTCCGTGAGCACATGTCCAGCAAGGCGAGGGTCCACTACGTCATCACCAATGGGGGCGGCCAGCCCAACGTTGTCCCCGCGAAGGCCAGCGCCTGGTACCTCATACGCGCGCCGAGAAGGGAAGAGGTCGACGACCTCTACAAGCGCGTCCTGAACTGCGCTCACGGCGCATCCCAGATGACCGACACGCGCGCCGAGGTAGAGCTCATCAAGGCCATCTGGAACCTCCTGCCCAACGGGGTACTCGAAGACGTCCTGGAAGAAAGCGCGAAGAGAGTCGGCCCGCCTAAGTTCACCGAGAAGGACCTGGAGTTCGCCAGGGAGATCGCCAAGTCTTTCGCTCCTGGCCAGAAGGAAGCACAGCTCCGCAAAGAGCGCGTGCCCGAAGAAGTGTTCGGCCAGGTGCTGAACACCACGTGGATCCCGCGACCCGATGTCCCGCAGGACGGGGAAGGCTCGACCGACGTCTCCGACGTCAGCTGGTGCTGCCCCACGGCCGAGTTCCGCGTCGCCTGTCAAGCATTGGGCACGCCCGGCCACTCATGGCAGTATGCCGCCCAGTCTGGGATGAGTATCGGTCACGAAGGGATGATCACGGCCGGGAAGATCCTGGCCGAAGCCGGTTTCATGCTCATGACCAACCCCGATATCCTCAAAAAGGCCAACGAGGAGTTCAGGAAGTCCACTGGCGGCAAGCCCTACGTTTCCGCCATCCCCAAGGACCTCAAGCCCAAGTTTGACCAGTTCGATAGGAAGGACGACTGAGTGGTCATGGATCGCCCACTTATCGTCGTGATAGCCGCTCTCGCGATCTTGGCTCTATCCTGCGCGCCCGAGCCCGCAGTCTCTGAAGCGGTCCCTCTGCATTGGATCTCCGCCGACATGGGTCCGGGCATTGGGGTGGTCGAACGGGCCACGGTGATGGTTGACGTGCTGGTCGACAGCAAACCCGCTTGGCTGCAGCTGGACACGGGTGCCACTTACACTACACTTACCCCGTCAGTGCTTGACGCGCTCGGCGTCAGGTACCGGAAGGGCGTGAAAGCGGAGGGATGGGGGCTGCCGGGGGCCACCATGGGCAGAGTGAATGGTCTTTCTGTAGGCGGAGCAACACTCCGGAACGCCGAGGTCATGCTATGGGAACGGACCAGACCTGGTTCGCCTGGGCCGAAGGTGGATGTATCGAGGCATGCTGAACATCGGGAGGGCTTCCGTGCAGGTCCACCAACTGTGGACTTCACTAGTTACTGACAACCTCGAATGCGACGTCCTCCTCGGCAACGAGCTCTTCGTCGGCAAGAGAGTCCTCATTGACTTCAGGCGGAACAAGGTCGCTGTCCTGGGCGGTGTTCAGCCTGTAGTTACTCTCTCAAGCATGATCCAGGCGTCGTGACCGTTCAGATCCAGCTCGTGGACTGAGCCTCCCTCCTGAACCGGCAGGTCCTTGGCGGCCACGAACGCCAGCTCATCCGTCAACGTATCGCCCTTCACGTAGTCCAGATGCCGCTCGACGGCCTCTCTTACGTCAGCATCGCTGGCCACCCACATTCTGATGTGGTCCGTGACGTTGAACCCCGAGCTCCTTCTGAGGTTCTGTACCTTGGACACCGTCTCACGCGCGATGCCCTCCAGGACAAGGTCGCGGTCGATCTCGGTGTCCAAGATAACGAACTGGTCGCCCTCGACCTCGACAGCGAACCCCTCCAGAGCGTGGATGCGCACGTCCAGGTCTTCCTTCGCGAGCGTGACGGTCCGGGTGGAAGGACCGGCCTGCACGTCCTGCTTCTCACCCTTGCCGCCTAGAACGTCCACCACCAGGTCAACCTTGCCCATCGCCTCGACTTCCCGGGCGAGCACCGAGGCGTCAGCCTCAGTAAGCGCCGCCGTGATGCTCCGCAGCAGTTTCCCGTACTTCGGCCCGGCGACCGGGAGGTTCGGTCTGACCTCGAAGGAGACGTAGTCCTTCAGGCTGTCCACGTACACGACTTCCTTGACGTTCAGTTCCTCCTTGAGGAGGTCCTCCGTCGGCGTGAGCAGGGGACGCGACTTGCCGTTCACCAGCATCTTGCGAAGGGGCTGCCTCACCTTGATCTGCACCTTGTTCCGCACCGAGCGGCCGAGGGAGACCAGGGTGATGACGAGGCCCATGCGCTCTTCCAAAGCGGCGTGGATCAGGGACTCGTCGGTTTGCGGGTAGAGCTCCAGGTGGACGGATTCGAGACCGCCATGAGCGGCGTCATCTGCGGGATGCACAGAAGGATGCTCAGCAAACCTGCCCTTGGCCTCGCTCGTCTTCCCGGTCAAGTTGAGGTAGATGTCGTCGGCGATGAACGGGGCGAACGGGGCGATGACCTTCGCCACCCCCATGAGTACCTCGTAGAGAGTCCTGTAGGCCGATTTCTTGGACAGGTCGAAGTCGTTGGACCAGAACCGCTCGCGGGTGCGCCTGACGTACCAGTTGGAGACCTCATCGACCACGAACGACGCTACTGCCCTCACCACGCGGGTGAGCTCGTAGGACTCCATCTCCGTCCTGACCTCTTGCACCAGCGAGTTCAGCCTCGAGATGATCCAGCGGTCAATCTCCGGGCGGTCCTTCACCGGGATATCAAAACCTTTGGGGTCCAGATCGTCGATGTTGGCGTACAGCGTGAAGAAGGCGTAGACGATTTGCAGCGTCCCGAAGAACCTGGACGTGACCTCCCTCACGCCATCCTCGTCGAACTTGGTCGGCAGCCAGACTGGCGATACCGCCAGGAGGTACCAGCGGAGGGCGTCCACGCCGAACTTGTCGATCATGTCCCAGGGGTCCACGGTGTTGCCTTTGGACTTGGAC
>Ga0315295_10001968_pt1 | contig 17486 bp, 21 predicted proteins | sample YL17G14_0_MG_FD_204453 | JGI IMG/M metagenome (GOLD analysis project Ga0315295, IMG submission 204453) | Sediment microbial communities from Yellowstone Lake, YNP, Wyoming, USA - YL17G14_0 | ecosystem: Environmental > Aquatic > Freshwater > Lake > Sediment | place: USA: Wyoming | collected... | reverse complement strand
CCAATGATCCCTAAATATCTGTATCACTATATTCTTGTAATATATCTCACCCCTTACCATGCTCCTATTCTATTATTTTTAATCACAGTCAACAATACTTTGTTTTAGTTTTTCCTATACTATCAAGAAAATAGAATTGACCCCAAAAACAAATCATCCTGACTGATGGAAATTATTTTTGATCTTTTTTTAAATTGTTTTAAAAAAAGGCCAATAATCGAGTTTTGATGGGGGTGATGGATCATGACAAAGTTAGAAAAACTTGAGCACGAGGTTCAAAGGTTCAGTCGTGCTGAGCTTACTACTTTCCGAAATTGGTTTCGCAAGTATGACTCGAATGAGTGGGATCGACAGATTGAAGATGATGCTCTTTCTGGAAAGCTTGATAAAATGGTAAAGGAAGCTCTGACAGAAGATAAAGCCGGAAAAACGAGAAAGCTTTGAACCATTATACTGTGTAATGGGATGGGGCATGTAACACAGCAATGCCTATGTAGATTGAGAAAGCATTTCCTGATATGAAAACTCTCTTAATTCTGCATTAGCTTTAGCATGTTCGATCGTCATGCTTACTAAATTTCCGTTACGGTCCAAGTCTACATAGATATTTTCACTGATATCTTTTGTCTCAAAGACTTCTTTGTTAGTAAATTCCACAAGAGCAGTATCAGTGTCTGGAAAATATTTTACTTTCATGGTTTATCCTCCTTGAAAGTCCTATCAAAGAAAGCATTATGCACTGTTTCTCCATCTTCTAGCAAAATGACTCTCAGGTACTTTCCTACACCTGGAATCTTTGCCCATTTTCTAATCCTTCCATCATATTGGAACTCTGTTTTTTCAGGGTTATCAATAACGAACTTTATCCACTCATCTTGTATCATTACACGATCTGGTCTCTTCTTTATATAGTCAAAATATTGTGTAGTTTTCATTCTGAGTGTTTTATTAAAAAACTTCCATTATAAAGCAATTAGTGTATTTATGATTTATTGAATCTCTGCAATTCTATACTACTAAAACAGTTCAAGATTTCAAGCAGTTTCCTAAAAATTCCTTTGCTTATTTTTTCATTATGTCTATTAGGTAAAAGGGACAGCTCTGGGTATTGAGCTATTAATCTGGTAACTCCATCTCCACATTCCAGAAGCCATCGAGCCAGTAGTGCTTAAAGTGTTCTTTAAAAATCTTTTTGCCAAGTTTGATCGCCACATCGTTCTTGTACATCAGCTGCATTAGCTCTTTGGTTTTTTCTTCATGCCTTTGTGCAAAACCTTCATCAGGCTCAAGCTTATGGAGGCTTTTAAGGTAGGCAGGAAAGAGTAACCTTAAGGCTTCTTCTACCGTCTGATAGTATTCCTTTCGGATAGTCTCGTCATCTGTTACCGGTTCCTTGAGTTCATATCGAAACGGACTCTTATAGGGGTCCAGATACACGGTGATCTTTCCTCTTCCTTCCTTTTCACTGCGTTGGTATTTTTCAACGGAAGAGAGAGCTTTTTTAACATTTTCAAGCTCTTCACCAAAAAACTCCTCAAGGGAGATATTCTCTCTATCTACATTGAAGAAGTCTACTATACAGAGACCGGGAGTTCCCAGCATGGGCTTCATGAAATCGATGTGAAACACGGGAGCTTTCAATCCGTCCTGAGGTCTTATATGGAGAGTAAAATCGCGATAGTAAGATGAGCGAGCGGGAACTTCAAAATGGGTAATGGTCGCAGCTGCAATTTTACTATTTTGGAAGGATTGAAGAGGAACGCCTATTTCACTGCTCCCAAATATCTTGCTATAGGGAAATGATAGATGTAATGAAAATTTTTTAAAATCCTGAGAGACAGCTCTCTCCCGTGCCCCATACATTTGTAAGAGTACGAGAACTTGATTTTGTAGATTAGTAAAGACATCGAAATCTGAATATTTCTTGGGTTGGTAGGTGATAATCACTGTAGTTATGGCTACAATAATGAGAAGAATTATTACGCCGATGATCTTAAATACTTTTTTCATCTGTCCCTCCAGGCTGTATATAATTGATGTTTGATTACTTTCTCAGGTGAGAGCTGAACACCCTGCTTTGCAGACTCGTGAGTAACGAAACGGACTATGCCATGGAAGATTTCCCTGGGAACCCAGCCCTGGGCAATGAGGTGAGTGTGAAAATCAATGATCATGCGTCACTATGCGTTATTAATTTACTGATTAAGATGATATTTTTCCAGAACACGATACACGTGTTGCGGAACAATCGCGGGGAGTAACTCAGGATATTTAGACTTTAGGAAATAGTAGTTCCTGATCAGATGAGTTTCAACTGCATAACGGGCAAACTCAAGCCCCTGCGGTCCAGTGTGGTAAAGATGCTCGGCAAGCTGAAAACCCTGCTCAAGTGAGGCAGGTGCTCCTGATCTCATCCCCGGTTCCTTGCTGTGCATCAATCGATCTATCGTCTGCTGAGCGTAGCGTTGTACATGTTCAGTACGGTCGCCGTGTGAGGTTTCCTGGTATGTTTCAAGCTCATCGGAGATTAGGTTGCATAGCTCTTTGCCCTTATCCGTGCGAACTAACACCCACTGATACATTTTTTCGATATCAAGAGGGGCAGCCATATATCCGACCGTAATATCAGCAAGGGTGTTCAGGTAGTCGAAGCAGCTGCGACAGCATTCTGTCAAGAGGTCTGCTCGCTGAATGTCTTTAGGAAGGCAAAAGAAGGGAACTCGTTCAAGGGTACCATCAACATGCCTTAAGTGTACGGTAAAGTCCTGCATGAATTCGTAATGCCGCACTGTCTCATGGGAGCGGGAAATTTTGCTGAGAATGTAGCGAAAGTTTTTGGGGTGTACGTTATCAGTGCAGGGAAAACCTATGACGTACATATCTATATCTTTGAGATAGGGGAACCGGTGTTTGAATTCTCGTAGATTGTGGACGTGGCAGGAAGCGCCAATCACCAGCAGGCGTTTGATCCCCTGCTGGCAGGCTTTTTCCAGGGAGACCAGGGTGTGAGCAAGAACGGGCTTGCTACCACCACTGGCTACAATGTCTTCTGTTGATTGAGCCAGTACCGGCAGAGGGAAGAAGTAGTCTTCCTTACTTCGATGCAAAGTAACAACTGCATCAACCATACCAGATTCAAGTGCATTTTTGGCGATGCTGGTGATAATTCCGGTAAACTGGATGCGGGGGAGGGGATGGGTAATCCTCGCAATGAAATGCTCGCGGCTGATGCCGAAAAGCATTTCATCAGAGTTATCCTGAGCACGCTCCCGCCCCAATACCCGGGCTTCATGTGTTCCAAGCCAGCCAACGGTGAACACACATCCCTGAATGCTCTCTTTGGCAGACCATGTTTTGACCATGCACAGACCGCACAGGCTACAGAGCCTTCCCTTCACGGGATAATCGATAGGAGATGTTGAAGGTGTATTCATGGCTGTTCCTTTCGCTTTTTTAAATTTTTTCTTTCACTAAGGCGTACCGCAATGCCGCCGGTGGTTTTCCAGCGTTTTGGGGTTTCATGCGGAGTGCCAGTATATTTTTTCCATTTGATTTTCCAGCCCTCATCGCCGGTTAATAGTGCCATATCTTTACAAAACTGCCCCACAGGTATGCCAGCTGACTCCAGGGCAAAAAGCCGTTCCTCAGGTACTCGGCAGTCGCCTCCACCGAGACAAGGGTTGGGGTGGCACACCTGGCAGGGACCAGCACCAAAGGCAGCGGTGACAGAACCTTTACCCGCTACTCTTTCAACCTCTTTTTTCAGTTTTCTAATGAGAAAATCCTGCCACCCGCGTATTTCAGGACCCTCAATAAAATAGACTGATTGTAGAGCGATAAAGATATCGGCCTCGTCCAGTTTTTTTCTCGTTTCTTTTGGTTCGGGGGAAAACATGGGACAGGCAGACAATGTTTCAAGCCCCGGGCAGGGACCAAAGTGGAGCCCTGTTTTTTCTACATACATTTTGGGGTAGGTAAACAAGTTGCGGCACATGTTCCTGATGCGCTGGTCAGATATGATGAGTTGAGGCGGCATCCAGTTTACCTTACGTACGTTCTTTCCTCTCTCCGGATTAAGAGAGCTGACGAAGGCAGGGTCAATCATCTTCTTTATTTCAGGATGTGCATCCAGCAGATTTTTCTTTTTACTATACAAGGCACGTTTTTTTTTCTTTGATTTGAACGTCCTATAGATAGCGGTGTCTCTCACGATGCAGTCATGTATTACCTCAATGTTGTACGCTACTCGTGGCCGCTCTGGCATTGAACTCTCCCTCGTAAGGTTGTAGCTTGAGAAGTCATGGTGAATGAGATTAACCCTAAGCTGGTTTTAATTCCTTTCGTTGTCGGATTATAGATAGTACTAATAGTATAACATTAAAATAACAGCAATAAAAATATGCTAAACACACCAGAACGGCATTTCGTCCAGAGCGTTCTTTTCGGTAACTTTAGAGGGAGCACTTTTGGGATGAGTGATAGGTGTTGTTCAGGGAACCTGTGGTGAACTATGATCAATCAAGGCTAGAAAGAGATTTTTTTACTGTTTTAAGGTGAGGGAGGAGGTTGGGTTTGTTCAGAGGAGGGAGCGCCCTGTGGGGAGTGGGGAGACACACCAGCTGGGTTAGTATCGATGAGTAATAAACTTATCCGTCTATTTCTAGTATCATAAGGATTTTCTTTGATGAGAGGTTGAGTATCCGCATATCCGGTAATCTTTAAGATTCTGTCTACAGTTATTCCGTAGCGTTCTAGCTCTTTGCGAGCTGTCGATGCTCGTTCAGTTGAAAGCTCCCAGTTGGTATAGTGATCCGATGGATAAGGTCTCGCATCGGTATGACCTTCGATGGCAAATTTGGCGTTACGATTCCTTATATTATCACAGATGACTTTGAGAATTTCCTTTGCCTTCGGCGCAAGTTCGGAGCTGCCGATGGCGAACATTTGGCTTGATTCCTTGTCAACAAGCTGGATTCTGATTCCACCCTCCATGGCTTCAACGAGTACTTGGTCTTTTACATCTTTTAGCTTTGATGACACATCGTCAATAATCTTCTGCATCACCTCTTCTCTGCTCGCTTGCTCATTTCCTGGCGGTGCGCTTTCCCCTGGCCCGCTTGTGCACAGCACATCTTTAGGGGGGTCCTTTATTATCTTGCCTACATCCACAGGTTGTAGAATCATAGCGGTGCCGCTAATGGTTTTTGAGGAAGCATCCAGGACGGCACTACCACCGCTCTCGAACACACTGAAGTTTCTAAAATAAGCTGAAAGTCGTGCCCTTTTTTCTCCTGAGGTCATGGAGAGGAGCCAGAGGAGAAGGAAAAAGGCCATCATCGCGGTAACAAAATCAGCATACGCTACTTTCCAACTGCTCCCACCATGTCCACCACCTTCATGTACTACCTTCTTAATCCTTTTGATTACTATTTTTTGCCCTTCCATTGCTTGATCATATCCTCCATCTCTTTAAAACTTGGACGTGTTGCTACCGGAATCTCTCTGCGTGCCATTTCAATTACCAAGGTTGGTGTGCTATCAAAACGCTGAAGAGCTACTTTGATAACGTTGAAATAGATTTCCTGCTCTTTCGCGATGTGTTCAAGATTGCTCGCAATAGGACCAACAAAGCCGTAGCACGAGAGAACTCCCAAAAAGGTTCCCACGAGGGCAGCCCCGATGCTTTCGCCCAAAACTTCTGGGGGCTCACTGATTTTACCCATGGTGAGTACCACACCCAGAACCGCTGCAACAATTCCAAGACCTGGAAGAGAGTCAGCGACCTTTGCGATACTTTGTGATGAAACCATTGCTTCTTTCTTAGTTGATTCTATGTCAATTTCCAATAACTCTGATATCTCTTCAGATTGCATGCCCATAACCAGTGCCCTGAAATTGTCGCGAATAAATTCGGCAGTATGTTTATCAGAGACAGCCCCCTTATATCTATTAAATATCTCGCTTTTATCAAAACGCTCAATATCATTTTCAATGGCAATGATACCTTCTCTTCGGGCCTTAGAACATAACTCATACAGCAACATTAAAAGTTCCATGTAAGACTTTTTAGAGGTACTCTTATGGGTGAACACTTTAAGAGTATCCTTAACGGTTAAGGAGAGGACGTTTCCTGGCGACCCGATGATGAATCCACCTATTGCAGCACCATAAATAATTATAAACGCTGCAGGCTGCCAGAGAACAGAGAGGTTACCATGATCAAGTAGGTACCCTGCGATAACAGTTGCAAAAACAACAAAGATACCGGCAATTGCATTCATTATTTCTACGCTTCCCCATTACTACCTAGACTGATGGTAGCTTTACAATTCCAGACGCTTTCTTAAGATCTCGCGCTGACGTTGGAGAATATACTGACTCAGTACATTCTCGACTTCGCTCTCTAGCTCAAAGAAATCTATCGCAACTTCATGCTCACCGCTTGAAGGTTCCGAAACTCGTAGAACTTCCCCATATACTACTATACCCATCGCGGGGTTAGTTGGCAAAAGAATCTTGATCTCGATCCACTCCCCGACCGCAAAGGTATCTTCGATGGTGAAACTGATCCCCCCCACGCTAATGGTTACGTATCTGTTGGTTGCGTTACACAGCCCCTCTCGGTCGATGGATAAGCTATCGAGAATTAAGTCTAATTTGCTGTTAATATCGCTTAGGAACTGCCACACTTTTGGATCAAATCTACTCTCAGCTTCATGGGGGACATCCCCTAAAGATAATCCTCTGAATCCAAGAATAATTTTTGACTTTATTGTTTTTTCGTTCTTGTCTACCCTTGTAACAATGATCGGTAAAATGTCATTTACCCGATAGTTTTGACGTTTTTCCATAGGAAGATCAATCGCTACTGTTAGATAATTATTCTAGCTATGACGTGCTACACCATTTCACTTTGGTGCCGTTAAAGGTAGAAGGTATGATTTTTCTCATAAACAACTGGAGTCTAGTGATAATTCCTCTTTTAAAAGATAGAGTAATCCTATCCATCTCCCCATGGTTACCTAATAGTTTTCGATTTGAATACCATAGGTTTTTAAGGAGTGAAGCATAGAGCGAGGGATTATAGTAATAATGAACGGAATATAAAAAAAATACTTTAATAAATAATTAAATAAATAGCTGATTTATTCATAAATAGTGGTGGTGGTTGATAGTAGATAATGCCTGGGGTGATAGGTACAGGTGGCGTTCTCTCATTTGAGGGTGAAGGGGAAAGAGAGGGAGGGTACAACAAGAGTGGTGATGGAATGAATAGCCTCAGGATGCTTTCGTTTTTTCAAGGTATTCTTTTGGTCTAGGCAAATATCTTGACATTTCCGGGTAGATGTTCTAATCATTATACAGTTTAAACATCTCCGAACCATCTATCCTAAAGAACTATTTCCACGGGTAATGGTCGATAGGGTATAGCTTGAAAAGGCTTTGCCTCCCGTATTTGGAAAGGGACGTTAAGAGAACGAATTGTTTTTTTCCAACACCAAATACGGATGTTGGATTTTTGTTTTATTAGGAGTAGCGGATAGGGTGTTAATGAAATAATGAATAAGTTAATTGATCCTTACCAGCGCCATATTACTTACCTGAGAATATCCATTACTGACCGGTGTAACCTAAGGTGTACCTACTGCATGCCTCCCGAAGGTGTGTCTCAACTCATCCATGATGACATTCTGAGATATGAGGAGATTGTAAGAATAGCGAGGATTGCGGTAAGTGAAGGGATTACCAGGATTAGAATTACAGGTGGCGAACCACTGGTGAGGAAAGGTGTCGTTAATTTAGTCAGCTGGTTATCCCAGCTACAAGGGATAGAAGATCTTTCCATGACCACCAATGGGATACTTTTGTCTGAATTTGCCCGACCCTTAAAAGAGGCAGGTCTTAAGAGGGTAAACATCAGTATGGATTCCTTGCAGCCTGAGCTTTTCGGTGAGATTACCAGGGGAGGGGACCTCTCAAAAGTGTGGAAGGGTATTGTGGCTGCATCGGAGGCGGGATTGAAACCAGTGAAAATTAATGTGGTAGTAATCAAGGGGTTTAACGAAGATGAGATTTTAGAGTTTGCAAAACTTACACTTAATTTTGACTTTCAAATCAGATTCATTGAATTTATGCCGGTGGGAACCCAGAATGGATGGCACCAGGAAAAGTATTTTAGCTGTACGGAGATTAGAAATGCAATTGAAAAGTATTACAGGCTTACGCCTCTTATCGTGCGGGGAAACACCAGTGGTCCCGCTGTCCTCTGCCAGTTAGAGGGCGCACAAGGGTCAATCGGTTTTATAAATGCGATCAGTAACCACTTCTGCGCTACCTGCAATAGACTGAGACTCACTGCCGATGGAAAGTTGAGACCATGCCTTTTTTCTGATGCCGAGATTGATATAAAGATGGCACTGAGAAATGGTGAAAGCGATCAGAAGCTCAAGGAGCTCCTCCACTCTGCAATTTTTAATAAGCCAGAAGGACATACTATTGCTGAGCCAACGTTTAGAAAATGCGCACGTGAGATGATCAGTATTGGAGGATAAGGTGGGGATTGCTGATATGATCGGGGAGATGAAGGTAGTGACCGTTTCCGGTGCCCACAAGGGGGTGGGGAAAACCGCCCTCACCGAACTACTCCTTCAGAGGCTTCCCGGATTTGCCGCCATTAAAATTACCATTAATGATTTATATACCAGTGTCTCCGATGAAGAAAAGGAAATCATGGTTGATGGGAAAGATACTTTCAGAATGAAAAAAAGTGGTGCTCACAAGGTGGTGTGGGTGAAAACAACGGAGCACTCTCTCCCGGGGGCAATGGAAGAAGCACTGTCGATGATTGGTACTCCACGAGGGCTTCTTATTGAAGGGAACAGTATTTTAAATCATATCACCCCTACCGTAGCCTTTTTCGTCATAGATGATGCCACCGGCCAGATGAAGCCAAGCCGTATCAATGCTCTCAAGAAAGCAGATCTCTGCATCATTAATCAAAAGAATGGTGCTCCTGTGAAAGAAGAAGCCCTTGAGAACATAAGGTCTCTCAACCCGAAGTTACACTATTTTTCACTTGATCTCGCTTCTCCCCTTGCGAGTAAAAGTGAAGACGTGCACGCTCTTGAACACTACTTGAAAGAAATGCTTTCATAAGTATGCGCTCTCCTGAATCCTCACCACGGATCCCTCATTGATATGAAATCTCTCCGGAACATCTTAGCTATTGACATCGGTGCGGGAACCCAAGATATCCTGCTCTATGACGCCACATGTAACCCAGAGAATTGCACTACCCTGATACTGCCCACACCTACCAGGTACTTTGCGCATGAAATTGAGAAATGTGTACAGGACCTCTTCATTGAGGGCAATGCCATTGGAGGTGGATCGATACCCGCACTTCTTAAAAAACATATTGAAAAAGGATATCGGGTGTACATGACTGAAGAAGCTGCCTACACTGTGAGAAATAGTCTACAAGAAGTACAACAGAGCGGGATTAACCTGGTTAAGGGCAGGGAGGCAATCAGTAATTTTAAGGGAGTCACCCTGAGGTTTCAGGAAATAGATCTCAGGTTATTAAAGGACTTTTTAAAACGCTGTGGGGAAGAGTTAGCTCCCGATCTGGTAGCAATTGCGGTGCAGGACCATGGCGTTCCTCTGGAAGGGATGTCCAATCGTGAATGGAGATTCAGGATCATAGAGCAAAGATTAAAGGAGGATAGTAGACCGGAGAGTTTTATCTATTCACCAGGTGAAATTCCTGACTGCTTTAAAAGGATGCGGGCAGTAGCGAGTACTGCAAAAAATCAGATGAACGTTGAGGTGGTGGTGATGGACACCGCACTTGCCGCAATTCTTGGGTGTAGGGGGGAATCCACTGCACCATTTTTTGTCAATGTGGGAAACAACCACACTCTGGTTGCGGTAATTAAAGAGGGAAGGATTGAAGGCTTAATGGAGCATCACACCGGCATGTTGGGTAAAGAGAAGCTTGAAAGTCTGATCGTGAGATTTATACAGGGGGCAGTAACTTCAAAGGAAATCTTAAATGATGGTGGTCATGGAGCGATTATTCTTAAGCCACCCACATCAAAGGCAGGTGAAATTATCGTCACGGGTCCCCGAAGGGAGATGTTAAGGGGCAGCAGGTTGAATGTTCGTTTTGCTGCCCCCTATGGGAATATGATGCTCACAGGACCGTTCGGTTTAGTGAGGGGTGCTCATCTTAAATATGGAATCCACTGGTAAGAAAGGTAACTGTTATAGGACATTACCCTTCACCTCAACTTTAACCACCGATTTCTTCTTATAGGTGGTGTGGATTTCTATATTCTCGCTAATAGCAGAGCCTGCCTTAAGCTTATCCTTGTCTAAAGAAACAGTAATGGTGAATCTTTTCCCTTCTTCCTTTGTTTCTACCTTGGTCTGAATGAACTTACTACTTGATGTTACTTTTTTTATCTTGATGGCATCTCCTTTTTCCTTACTCACGGTAACGTATTTAGTAAGGATGAGAGGAGGTGCCTTCTCTTCTTTAGGTGTGAGATTGATATTTCCAAAGTAGATGGCGGTGGGTGAAACTACCAGCTCATCCCTTAAATTGATGCTCACCTTAATTTCAAGTGTAGGCTTTTTTTCGCTAGTGGTAGTTAAGGTAATGGTGCCTCTTGATATACCTTGAAGGTCCTTTGCATTTTTCACCGTGAGCTCGTACTCTTTTTCATTGACGAGAGTTTTGAGTTCGTAATCAACTTTTTCATCTATGTCGGACGTTACTTTGGTTATTTTAAGCGGGGTATCCTCATTGTTGGTAATGTTTACACTTTTAGTGATGACCTCACCTTCAAAACCAGTCAGGTACAGACGGGATGAGGGAGTGACGCCAATGTACTGCTTTATCTCTCCGGAGAGCTTAATGCTCATGGTAGGGTTTTTAGGGTCGTTTGATTGGATGGTTGCTGACTTGTTAAATTTCCCGCTCATGTTATCAGTTTTAACTGAAAGGGTGATTTTGCCCTCCTGACCAGGAGGAACGGCCTTATCGAAACTGGCCACTGAGCAGCCTCAGCCAGGCTTGACTTGATTAATGAGGAGCTCAGCTTTTCCCTTGTTTTTCACAATAAAGGTGTGGGCGACTGCCGCTCCCTCATACACTAACCCTGCGTTGTGCTCAGGAGTTTCCAGGATCATTTCAGGCTGCTTTTCACTAGTCGCTTTAGGTTGCTCCTTTGCCTTAACCGGTGGGGTTTTTGAATCAGCAGGCTGCTTTTGCGACAGGGATGGGGAAGGGTCCCACAATCCCAGGCATAGAGAAATAGCACACAGATACAGTATCCAATTCAACATTAGCTTCTTCACGTTTTTCTCCTTTCTTTAAGACTGTTGTGGTTTAACTTAAATATCCTAAATTCTTTAACCGTTCCTTAATGGTTTCTATTTCTTCCTTGCTGAGATGATCTTCCTTATCTATGTTACTGTTAGATACGATGTCTCGCAATATATATACAATGAAGTCATTTACCGAATTAAACCCTGTGTTTCCAATCAGGACTCTTAAATTGTTATAGAGAGGTCTGGGGATTTTAATGGTTACTTTATTATCTTTTTTTTCGTTCATACCTTCCAACGAACTTAATCGCAGCTTTATTGTAACAGGTTAATTTAAAATGATATTTTCAAAAGAACTCAATTATCGTATTAATCAAGTTCATTGCTCATAGAATACCGCCTGCGGTATAAGTTAGCTTTTTATGAGTAGAGGGAAAACAAAGATACTTACCACATTTAAAAAATGACAGTACTTTTGTCGCTGATTATACCTACAATTTTTAGTAAAGTCAAAAATTAAAATTGAGGTCGCTACACTACCGTCACGGTGGTAGTGAAAGAGTGTGATAGGGTGTGTAAATATTTTTAAAAAAACACTCATATTTAATTTGACAAAATATAAGTAATTAAGATATATATCTTATGCTTTTTTAGATTTTTCGATGGGTAATCTAGTATCCATGGAAAAAGTATAGTCTGATGCAAAGGAAAAGATTTAAGTACCAGAGTAGAAACATATAAAATCAGCTTTTTTATAAAAATCAAATTACTATTTGGGTAAGTACCCGAAAGTATAAAAAGGAGGTGAGACTAATTATATTTAGTGCATGGGGTAAAAACGGGTTAACAATTAAAGAAAGGGGTAGTTGCGTATGGAAAAGGTGCTAATCTATGATCAAGAGAAGTGTACGGGATGCAGAAGCTGCGTGGTAGGCTGCTCTCTTTATCATGAGGGGGAGTGTAGCAAGATTCTTTCGCGTATTAATGTTGTTCGTAATGAGCGGAGTGGTGAAAGTTTCGTTGCCGGTTGTGATCTGTGTACAGATCCTCCCTGCGCTGCAGTGTGTCCCACCGGGGCGTGTGCTCTCGACCCCAAAATGGGGATTTCAAAGATCGACCAAAATAAATGTATTGGATGTAGAGAATGTTTGATTCACTGTCCTTTTGGGGCTATTGGCATTCACCCCGTTAATAAAAAGTCATTCAAATGTGACCTCTGTGAGGGACGTTCTGAAGGACCAGTATGTGCCGATTGGTGTCCTAGTGGTGCTATTACGTGGGTGAGCCCGGAGATAGCAGCTAAGACGAAAAAGAGAGTGAAACTGCAAGAGAGAATCAATGCTGCTACAAAGGCGAAGGAGGTGAGTTAATATGTACGGATGGGCTGGACAACGATTAAGAATTGATCTCACGAAAGGTAACATTATCAAAGAACCATTATCTTCTGAATACCGCAGGAAATGGATAGGTGGACGGGGCTTTAATTCAGATGTAATTTATAATGAAGTACCACCAGATATGGATCCTTTTGATCCGAGAACCAGGGTGTGTTTTGGGATGGGTCCCGTCAGTGGAACGGCTGCACCTTCAACGGGGCGCGTAACGGTTAGCTGCAAGTCACCCTTAACCGGTGGTTTCGGTGACTCAAGCATGGGTGGCCACTGGGGAGCTGAGGTAAAGTATGCCGGTTATGACCAGATTATCATACAGGGAAGAGCGAAAAAACCAGTCTATATCTGGATGGATGATGATAAGGTGGAGATACGGGATGCCTCTCACCTTTGGGGTAAGTTCCCCCGTGACGCTGATACCATAATTAAACAGGAACTTAAAGATGAAGACATCCATATCATGTCAATCGGTCCTGCCGGTGAAAATCTGGTTCGTTTTGCCTGTACCTTTAATGATATATGGAGAGCAGCGGGGAGAACTGGTCACGGAGCGGTTATCGGCTCAAAGAATCTCAAAGGTATTGCAACCAGAGGCTCCGGCAGTGTAAAAATTGCACGACCAAAGGAGTTTTTTGCGGTATGTAATCGACTAAGACAGATGTTCAAGAACGATCCCATGAAAATGGGGCTCTATGAGTATGGAAGCTTGTGCCTGATTAATTTTGCCAATAGAGACGGATGGCTCCCCTGGAAAAATTTACAATATGGTGGCACACCTCTGGCCAATAATATGTCAGGCGAAACCCATAGCAAAACCGTGCTCAAACATCGCGAAGGCTGCTATGCCTGTCCAATCTGCTGCGGACGGTTCACCCACATCAATGAAGGCAAGTGGGCAGGTGAAGAGTTTGGCGGACCTGAGTACGAACACGCTGTTCCTACCGGACCCAGGGTGGGTATCATTGAAGATGCCAATGACATTTGGCACAACGCCAGATTGACCAATGACTTGGGAATGGATGGTATTGAGACAGGTGCAGTTATTTCTGCCGCCATGGAGTGGTATCAGAGGGGTCTCATTACTGCGAAAGATACTGGCGGATTAGAACTGGAGTGGGGTGATGAAGCTGTGGTAGACCAATTGATCCAGGATATAGCCTATAGGCGTGGTTTTGGAAATATCCTTGCGGATGGCGGAGACAGGGCATCTGATAAGCTTGGCTTAGGTGACAAGGGTCATTACTACACTATTACCACCAGAGGTATGTCACTACCGGGTGATGACCCACGAGGATTAGGTTTCGGCTATGGACTCTCCTTTGCCGTGGGTACTCGTGGCGGATGCGATCATCTCCGGTCACTCTGCTGCCTCGAACTCTCAGGTGCGCTCTATCCCGGTCTCAACACTAAAATTTTGGGTGATGAGAGGCCTGCAAAACCGACCACCACGGTGGGGAAACCATACATGGTATACTATGAAGAGAATCAGAAAACGGTCACTGACTGCCTGAACGTGTGCTGTTTCACCACTCACTGGTCTTATGCGGTTCTTACCCAGGATCAGTTAGACTACTTCAATGCCTGTACTGGTATGGACATGACCCTGGAAGAATTCCTCGAGGTAGGAGAGCGTGTATATAATCTGGAGAGGGCATACTGGGCCCGCTTGATGTCAGGCGCTCGGGAAGATGTGGTGCCGGAAAGATTTACCAAAGAACCTATGCCACAGCACGTTGACTATCAAACCAATGTGGGTGCTACCCTTCCCATTGATGAGATGCTGCCTAAATACTATAAGTACAGGGATTATGAGCCAGGTACCGGATTCCCCAGTGAGAGGACGCTCAAGAAGCTAGGGCTTGATTATGTTGCTGACGATATACGGCCTTTGAGGAAGAGATATATGAGCGAATCAGAGCAGAAGAAAAAGAAGTATTACTACTAATCCCAAGGAAAAGGAGTGATGTCTATGGCAGTAATGACTAAACAACAGGCTAAACATTTTGCAGAGATGAACGACTTCTTCCTTGATCTCCTCAACTTGCTTAAGGAGAAGGGGATTATAAATAATCAGGAGCACCGGGTAATGCTTTTGACAGGTTTTGAGAAACTGGTTCTAAATCTGGAAAAGAAGAAAATCATCTCCGTAAAAGAAGCCAAAGACGCTATTGCGAAGGGGTTCACCTCCTTAGTATATGCTTTGGCAAAGTAAAGATTTAACATCTGATTTATAGAGAGCGCCTCTCACCTTAGTGGGAGGCGCTCTCGTAAAAGAGGTTATAAGGTATGACGGTAAATATGAGGTATTACGGTTTGGTAGCGGCTGCTACCAAAAAGGCCCAGGAGGATATTGAGTTTAAAAAAGGTACCACTGTTGAAGAAGCTCTCAAAATGCTCGTGGAAAAATATGGTAAGGAATTTGAAAAGGGACTCTTTGTTGAATCGGCGTTTGCAGATAATAAGATTATTACACCTAACCTTTTACTCAATAAATCGAGAATTCAATGGGCACAGGATTTCCCCCTCGGTATTAAAACCCCTCTTAAGGATGGTGATGTACTGTGGATGGGGCTTATTATTGGAGGGGGTGAAGAAAACATATTTTAACCTTGTTTAGTGTTCAATAGTTAAAGAGTTACGTGCGCTGACCTATTACAGTAATTCATTCACTATACTCATACCATTAAACACCAGTTCATATAGTCATTCCTCACGCATACCTCATCTTTAGGTTTCCTCTTATGCTCTGATTTAACTGAAGTATATGCAAAGTAGTGTATAGTTTTTTATGGACTCACCATCGATTAAGGTGATGCATGTTTATTATTCATTAATGGAATAAGCGTACGTAATCAGATGGAAGAAGTTGCTCAAGTTTTATCACTCATTGTATACGTATCTCATAATGATATACTATAGTAAACGACTAAAGAAAGTTGTCATTACGAGGAGTCCTTGATAATGCCGGACGACGATCTCATGAGATTACTTCGCTCCGCTCGTAATGACACTCCTTATGTCAATTTATTTAAATCGCTCACTATAGGTAGCGCTCATTCAAAATTGTAAAAATTTTTTTTGCCTTTTAATTTATATTGTGGTAGAAACCACTTTTGCATAACTATGTAAAAGTTAAAGAAACGTAAAGTTTAAGCATTGAACTAACTAACCCAGAAAGGAGCTTTCTATGACAGCAAAAACACACACCTCAAAAAAAGTTCCTATTCCCCCCTATCCGGGGAAGAGAGAGAAGGGTAAGGAGAGCCTGATCAAGGTTGCTGCCCTTCAGTTCGAACCCCACATTGGTGATAAGGAACATTCCGTGCACGAAGGGCTTAAGCTGATTGAGAAGGCAGGAAAGCAGGGCGCAAAGCTCATGGTACTGCCTGAGCTTTCCAATACCGGCTATAGTTACAATACCCGGGAAGAGGCCCTTGCCCTGGCCGAGTCAGTTCCCGAAGGTCCCACCACCCAGGAGTGGATCAGGATGGCCAAGAAGTACGATGCCTATCTCTGCGCAGGTATCACCGAGCGAGAGGGCAACTGTCTCTATAACTCGGTGGCGGTAGTAGGGCCTGAAGGTCACCTTGGCACCTACCGTAAGACCCACCCCTGGAATGAGGAGAAGCTGTGGTTTGAGCAGGGTAATCTGGGGTTTCCGGTGTTTGAGCTTCCCTTTGGCAGGATCGGCTGCCGCATCTGCTACGACGGGTGGTTTCCAGAAGTCACCGCCATTTATGCTGCATTAGGGGTTGATATCCTCTGTGACTCGACCAACTGGGTAGTAGTTGACCCACTTCAGACCTTCAAGAAGCCCACGGCTGCCTATACCGCGCAGGCACAATCACTGATGTACTCCATCTACACCATTTGTGCGGACCGGATCGGGGTGGAGCGGGACTGCACCTTTATTGGCAACAGCTGCATTATCTCCCCCATCGGGGAGTTTGTGGCAGGGCCTGCCTCACCTGATAAGCCTGAGCTGGTGATGGCTGAGATCAATGTGGTAGCAGCCCGCTATCGAAACTGGTCTGAGCTGAACAGTAAATTTACTGATCGGCGCACTGACCTCTATGACCCGTACCTGGGGTATGACCCTGCAACCAGAAGAAGAAAGGAGTAAGACCATGGCAAAGAAAGCGGTATCACCATTTCTTCCCCTTGCCCAGAAGTATGCACAAGGGCTCAAGGTAAGTTTAAAGGACCTCTCGATAGCAGCCTTGAGGTCAATGTTTGGTCATGTCTACTACATTTGGCGGACGTTTAAGCCCGCGTTAGGATTTGATCAAGGGCTTGCGACCTACGGAACGGTGTGGGAGGAGCTGGCAGTGGTCTCTTTTCAGGGGGGGCTGCAGGCGCTGGGATTAAAAGAGGTAAAAGATCTTCCCACCTTTGGAAAGATTGTGCAGCACTGTTTCACCGGTGTTCCTGCGATTTACGAGATCAAGCGCAATGAGGCCGATGAACACGTGGGGCACGTATTGTGGTGTGCCAACCCGGCCTATGGTCCTGCTGACAGCCGGTTTAACCGTAATGACTACTACCGCCAGGAGGTGTATTTGACCTTCACCTACTTAAGGAAGCTGGTTGAGGAGGCAAAGAAGACGGGGCTTAGAGACGATATTGAGATAGAGCTTCCCAGCGGTCGCTGCCGGGATGGGTCTGCCTGCGCCTGCCAGATTGTGCTGAGGACCCCCCGAGCCGATAAGATGAGACCCTTGCCTGAGGTAAAGTACTGTTTTGTTGAAGATCAGATGGGGA
>Ga0315295_10001967_pt1 | contig 17497 bp, 11 predicted proteins | sample YL17G14_0_MG_FD_204453 | JGI IMG/M metagenome (GOLD analysis project Ga0315295, IMG submission 204453) | Sediment microbial communities from Yellowstone Lake, YNP, Wyoming, USA - YL17G14_0 | ecosystem: Environmental > Aquatic > Freshwater > Lake > Sediment | place: USA: Wyoming | collected... | reverse complement strand
AGAGCTCGGGTCGACCTTTCCGGTCTTGATGATATCGGCGTCTTCATCCGGGAAAACGATCACGTCATAGTCGGCCCGGAGGTCGAGCTTCTTGTCCTTGGTCCCTTTGAAGGCGTCGTTGTGCATGGTGGCATAGGGTATGCCGAGGTCATCAAAGACATAACGCGTCCAGCCCTCGTCCATGTTGCTCCGCCAGGACTGGTACAGTCCTATCCGCGGATTCTTGAGGGAAGCCTTGGGAACGGCCGCGATGTCGGCCAGTCCGTAGATGGGGAGGTGCGTCTTTTCCTCCTGGGCGGCCAGGATTTTCCGGACGGCCGGGCTGTTTTTTACCAGGAAGCTGCCGGGGGGGAGATCGAATCCAGGTCCCTTGACCGCTTCCTTGGAGCGGTAGATTTCGGCTTTTTCCTTGAGCAGCGCGAACACGGCGGCGTAAGAGGCGTTGACCCGGGTGTCGAGGATAGAGTAAGAATCGCCCGGCACGGTCGCCGCGGGAGCCGTCACTCTCTGGAATATGGCCGTCTCGGCTTCGAAAGGCTCGTCCACCTGGTCGCAGAGAACTCCCATCTGTAACGGGAGGGTCCACCCCGCATTGTCGTAGGGGGGGACCGGCGGACCGCCGGGATACTGACGCAGGTCCGGGTACGTTTGGCGCTCCAGAAGAGCCCAGGCATAGGGCTTATAGGGCTGGGCCATTTTGACCACGAACGAACCGGCCGGGTAGGCCTTTCCCCCGGCGACGAAATCGGCCTTGGCCTGCTGGATTTCGATGCCGCCGGTCATCAGGATGTCGATCATCCGGAGAGCCGTCGGGAGGTCGTGCTGAACGGCGGGGATGACAAAGGCATAAGGCTGGTTTTTGTCGGTATGTTCGATAGAGTTCTTGTACATCTGGTAGAAATTGAACAGGAAATCCTCTTTGTGAAGGGCGGCGGTCTTGACCAGGCTCAACGACAAGGTCAGCTCGTAATCGACGAGGTCCCGCAGCCGCCACCATCCACCCGGCCAGGGGTCGGGGAATTCCATCCTCTTCTCGTAATAGGATTGCGGGATCTCACTGGGCTCGATGTAGACGGGGGTGGCCACTCTCGCCGAAGCCATTTCGCTGAGGAGGCCGACCACATTGTGGAGCCAGGAGGTGTCGTCGCAGGCGCCGATCCACCAGCCGGTGAAGCTGCGGCCGTGATTGACTCCACTGAAGCCGTTCTTCTGGAGGTCGTAGGCCATGTTCGCCCCGCAGAGGTTGACGCCCCGCCAGAGAAGAGGCTGGACGTTTGGAACCGGCGGGTCCATAAACGGCGGAATAAAGAGGCGAGCCGCCGTCGAGCCCATCTGGTGCTCATCGATATGGATCTGGGGGAGCCAGTCGTGGTAGAGGACCTGGTTTACTGCCCTTGTTTCGGGCAGGTTGAACATGAACCAGTCGCGGTTGTTATCGTGACCGGCGTAGTGATGGTAGATCCAGGGCATCGGCCCGCCCTCGTATTTCGTCCCGACGTACTTTCTGTACCAGTCGACCACCATCTGGTTCCCGTCCGGGTTGTGGGAGGGAACGAGGAGGACAATGACGTCGCGGAGAACCCGGTCGGCGTCGAAGGGGGTGTTGCCGGTGACCAGCTTATGGGCGAATTCCATGGCCATCTGGGTGGCGGCGACCTCCGAAGCGTGGAGGCTGCAGGTGATGAGTAGAATAGCCTTGCCTTCGGCCGCCAGCTTTTTCGCCTCCTCGGGGGAAAGCGTCCGGGGATCGCGGAGTTTCTTGACGATCTCCCGGTAGCGGTCGAGACGGGCCAGGTTCTCCTCCGTGCTGATCACGGCCATGATCATCGGCCTCTTGAGCGTCGATTCCCCGATGGTGAAGAGCTTAAGCTTGCCCGATTCCCCATCCAGCTTCTCGAAATAGGCCTTGATCTGGCTGTAATCGGCCAGCTTGCGGTCGGCCCCTACCTTGTGGCCCAGGAACTGCTCCGGTGAAGTCTGGGCCGCCGAGAGCCAGGGGAAAAGAGCGATAAGGAGCGCGGCCACAGAAACCTTGCGGATGATCATTCTTCCCGGCATGGAAGCCTCCTTGGAAAAAAAGATAGTCCTCTATCTATCACTTGCCCTTGGCATAGTCAAGAATGGCCGCCGTCTTGGCGGGGCGCCGGCGGGGAGTCCGGCAATTTTAAAACCTGGGGAGTTTCTAATCCCGCGATTGGCGCAGAAGGAACATCCGGAGGAGCTGCATAGCAGCCATGGCCGTGGAGGCGACATAAGTCAGCGCGGCGGCCGAGAGGACCCGCCGGGCGCCGTCGAGTTCCTGGCCTCTCAGGTAGCCGCGCTCTCCCAGCAGGGCCATGGCCCGCTTGGAGGCGTTGAACTCCACCGGCAGGGTGAGCACGCTGAAGAGAACGGCGCCGGCAAAGAGAAGGATGCCGATGTCCATCAGGATGCTCGGCCCCTTCTGGCTCATGAAGAAGCCGATGAGGAAGATGGGGAAGGCCAGGGTCGAACCGAAACTGGCGACGGGATAGATGCCGTTGCGGATGTGGAGCGGGGCATACCCGGTGTGGTGCTGAAGGGCATGTCCGGCCTCGTGGGCGGCGATGCCGAGGGCGGCGATGGATTTGCTCTCATAGACTCCGGCCGACAGGCGGAGAACCCTTTTCCGCGGGTCGTAGTGGTCGCTTAGCTGTCCGGGTGTCTCTTCGACCGGCACCTGCCCGGCGCCGCCCAGGTTCAGGATCTCTTTGGCCATCTGAGCCCCCGAGATCCCCGAAGTGGCGCCGATCTTGCTGTACTTGGCGTAGGTCCTGCGTACTCTGGCCTGAGCGTAGAAGGCCAGAAGAAGCGGCGGGATAATAAGAAAATATGTATAATCCCAAAAAAACATGGTCTCCTTCCTCCTTTATTTATGATACCCGGTTGTCCCCGTGCCTGTCAACGAAACCGGCAGCCGGGCCAGTGTCCCGTCTCGTAGATTCCTTGCCAAAGTCCTCTGATTGGACGGGACACTTCCAGGGAGGAGTCAAGCTCCCCCCTCGGCGCTTTGCTGACCCCCTGAGGGGAACGACGCCGTCCCCCTCAAACTCCCCCCGCGGTGGCGCGTCTTCCGGTGATTATGACATAGCCAAGGTACTTGTGAGACGCGCCACTAGGTCCCGCGACTCAATAGATCGGGCGGCCTGATTGACAACCGGAGAGGCCCTCCTTTATTATGACGATGATCCTGGATGAGAATCTGACAATGGAGGACCGATGAAGCTGAAGAAACGATCCCGGAGGATCGCTCTGATCGCGCTCCTCTCTGTGCCCCTCGTCCTGGCCGCTCAGACCGCCCAGGAAAGGGAGGCCCGGGCGGCGTCCTACCTAGTCCAGGCTGATGACGCCTACGCCAAGGGCGATTACGAGAAGGCCATCGAGGAATATCTCCTCGTTGTCCAGACCTCCGGAAGCAAGATGAACCTCTCCCGAGCCCATATGGGCCTCTCCCTTTGTTACTTCTACCTCGATGACGTCCAGAGCGCCGAAAAGTATATCCTCAAACTTTTAGAGAACGACCCGCAAAAAGAAGTTTCCTCCCTCTTCCATCCCCAAGCCTATGTGGACCTCTTTAATAAAGTCAAAAAGGAGAATGAGGCAAGGCTCAAGTCGGGTGGTGCAATCGCCCCGGTCGAACCTGTGCCGGAAGCCGGAAAACAGGCAGGGACAGAACGCGAACAGAAGGTCGTCCCGGAAGGGATCCTGGGGAAGGAGGGCGGCCACTTTGAGGTCGATGTGCATTTCTCTGCTTGGAGCATCGACCCGGCCAAGGGGGCCTTCGAAAGCTCGATAACCAGCCGGATCGCCAACGAGATCCGCGACCAAGTGACCGAACAGCTCAGGCAATATTACGGCGGGACGCTGGTTCCGTCTTCTTACGAGGAAAGCCTGTCTCTTGATTCTCAGGGCTCGAACACCGGCTTCGAGGTTCGGTATTATCCTCAGGGCAGGGGCGGCTCCATGAGCATCGGCTTCTCCCTGGAGAAGACGAGGATCAAGATCATGGTTAAGGGGCCGGTGACCCAGAGGTACGCCGACGGTTCAGTGGCCACCGTTGAAGCGGATTCCTTGGTCGAAACGAATCCGTTCACGACCAACCTGAGCTTCCGCTGGGATTTCCTCCCCTCCCGGCGGGTGACCCCATATTTCGTCTTCGGCCTGGGGATTGGTCCGCTCGAAGGCACGGCCTCCTATGTCTATTCCGGCACCTACAGCCGCGGCAGCGGTCAGGCCGGCATTTCCGGTGAAGAGACCAAGACATTCGATGAACTGCGCGCCGAGGAAGAGATCGAACTGGACCGATTTGTCCTTCTCCACACCGCCTTCGGCTTCAAAGGGGATGTCTACAAGGGATTCACTTTGAAAGCCGAGGTGGGTTTCTGGGATGGCTTGGTTCTCCGCGGCGGCTTAGCCTATCGGTTCTGAACGGGACAGTCGCTTTTCATTCCCTTGATGCCGGGGTATAATGGATCCGACCGTGCTAGACGGGGAGCTAGCGGTGCCCTGTAGCCCACAACCCGCTCCAGTGGGGTCGACGGCCTGACCGAGGCCGGCCCTTTTCTGGCCCGTGCCCGGGGGGGAGGCTGTGAAGGTTGGGGCCCTGCGCAAAGAGCTTTCTGTGAACCCCGCCAGGACCGGAAGGTAGCAACGGAAGCAGAACGGTCTCTTGTGCGGCAGTCAGCCTTGCCTGAGCCGAAGTCCCGGGTAACGCAGGGGAGGGCCGTTCGAAGCCGGCCGCACGGTCGCTCCCTATTTCATTAAGAACCCCCACCTCATTCGACTTGCCTAAGAGGCAAAAAGCGTTTGGGCCTGCCTGATTCTTGCCCGAACCGGCACACCGTACGGACAGGCTCTTTCGCACGAGCCGCAGTCCCGGCAGGCGAGGGCTGTTTCTCCGGACGATAGAGCCGAGTAAGCCGCCCCGGCGGCCGCCGCCTTCCCATAGCTTTCATGATAGGCAAGGAGCCGCTGGATCTCCGTGGTCGCGATACGGGAGGGACATGACCGGCGGCAGCGGGCGCAGAGACGGCAGTAGTCCCGGCCGTTCTCGGCGACGTGAAGCAAGACGGCGGACCTCTCTTCTGAAGTCAGCGCGGTCCCGGCCGCGGCCAGGTCCTCCTCCATCTGCTGCCGGTTCAGCATCTCGGTGACGGCGCTCGTGACATGGCGGTCCTCCAGCACCCATTTGAGCATGGCCTGGAAGAGGGAAGACGTCCCCGTCCGGTACCTGTCCAGGTTCTGCCGGCGGCCGCCCACCTTGAGCGTCTTCATGGCGATGACGCCGATGTCGTGCGCTGCCGCCAGTTCGATAAGGTCTCTCATCCGGCTGACGCCGAGGTAGTCATCGTAGGTCTCGACATCCTGGGAAGGCTCCTCGATGTCGAAGACGTTGTAGCCGACCTGGACGACATCAAAGCGCCCGCATTCCACGGCTTTGTGGATTACGTTTTCGTGGTTGGAATGGCAGGACAGTCCGCGGAACCGGCACTTCCCCTCCTTCTTCAACCGCTCAAAGGCGCCGGCGACCCGCTCATCCACCAGCTCTTCCGGGCGCTCGGCGCCATGGATGGAAAGAACGTCAATATAATCGGTCTGCAGGCGCCCCAGGCTTCCCTCGACCGAACGGAGGATGGAGTCCCCATCCCAACTGCCTCGGAGATGGAACTTGGTGCAGACGAATATCTTGTCCCGGCCGACCTCCTTGAAAAGGCGGCCGATCTGGCGCTCGCTGTTCCCGTTGCCGTAGGAAGTGGAGGTATCAACGTAGTTCACTCCGCGCTCGATGATCTCACGGAAGAGCGACCAATCGGGCAGAGGGCTGCCCCCGAGGCTGATTTCGGAGACGGATAAACCGGTTCGGCCCAATCGGCGGTACCCCATCCCTCCCTGCTTTTGGCTTTGCGCTTGGGCCGGGACGGACTTCGAGGCGCCTGGAAAGCGCGGCATCGACGCTATCCCTCCGAGCGCCAGGCTTTTCAAAAACCTCCGTCTGGAATGGGGCATCATTTTCCTCGGTTCATCCGTCCGGCCGTCATGATTGTTCGTCCCTGCCCGGAAGCACGCTGAGCTTGGCCAACAGACTCCGAACCTGCGCCTTGACTGTTTCATCCAATGGCAGCAGGGGAGGACGGGGGGCTCCGCCCTCATAGCCCAAGAGATCGAGGGCATACTTGATGGCGGGGATGCCCAGGGTCTGGGTCAAGGCTTTGTTTAGCGGCGCGAGGTCCAGCTGCAGTTTGCGGGCCTCGACAAGCTTCCCGCGGCGGTAGAGCGTTTGGACCTCGACGCAGAGCTCCGGGACGACCGCGGCCAGAGCCAGGATGCCGCCGCTTGCGCCGAGCAAAAGTCCGGCCAGAAAAAGGCTTCCCGTCCCCAGGAGGAAGGAGAAGTCGGGCCGGACCTCGGGGACGACCTCGGTGAGGTTGGACAGCATTCCCGAGCTGTCCTTGATACCGGCGATATTGGGATGATGGGAGAGTTCGATGACAGTGGGCGGCGCCACCGAGATCCCGGTGTTCTGGGGGATGTTGTAGACGAGCAATGGAACGGGCGACTTGTCGGCGACATCGAAATAAAAACGCTTGATCAGTTCCTGGCTCATCAGTGACTTGTAATAATGAGGGGGCTTGACGAGGACGGCGTCCGCCCCGAGCCCGGCCAATCGGCCGGCCAGCTCTATGGTCAGCCGGGTCGATTCGCGCGACGCGCCGGCGATGACCTTCATTCCCGGCCCGGCCGTCGCCCGGGCGGCGGCGACCAGCTTTTCCGATTCTGCATCATTGAGCAAGACCGCTTCACCGGTTGAGCCCAGGACCACATAGCCCGCAAGGCCCGTCGCGTTGTATCGGAGGATGTTCCTTCTGAACCCCTCGACGGCGACCTCGTCGCCGGCGAAGGGCGTCGTCAACGCGGCGAGGACGCCTTCGAAGCCTTTGCCCATGACCGTCTCCTTTCCGGTTTAATTTTCATCCTCGATCTTCCGGAGTTCCTCTTCACTCAGCCCGAAGTAATGCCCGACTTCGTGGAACACGACCTCTCTGACCCGTTCTTTGATCTCCTCCTCCGAGGCGGAGAGGCGTTCAATCGGCTCCTGGTAGATGACGATGACGTCGGGGGGCAAGTTCCCGTAATAGGAGCCGCGGTCTTTGAGAGGGACGCCGTGATAGAGCCCGAGCAACATGCCGGCCGGCGCTCGCGAAGAGCGGCGGCTGGGCGGCCTTTCCGCGACCAGGACGGCCAGATTCTCGATCCGCTCCCGGAACTTCTTGGGCAGGGAGGCGACCGCTTCAGCGACCAGGCTCTCGAATTTCGCTTTGTCCATGGAGCGCGACTGCCTCTTCCTCCGTCATTTTTCGATGCCCAGCCGGGCTCTCACTCCCCGGGTATAATAGTGTTTCTTATCTTTCATCTCCGTGACCAGGTCGGCCCGCCTGATAATAGAAAGTGGAGCGTACCGGCCGGTCAACACGAGCTCGACTTCGGCCGGCTTCTGGTCGAGAAGTCCGAGGACGTCCTTTTCTTCGAGCAGGCGGAAGTGCAGGGCGACATTGACCTCGTCCAGGACGACGATGGAGTAAGAACCCGAGAGCATGGCCCGGCGGCATTTCTCCAGCCCGGCCCTGGCCCTACGGATATCTTCTTCATCGGGGTTTTCGGTGACATGGACGAAGCCTTTCCGGCCGAACTGCTCGATGGTGATCAAAGGCTTTAGTTTGCGGGCGGCGGCGAGTTCCCCGTAGACTTGTCCCTTGAGGAACTGTCCGATGTAGGTGCGGAGGCCGTGGCCGGCGGCCCGGAGGGCCAGGCCGAGCGCCGCCGTGGTTTTGCCCTTGCCGTTGCCGGTATAGACTTGGATGTATCCTTTGAACTTGGCGGCCATGGCGGGTCTATTTTAACTCACTGGGAATTCCAGTCAAATCATTTGGGGATGCGGTTTGACGAGCGGCGAACCTGCTTCTATAATTAATAGTAATGAAACTTCGTCCGAGTGATATCGACCCGACGATCGACGCCGCCCTGAAGGAGGACATTCCTTCGGGCGACCTCACCTCGGAGTGCCTTCTTTCCGCCGCCTCCAGGTCGCGGGCCGTTTTCCTGGCGAAAGAGGCGGGAGTCCTGGCCGGCATCGATGTCGCCCGGCGCGTGTTCGAACGGATCGATCCCGGAGTACGGTTTTTTGTCCTTTTCCGGGACGGCCGGGCATTCGAGGCCGGAGACATATTGGGCGAAGTCCGGGGCCCCTCCATTTCCCTGCTCAAGGGCGAGCGCACCGCCTTGAATTTTCTGCAGAGGATGTCGGGCATCGCCACCCGGACGCGCCGGTTCGTGGAGGCCGTTGCAGGGACGGGCGCTAAGATCCTGGACACTCGAAAGACGACGCCGACGCTCCGCCGGTTCGAAAAATATGCGGTCAGGATGGGGGGCGGGGAGAATCACCGTTCGAACCTCTCCGAGATGGTGTTGATCAAGGATAACCACCTGACCCTTGTCGGCGGCATCTCGGAGGCCGTCCAGAGGGCCAGAAAGAGAGTGGGGCGGCAGGGGATGATCGAGGTCGAGGTCGGAGATTTCGAGGCGGCTAGGGAAGCCGTGGCTTCCGGGGCGGACAGGATCATGCTCGACAACATGCCCCTGAACAGGATGAAGCCGGTCGTCCGCTGGCTCAAGGGCAGGGTCCCGGTTGAAGTCTCCGGCAAGGTGGATCTGGAGCGGGTGAAGAGGATCGCCGAGCTGGGCGTCGAATATATCTCCGTGGGGAGCCTGACGCATTCCTTCCGTTCGGTCGATATCAGCCTCGAGTTCAAGGAGGGACGATAGCATGCCGAGACACCGCGTTTTCCGGTCCGACCTTCTGGTCGTGGGCTGCGGCATCGCCGGAGCAAGCGCCGCCCTGGAGGCGGCCAAGCGGGGCCTCCGCGTGAATATCGTCACCAAGGCCCAGGAGCCGGCCGACTCCAACACCCTTTATGCCCAGGGCGGGATCGTTTCGCTGGGTAAAGACGACAACCCCCAGATACTGATGGAGGATCTCATCAAAACGGGCGACGGCATCAACAACCCCGAGTCTGTGGAAGTCCTGGCCAGCCAGGGCTGGGAGCTTGTGGAGAAGATCCTGATCGAGGAACTGCGCATCCCCTTTACCCGGAGCAACGAAGACGAATTGGACTACGCCCAGGAAGGCGGGCATTCGCGCCGCCGCATCCTTCATGTCAAGGACACGACGGGCCGGACGATCGAGGAGAAATTCGTGGAGGCGCTCGGAGGATACAGCAACGTAACCTTGTTGACCGGGCATACGGCCGTCGACCTCCTGACGGTTCCCCACCATTCCCGGAACCTGATGGCCTATTATCGCGAGCCCCAGTGCCTCGGGGCCTATGTACTGGACAATGCCGCCGGCCGCGTCGACATCTTTTTCGCTCCCTACACCATCCTGGCGACGGGAGGCTGCGGGGCCGTCTATCTCTACACCTCGAACCCCCGCGAGGCGATCGGCGCGGGGTACGCCATGGCCCACCGGGCCGGGGCCCGCATCGTCAACATGGAGTATATCCAGTTCCATCCCACCTCGCTCTTTCATCGCGAGGCCGACGGCTTCCTCATCTCGGAGACTGTGAGAGGAGAGGGGGCCCGACTGAAAACAAGAGAAGGCCTGACCTTCATGGAGAAGTACAGCGACAAGCGCGATCTGGCCCCTCGCGATGAAGTGACCCGGGCCATCTATGAAGAGATGACGAACAGCAACTCGAGTTATGTCCTTCTCGACCTTGCCTCCTACGCCAAGGTGGACATCAAGAAAAGGTTTCCGTACATCTACCGGACCTGCCTCGAATACGGCATCGATATCACCAAAGAGCCGATCCCCGTGGTGCCGGCCGCCCACTACTGCTGCGGCGGCGTTTTGGTGGACAGCTGGGGAAGGAGTTCGCTGCGCAACCTCTACGCCGTGGGGGAAGTGTCCTGCACCGGGGTCCACGGGGCGAACCGTCTGGCCTCCACCTCGCTCCTGGAAGGGTTGGTCTGGGGAACGCGGGCCGCCCAGGACATCGCCGCCCATTTCGACCCGGCGCTGCCCTATGGGCCCGAGGAGATTCATCCCTGGTATTATCCGGAAAAGGAAGAGGAAATCGACCCCGCCCTTGTCAACCAGGATTGGCTGAGCATCCGCTCGACGATGTGGAACTATGCGGGCATCATCCGCACCAAAAAAAGGCTGGAGAGGGCCAAAGCGGATCTGGAATACCTGCGGCACCGGATCGAGAAGTTCTACAAGGAAGCCAGGATGGATCCCAAAGTCGTCGGGCTGAAGCACGGGATCCAGGTGGCCTTGATGATCACTCATGCGGCCCTGGCCAACTCGGTCAGCCTGGGCGCTCACTTCCGGAAGGATTAATTGAATTTGAGGAGTCTTTTTTTATTCCGGACCGCGGTGAGGATCTCCGGCGCCAGTTTATCGAGGTCGCTTTTTTCGTAATCGGAGCTCTTGATTTCCACCCGGTCCTCGGCGACCAGACAGACCACCGCTTTTGTGGTTTTGGCCAAGCTGGTCCGGGAATTCCTCTGGTCTCTGGCCATCTCGGTGACCTGGATGGTCATCTTCTCTTTCGACTCAAAGGACTGGATCAAAACCACGACCTGGATATCCTTGTTTGTGTCGTCATCGTCTTCCCCCACAAAAAACTCACGGTGGACAAAATCCTCGCCCGGGTAAGGCCCCATCTCCTTGACCTCGGCGTGGATTTTTTTTAGAACGGCGAGATGCTTATTCCACTCACCGGGTCCACCCGGACCGGCCAGGGCAGCCAGGAACCCGAATAAAAAAAGGACGGTCCCGGTAACTGGGCGCGGGATGAGCGGCGGGCTCTTTGGCAGCCGGTCTCTCTCGGTCTTCATGGGGATCACTTATTGATATTATAAAAAATGAGAGGCCAGCGCAATCCGGAAGCGAATCCCTCAAAAAATCCATTAATTTGGAGAAAATTCAAAAATTTGGATAACGGCGCTATCTATATTTTATAAGTTATTGATTTTAAATAAAATATGATTTTAATACTCTGGCATATATCTTGCTTATAAATAGACCAGATTGATGTTTAATTATGGCCTGCCTCAAAGGAAAAAGGAGGTGAGAATAGTCAGGTATAGGATCGCGCTTAGGATGGAGTTGCGGGTGGATAAGGTTTGTCCGCCCAAGGTAAAGTGTCGAGTTTAGGAGAAAAAGGAGGAAAATAGTGAGTAAATGGCGTAATTGTTTACTCGCTCTAGTTGGCATCCTCGCTGTCGGCGGAATGCTTTCCGCCCAGGCTCCTGCCGGTAGAGTTTACGGTGTGGTCTCAGATTCGGACGGCAACGCCCTCCCCGGCGTCACCGTCGAAGCGACCAGCCCGAAGTTTATCGGTAAGGCCACGACCGTGACGGATGCCGAGGGCATCTACCGTCTGTTCGCCCTCCAGCCCGGGACATACAATATCACTTACAACCTGCAGGGTTTCAAACCCCTGACCAGACAAGGGATAAACGTCCAGCTGGAAATGACGGTTAAAGTGGATGTCATACTGGAGATGGGTGCCCTGGAAGAGGAAGTGACGGTCATCGGGCAGTCGCCCCTGATCGATGTCAAGAGCACGGTCAAGGGTATGAGTATGACCAAAGAGGTGTTCGAAATTCTTCCCCGCGGAAGAAACTTCGACACCCTAACAACGGCCGTTCCAGGCGTCAACTATGAGCCCTGGTTAGGCGGCATTTCCGTTGACGGCGCGTCCGGTGCCGAGAACATGTTCTACATCGACGGCACCGACATCACCGCCACCCAAACCGGTACTCGTCAGCAGTCGGCGACCTTCGAGTTCATAGACGAGGTCCAGATCAAGGCCAGCGGCTACTCGGCCGAATACGGCGGAGCCCTGGGCGGTGTGATCAGCGTCGTGACCAGGCAGGGCGGAAATGAGTTCCACGGCGAGGGCATCTTCTTCTACGAGGGGTCCAAACTGACGGGGAAAGAGAGAGACACTCTCCGCCTCAACCCCTATGACATCATGGTGGCCGAGTATGTCAACTACCAGGACCTCTACGGGAAGGACCTCAACCACCGCTATGAAGGCGGTTTCAGCCTGGGCGGTTACATCCTCAAGGACAGGCTGTGGTTCTTCGGTTCGGTGTTGCCTGTCTACAATCCGATCACCCGCACGGTCGACTACCTGTCCACCCCGATCGCAGACAACCTGGCCTACACGCAGAAAAATTACCAGTACAACTTTCAAGGCAAGCTTACGGCCCAGCCCGCCGGGTTCATGCGGCTCGGCGCCTCCTACACCAATAACTTCACCAAGTACAAGGGCAACCTCCCCGCCCGCGACGGGACCGGAAGCATCACCGACGTTTATGAGCAGTACGGATTCAGCTATCCCAACTACTCGTTTTCCGGATTCGCCGACCTGACCTTCGGCAACAACTTCATGGTCAACGTCCGGCTTGGCCGGTTCTTTTACAACACGACCGACCAGCTCGTGAACTCCAGCGCACCCCGCTGGCTCCTGACCGGAAACGGCACCCAGTATTACAACGGCACCCCGCTCGAAATCCCCGTCCTTTACCAGAGACCCAGAGGCTGGCAGAACCATGCCCGGATTTACGAGTACAAGAAGGCGGAAAGGTATAAAAACCACGCCGAAGCCGATTTCACGTACTATCTGAACCTCGCCGGCGAGCACGCCTGGAAGGCCGGAGTCGGCTATGTCCGCCAGGGAGAAAACGAAGACAGCTCGGTCAACTCCGAGTATCCCGAAACCTACTTTAACTGGGGCCGCCCCCTGGTCCTCTTCGGCGTGACCTACCCCTCCGGGACCTATGGCTTCACTGAAGTCCGCGGCAATGCGGACACCGGTCCTTTCGGCTCGTTCTACAACGTCTACAACGAGCGCTGGGCCCTCTACCTCCAGGATTCCTGGACGGTCGCCGACAAGCTCACCCTGAACTTTGGTCTGCGCGCCGAATCGGAGTACATGCCTCCCTACACGGCTGACCTCCCACCCGGCTACGAGACCTGGAGACCCATGGAATTCGCCTTCGGGGACAAGCTGTCTCCGCGGATCGGGTTCGTCTATGACGTCTTCGGTGACGCCAGCCTGAAGGTGTTCGGCAGCTACGGCCGCTATTACGACAACCTCAAAACGTACATGGCCGTCCATTCCTACGCCGGGTTCAAGTGGAAGAGCGCCTACTACCAGCTGAACGACTACAGATGGGATCAATGGGGAGCCATGCCGCCCCCGAACAGCCCCTTGATCAAAGTTGAGGATGTCAACGGCAATCCGGTCGACGCCGTCATCGACTGGCGCGCTCCTTCGTTCGAATCCACCGACCCCGACCTCAAACCCGTGAGCCAGGATGAATTCTCCGGCGGTGTCGAAAAGATGATCATGGAGAACTTCTCCTTCACCGGGCGTTTCGTTTACAAGCACCTCCGCTACATGATCGAAGACGTGGGAGTCCTCGTCCCCGGCCTCGGCGAGCAGTACTTCGAGGCCAACCCGGGCTACGGCTACACTCTCCACGAGGGCAACGGCACCGGCAAGATGGATCCCAAGTACCCCGAGACTCCCAAGGCCAAGCGCGAATACTACGGCCTCAACCTGAGCTTCGACAAGAGATTGTCCAACAACTGGCTGGCCGGGTTCTCCTACACCTGGAGCCAGCTGCAGGGCAACTGCTCAGGTCTGGCGGCCGCCGATGAATTCGGACGCGTCAGCCCCTACGTCGAGAGAATGTTCGACAACTGGGCTATGGCCGTTACCAAAGACTTGAGCACTCTCGATGGCCCGCTTCCCACCGACCGCACCCACTTCTTCAAGTTCTATGGCGCCTACACCTTCCCCTTCCGCCTGACCGTGGGCACGGTCATCAACGCCATGAGCGGCGTGCCCACCACCGAGTCCTGGTCGGTCCTCGGCGCCTATTTCTATCCCTTTAGCCGGGGCAATCAGAGAAATGGGACTTCCGGAGACGACATTTTCTCGAGCCGTTCGCCCTTCCTCTGGTTCGCCAACCTCTACGCTGAGTACAACCTGAGGCTCGGCAGCAAGTACACGCTCAACTTCAACGTCAACGTGGACAACCTCTTCAACGTCTCCACGGCCCGGCAGATTGACCAGAACCGCACCCTCTACGGGCTCGGAGTCGACGAGGACACGATCCTGACCGGCAACTGGGATCTGACGACAGGGGATTACGGATTTGTGCAGAATCCTTCGTACCTGATGAAGACATCTTTCTATCCCCCGATCTCCCTCCGGTTCGGAATGAAGTTCATCTTCTAGTTCAGAAGCAGAAGCAGAAGCTCAAACCCGCCTCCCCTTCGGGGGAGGCGGGTTTTTTTTTGAGGCGAAGCCTCGTCCAAGGGCACGACATTGCGCCCCAGGTGATTTGACGAATCGTGCCCGTTCAGCTAAATTCTTAAGTCATGGCCAAGAAAAGAAGAAAAAAGAAAACAGGCGGGGTGCGCAGGCCCCCGGTCCAGAAGCGCGCGCCGGACGAAATCCTGGACAAGGGCGTCCCGGCCGGGCGGCGGCGGCGGATCAAACCCGCGCCCGTAGCGGGTGTTCTCGGCCTCGTCCTGATCCTGGGTTTTGCCGCCTACCGGCTCTATTTCGGCGGTTCTCGAATAATTAGGGACGGCGGCCTCAACGTGCTGCTGGTCACCTTGGATACCACCCGGGCCGACCGGCTCGGATGCTATGGCCACGGGCGCGCCCGGACGCCGAACCTCGACGGCCGGGCTTCGGCCGGAGTCCGTTTCGAAAATGTCACCAGTCAGGTCCCCCTGACGACGCCTTCGCACGCCTCGATCCTGACCGGGACATACCCGCTATATCATCAGGTCCACAACAACGGTTCCTATGCCCTGCCCGCGGAAGTGACCACACTGGCCGAGATCCTGAAGGGCCGGGGCTTTGAGACGGCGGCCTTCGTCGGCTCGTTCACCGTCGATTCCCGGCTCGGCCTGGACCAGGGTTTCGATGTTTACGATGATGACCTCGCCGAGGGCCAGGCCTTCAAGCCGTTGAACGCGGAGCGGAAGGCGGAGAAAGTCTACGCCGCGTTCCGCCGCTGGATCGACGGCGGCATAAAGACGCCTTTTTTCTGCTGGGTTCATTTTTATGACCCCCATCTCCCGTACGAACCCCCGGCTCCCTACAGCGTGGATTTCGCCGACAGCCCGTACGACGGGGAGATCTCCTACATGGATCACTACGTCGGCCAGGTCTTGGCGGCCCTGCGCGAGAAAAACCTCCTGGCCAAAACACTGATCGTCCTGGCCGGCGACCACGGCGAGGCTTTCGGCGAAAAAGTCGAGTCCGGACACGGCGTCTTTCTCTACGACGGGACGCTCAAGGTTCCGCTGATCTTCGAGGCCGAAGGCCACCTGCCCAAGGGCACCGTCATCAAGTCCCGCGTCCGGCTCATCGACATCGTCCCCTCCGTACTCGACCTGCTCGGCTTGCCCATTCCGGGCGAGATCCAGGGAACGAGCCTTTTGCCCTATATCGCCGGCCGGGAGAAAAGTGACCTGAGCTCCTATCTGGAAACCTATTTTCCGCGGGAGAACTACGGCTGGTCGGAGCTCGTCGGGCTTGTGGATGGGGACTGGAAATACATCAAGGCGCCCAAGCCGGAACTCTATAACCTCAAAGCCGACCCCCAGGAAACACAGAACGTCTTCGGCCGGGAGGCTCGCAACGCCGAGCTCCTGAGACAGCGTCTGACGGAGATAACCGTCCGGTACTCGTCCGGTCTCCCCGCGTCCAAGAGGGAGCTCACTTCCGAGGAGCGCGAGAAACTGCGGTCTTTAGGTTATGTCGATCAGACGGCGGGCGCTCCCTCGGGGCCGCTCCCGGACCCCAAGGACATGGTGGGGGAGCTCAGGATGAGTCAGGAGGCCGAGACCCTGGAGATGGAAGGCCGTCTGGACGATGCCGCCAGGGCTTATGGGCAGATCCTCGACCTCAACCCGCGTTCGCCCGTCAACTATGTCAACCTGGCCCTCGTTGAGGCCAAGATGAATGAGTTCGATGAGGCCGTCCGTATCCTCGAACGAGGGATCTCCGCTCTCCCGGGCTCGCTCACCCTTCTTTCCCGGCTGGCGCACACGTATATGGTTATGGGGCGTTTGCAGAAATCGCTGGACGCCTGGCAGGCCGTGCTGGTTATGGACCCGGAGTATTTCGACGGGCTGCTGGCGTCGGGTTGGATCCTCGACATTATGGGAAAGAAAGAGGAGGCCCGCGGGTTTTTTGAGAAGGCCCTGGCAGTTGAGCCGGAGAACAGGTTCCTCCGCAAGAACTATGCCCTGAACCTGGCCACGACGGGGAACCTGAAGGAGGCGATCGGCGTCTATGAGCGCCTCCGGCAGGATTTTCCCGATGATTATGAAGTCCTTCAATACATGGGGATCGCCTACGGCTATGCCGGGGAGATAAACAAAGCGATAGATGTCCTGAAGGCGGCCGTCGAAATACATCCCACTCCGGTCGCCTATTACAACCTGACGGTCGCCCTGAAAAGGGTGGGCAATATCAAGGACGCGGTTTACTACCTGAAGCTATACCTCGGGAATCCGGAAGGCGAAGACGAAGCCAAGATCCGTGGAGCCCAGCAAGAGCTTCTCGTCCTGGAGAAGCTCCTCCAGTGAGGGCACTTACCGGCCTTATTTTTTGATCTTGTCCAGGTACTCGATGATGCCTTGCACCTGGGCGGCCAGTTCGCCCTCGGGCTCGAGGGTCAAGAATTTCGCGAAATACTCTTTGGCCTTGTCGTATTCCATTTTGTTCAAGTAGACCAGCCCGAGTTTATGGTAGGGAGGGGGCCAGTCCGGCTTGATCTCCGTCGCCTTGGTGAAATACTGGATGGCTTCGTCCAACTTCTGGTTGGAGAAGAAGACCTCTCCGACGGTGTAGGCGATGGTCTCGTTGTCCGGGCTGGTGTCGACCGCCTGTTTGAAATAGATCTGGGCGTTGGCGATATCGTTCTTCCTCACGTAGCAGTCACCGATTGCCGCCGCCGCTTTGGCGGTAACCATCTGTCCGGTCTTGGCGTCCGCTTTGGCCTCCTCCATGGCCCTGGAATAGATTTCGATGGCTTTGTCGAGCTCGCCTTTTTCGCGGTAGCAATCTCCGATAAGGAGCTGCACTTGATAGGCCTTGGGATTCTGGGCCAGGAACTGTTCGAGGATGGCCAGAGATTGGTCGTACTGTTTCTCATTGAAGAGCTTGGTAGCCTGCTCGATGTAGGCCAGGGAGGCCTCATCGGAAATGACCGCGTCCTTGTCGATCTGCGGTTTCTTCAACTTGAGGACGACTTTGGGGTTCTTCTGGAGCTGGCTGATAAAAGTCGTCGTGGTCGTGGGGATGAAGCCCTCGAAACTCACCGTCACCTGCCAGTTGCCCGAGCCCAGGTCCACCATCGCCCATTCCCCGGCCTT
>Ga0315295_10001965_pt1 | contig 17503 bp, 17 predicted proteins | sample YL17G14_0_MG_FD_204453 | JGI IMG/M metagenome (GOLD analysis project Ga0315295, IMG submission 204453) | Sediment microbial communities from Yellowstone Lake, YNP, Wyoming, USA - YL17G14_0 | ecosystem: Environmental > Aquatic > Freshwater > Lake > Sediment | place: USA: Wyoming | collected... | reverse complement strand
CCCGATGCCCTCGAGAAGCCGCTCGGTGCAGAACTGCACCGTCGAGAAAAGGAAGCAGAGGTCGATCTTGCGGTGGTGGATCTGGTAGAGGGCCATCTGGCCGGCTTCACAGCCCGCCTGATACGGGTCTTTCTTGTCGCTGAGGCCGACGCCGATGAGAGTGCTCATGGATTAAAGGTAACTGAAAAGACGGGGGGTGTCAAGACAAAGTGCCGGCGGGCAGCGCCTTCCAAAAACTGAGACACATGAGCCAGGCTCTTTTGTCCCGTGGCTTATGGCATATGGCGTATAGCGTATGGCAAAACAGCGCAAGGTCCTCGGACTTCGGTCTTCGTGTCGATCTATCTCTGGTGATGCCATAAGCTATACGCCATAAGCCATATGCCGTATAACTCGTCGAACTCGCCGGTCTCGGCGCTGCCGGCCGGCACAAACATCTTGACAGACGGCTGTTTCAAGGGTAAAATCAGCCCACTTCGAGCGGAATCTTCTCGAAAAATCTTCGTCCCCATCGTCTAGCCTGGTCTAGGACACGAGCTTTTCAAGCTTGCGACACCGGTTCGAATCCGGTTGGGGACGCTAAGATCTCCCGCTTTAACACGCCTCCCTGTTCCCCCGACCCCAGCCGTTTGGCACTTTAAGACCAGGTGGCACTTTAAGACCAGGTCAAAAAGTGCCAACATTTTGGCAGTTTGAGACCAGGTCTGTTTCTGCCAACATTTTGGCAGTTTGAGACCAGGTCAAAAAGTGCCAAACCGATAGGAGACAGCGAAATGTGTTGCGAAGAGCAGCACATTATACTAATATATTATAATAAGTTAGGAGAATTGCGGCGCAGAGTGATTTGTCGGGCAGGACGCGAGGGAAAATCTAAGGAGTCCGTATGCCTACCAGTTTTGATATCTTGGTCATCGAAGACGAAAAAGAATCAGCGGAGACGCTGGGGTCGGTGCTGTACGCCGCGGGCCACAACATCAACCTCGTCTCTTCGGCGAAGGAGGGGCTCAAGCTCCTCAAGGACATCCGGTGCGCGGCGGTCATCACGGAGCTGCGCATGCCGGACATGGGCGGGTCGGAGTTCGTGCAGCTGGCCAGACAGGTCGATCCGCGCGTGAGCGTCATCGTCATCACGCCGTACCTTTTCATCAACTCGGCGGTCGAGGTCATGGAGGACGGCGCCTTCGGGTACATCACCAAGCCCTTCAACCCGACGGAGATCCGCATCGTCGTCCAGCACGCGATCGAGCGCTACGTCCTGATGGTCGAGGCGGACAAAAAGTCCTACTACTACGACCTCTCGACGCTGGACGGGCTGACCGGCGTGTACAACCACCGCTACCTCCACGAGGTCCTGGACCGGGAGCTGGCGCGCGCCAAGCGCTACCCGTAGCACATGTGCCTGGCGATGATCGACGTCGACAACTTCAAGAATTACAACGACACCAACGGCCACATGGCGGGCGACGAGCTCCTGCGCAGCCTCACCAACCTCTTCGTGCGCTCCATCCGGAACCTCGACATGGTCTTCCGCTACGGCGGGGAAGAGTTCTGCATCCTGATGATCGAGACGGACAGGAAGGGGGCGCTGCTCTGCTGCGAGCGTATCCTGAACCTCGTGCGCATGAGCCTGCCGACGACGATCAGCATCGGGCTGTCGGACTTTCCGACGGACGCGACGGAGAAAGACCCGTTGCTCCAGAAGGCGGACAAGGCCCTGTACCAGGCCAAGACGACGGGCAAGGACAAGGTCTGCACCGTTTCGTGAGCGCTCCCACTTCCTGACATATGAAAGCTGTCGTCCTCGACGCGCACGATGTCTTGTTTGACGGGGTCGTCTCCGCGGTCACCCTCCCCGGGGTCGGCGGCGAGAAGACGTTCATGGACCATCACGAGTCCCTCTTCCTCGTCCTCACCAAGGGGACGATTTTTTTGCAATCGATGGTGCGCCGGGTCGAGGCGAGCGGGAAGGCGCCCGAGTCCCAGGCGGTCAAGATCCGCCGGGGCGTGGCCCGCATGCGGCGCAACGAACTGGTCATTCTGGTGGAGTAAGCCCCGTGCAGAATAATTTAACCATCGCCTTAGTGATGTTTTTGAGCTCCCTGGGCCCGTCGCTGATCATCGCCGTCGTCGGCAACGCGGCGATCCGGGCCCTGGGCCGCAACCCGGCGGCCGCGCCGAAGATCATGGTGGCGCTGATGTTCGCGTTCCTCTTTGCCGAGGGGATCGCGATCATCGCGCTGATCATCATCTATAACCTTTTCAAGTAGACCGGCGCGCCGCGCCGGCGGCCGGGCGCCGCGAGGAGACGAGTGGGCATACAGCTGATCCTCATCCAGATCATCACGTTCGGCATCATCGTCGCTATCCTGCACTTTGTCTTCGGCTCGCAGCTCAAGCTGGCGCTCAAGCGCCTTCAGGACCTCCACCAGGAGAACCTCGAGAAAGAAGAGGTGCTGAACAAGGAGATCGAGCGCGCGCGCACGCTCTCGCAGACGGAGATCGCCCGCAGCAAAGACGAGGCCAAGCGCCTCATCGACAACGCGCGGCACAACGCCGAGCGGGTCGCCGAGGAGGCCCGCACCCTGGCCCAGGTGCAGGCGAAGAAGATCATCGCCGAGGCCAAGGACCACGTCAAGACGCTTGATGCCGAGGCGGCCGCGGCCACGGAAGAGAAGGCGGTGGACATAGCCCAGCAGTTGATCGCCGGGACGTTCACCGAGCGCGGCAGCGAGGCGCTCCACCGCGAACTTGTCAGCGAATTCCTCGACGAGCTGGAGCGGCTCGACCCCGAACGGCTGCGCGTGCCGGCGGAGAACGGCATCCAGCTGGCCGTGGCGCGGCCCCTGGACGCGGACCAGCGCCAGCGCCTGGAGGCGCTCCTCGCCCAGAAACGCGGCCGTGCGGAGCCGCTGCTCGAAACCGAAGACCCAAGCCTCATTACGGGCGTCGTCCTGAACATGGGGGGCCTGGTGGTCGACGGAAGCCTGAAGAACCGGATGAAGAAGGCCCTCACCGCCCTGCGCCTGCGACAGGCCCAGGCCTGATTTTTTTGCACGGAACCCGCGGGCAAGACCCGCGGCGTTTTTAGACGAAGCGATGACCATCGGAACCGCATTCAGATCGTCGGCGTTCGAGATCAAGGAAGTCGGCGTCGTCAAGGATGTCAAGCGCGGGATCGTCAAGATCGAAGGCTTCCCGACGTGCGTCTACGGACAGATCGTCGACTTCGTCGAGTCGGGCCTCAAGGGGCTCGTCATCGACTTCGACGACCGGGACGTGATGGCGTTCGTCTTCGGCGACGAAAAGCGGGTGCGCCTGGGCAGCCCGGTCGCCAGCCGCAACGACATCTTCACCATCCCCGTCGGCGACGCCTACATCGGACGCGTCGTCAACAGCACCGCCCAGCCGATCGACGAAAAGAACATTCCCATCTCCGCCGGCGAGGAGGGCCCCGTCTTCCGGCGGGCGCCCGGCGTGCTCGACCGCATCCCCATCTCCGAGCAGCTCCACACCGGCATCAAGATCATCGACACCGTCATCCCCATCGGCAAGGGCCAGCGCGAGCTTATCGTCGGCGACCGCCAGACGGGCAAGACCACCCTGGCGATCGACACGATCATCAATCAGAGCGACAAGAACGTCGTCTGCATCTACTGCTGGATCGGCGGCGCCCACACGACGCTGGGAAAGGTCGCGCGCACCCTGCAGGAGCAGGGCGCGATGGACTATTCTCTCATCGTCGCGGCGTCCGCCTCGGCCTCGGCCGGCGAGCAGTATCTGGCGCCGTACGTGGCCGCCACCATCGGCGAATATTTCATGTACCGCGGCCGCGACGTCCTCGTCGTCTTCGACGACATGACCAAGCACGCGTGGATCTACCGGGAGCTGTCGCTCCTCCTCGAGCGCTCGCCGGGCCGCGAGGCCTATCCCGGCGACATCTTTTACATCCACTCGTCGCTGATGGAGCGGGCGGCCCGTTTGAACGCCGACCTCGGCTCGGGCTCGATGACGTTTTTTCCCATCGCCGAGACGCTGCAGGGCGACATCACGGGCTGCGTGCAGAGCAACCTCGTCTCGATGACCGACGGCCAGATCTACGTCTCGAGCAGCCTGTTCCACGAAGGCTTCAAGCCGGCCATCGACCTCGGGCTGTCCGTCTCGCGTATCGGCAGCAAGGTCCAGTCTGAGGCGATCCGCGAGGTCTCGGAGTCCCTGCGCCTGGACTACGCGCAGTACAAGGAGCTGCTGCGGTTGATGCGCATCCGCACGAAGCTCTCGACGGAGGTCGCCGAGCGCCTGCGGCGCGGCGCGACGCTGACGCAGCTGCTGACGCAGGAGGCGTCCAAGCCGATGGACGAGGTGACGATGATCGTCCAGTTCTACGCGTTCTGGCGCAAGATCCTCGAGATCCTCTCCGCCGAGGGCATGGTGGTCTTCTGCCGCGAGATCATGGACCACCTGCGCATCACGCGGCCGGCGCTGCTCAAGACCCTCGAAGAGAAACGCCAGCTGACCGCCGTTGTGCGGGAAGAGCTCGACAAGGCGTTCGTGGAGTTCTTTAGGGAGAAGAAGATCGTGTAATGAGGACACGACTTACGACGCCCTCGGCGTCGTAAGTCGTCTGTCCGAATTACATCCCTGCCTTTCCCGGGAATTTGGTATGGCTGAAAGGCATGAACATATCAACCGGCGTGGCACTTTAAGACCAGGTCTGTTTGTGCCAAAATTTTGGCACTTTTTGACCTGGTCTCGGAGTGCCAGAAATTTGGCACTTTTTGACCTGGTCTCAAAGTGCCACATGACGGATAACCGACCATGATTCCCCTTAGCCAGATCAGGGCCAATCTTCGGTTCGCGGACGACCTGCTCGAGATGATGGAGGTGTTGAAGGCCGCGACGGCGCGGCAGTTCCGCATCCTGCAGGCCAAGCGCAGGGGCTTTGAGCCGTTCCGCAACCGTCTCGACGAGTTCATGCAGGTGCTCGGCGTCGGCCGGTTCCGCCATCCGTTCCTGCTGTCGCGCGCCCAGCTGCCCAAGGCGATCCTCGTCATCACGTCCGACGAGGGGTTCCTCGGCGGGCTCAACGCCAACGTCGTGGGGCTGGCCTACGAGCAGGCGACGGTGACCGACGAGATCATCGTCATGGGCGAGCGCGGCGCCCGGCACCTCTCCGAGATGTACAGCGGCGCCTTCACGGTCCTGCCGGCGGTGGGCGACGACGTGTCCTACAGCCGCGCCACGGCGGTGCGCGACCTTTTGATCGGCAAGTACCTCTCCGGCCGGATCGGCAAGGTCCTGGTCGTCCACGCGCGGTTCCTCTCGCTGACCATCCAGGAGCCGTTCGTCACGAAGCTGCTGCCGTGCCCGGAGCTGTTCCGTCCGCTGGAACAGAGACAGCGGTTCCAGCCGGGGCAGACCCAGAAGAAAGAAGAGGCGGCGGTCGTCGAGCCCGGCCCGGCGCAGGCCGTGGACTTTCTGGTGCGCGCGACGCTGACGCAGCAGATGTATGACATCTTTGTCGACAGCAAGCTCTCCGAATACTCGGCGCGCATCGTGCACCTCGAGGGCAGCTATCAGGAGATCACGGAGATGAACCGGCACGTGCTCTTCAATTATTTCAAACATATGCACCAGAAGAGCGACAAGGACATCCGGGAGATATTCGCCAGCCGCCTGAAGGGCGCGCGGCGGGGGTTTGAGGAAGAGGTCCAGGCGTGAAGAGTCCGGTGGCACAGACGGGAAAAGGGGTGCAGGCGGCGGAGCAGACGGGAAAGGTGATCGCCGTGCATGGCTCGGTCGTCGACGTCGTTTTCGACGAGGCGGTCAAGATCCCCGTGATGAAGGAGATCCTGCAGACCGAGACGTACGACGGCCAGGAGGTGATCCTGGAGACGGTCGAGTACAGGGACGAGAAGACGGTGCGCTGTTTCGCGCTCACGCCGACCTTTGGGCTCAGCCGCCACGCGCCGGTGCTCCGCACGCGCGCGTCGCTGTCGATCCCCCAGGGGGACGCGGTGCTCGGCCGCGTCGTCAACGTGCTGGGCGAGCCCATCGACAAGAAGGGGCCGATCGTGACCAGCGAGAGGTATTCGGTGTGGCAGTCGGAGGTGCGCGAGAAGGTCCTCGTCGAGAAGGCCGAGAAGGGCGAGACCGAACCCATCGAAACGGGCATCAAGATGATCGACCTGCTCTTCCCGCTGCTGCGCAATACCAAGACCGGCATCATCGGCGGCGCGGCGCTGGGCAAGAGCCTGCTGACGCTGGAGATCATCCACAACATCGTCAAGAAGCAGAAGTGGCTGTGCGTCTTCACCGGCGCGGGCGAGCGCATCCGCGAGGGCAACGAGCTGTACTTCGAGTTCCAGCGCAGCAATATCCTGCCGCAGTCGGTCTTGATCTTTGGCCAGATGGACGAGTCGCCGGGCGCGCGCTTCGAGGTCGTCTCGACGGGCATCGCCTTCGCCGAGGCGCTGCAGGCCAAGGGGCACAGCATCCTTTTTCTGATGGACAACGTGTTCCGTTTCGCGCAGGCGGGCAGCGAGCTCTCGGCGCTGCTGGGGCGCATCCCGTCGGAGACGGGCTACCAGCCGACGCTGACGAGCGAGATCGGCGAGTTCCACGAGCGCATCAGCTCGCGCGAGGGCGCCTCGATCACGGCCATCGAGGCGGTGTACGTGCCCGCCGACGACCTGACGGACCCGGCGGTCGTCTGCATCTTCGCGCACCTGGACTCGATCCTCGTCCTGTCGCGCGAGCGCGTGCAGAAGGGGCTGTATCCGGCGATCGACCCGCTGATGTCGTCGTCCGCGTTCCTGAACCCGAACATCGTCGGCAAGCGCCACTTCGGCATCGCGCAGGATGTCATCCGGCTGTTCCACAAGCAGGAAGAGCTGCAGCGGCTGGTGGCCATCGTCGGCATCGAAGAGCTTTCGAAGAGCGACCGCGTGCTTTTCCACCGCGCGCGCAAGATGAGCAATTTTTTGACGCAGCCGTTTTTCACGGCGGAGCTCTACACCAACCGGCCCGGCCAGTACGTGAGCCTGGAGGAAACGCTGGCGGCCTGCGAGCGCGTCATCGCCGGCCGCATGGATGCCGTGCCCGACGAGGACTTTTACATGCGCGGCACGCTGCCGGCGCCGATCGGGGAAAGACCAGGGCTAAAAGAGGAGCCACCAAGTCACCGTGGATAGCATTCTGGAACCAGTCACCATGTCACCGTGGATGGCGTTCTCGAACCAGTCACCAGGTCACCAGTGAAAACAGTTCGAATGGTACAAAAAGTTCAAAAGGTACAAAGGGTTCAAAAAAACAACGGGTAATGTGTTTTTTGAACCTCTTGAACCCTTTGAATCCTTCAGATTTCTGGCTCCTGTTTTTTGATTATTGCTGATGACTGATGATTCGTCGAACGGATTTTACTGGTGACTGGTGACTTGGTGACCACTCTTTTGGGGCAGGGCGAGGGGTGAGGCATGTTAAAACTGGGTGAACTGCTGATCCGGCGCGGCATCTTGACGCAGGGACAGCTGGACATGGCCCTGGGCGAGCACAACCGGACAGGGGAGCTCCTGGGGAAGGCGCTGATCCGGCTGGGGTTCATCTCCGAGGAGCAGCTGCTGACGACGCTGGCCGAGCAGCTGTCGATCCCGTTCGTGCCGAGCCTCAGGGAGAGGAATATCGCCGAGGAAGTTATCCGCAAGGTCCCGGCGCGCTTTGTCTGGCACTACAAGTTCATGCCGCTGATGCTCAAAGGCAACACGCTGACCATCGCCGTCTCCAACCCGCTGGACGTGTGGCCGACGGAGGACATCAAGTTCCATCTGGGCTTCGAGGTGGAGGTGGTGCTCGCCGTCGAGGAAGAGATCATGGTGACGATCAAGAAGTATTACGGGATGGGCGCCGCGATGGTCGAGGACATCCTGGACAAGGACAAAGAGCAGGCGGCGGCCCCGGAGCGGCCCAGTGAGGAGGGGATCGCGGGGATCACGGTGCTGGACTCGCCGGAGAAGATGGCGCAGGACGCCTCGGTCGTCAAGCTCGTCAACCAGCTCCTCGCCGAGGCCATCCAGTCGCGCGCGACCGACATCCATATCGAGCCCTTCCGCGACCGCGTCAAGGTGCGCTACCGCATCGACGGCGTCCTCTATGAGGTCCCGGTGCCGGAGATGATCCGCCAGCTCCATCTGGTCATCACCTCGCGCATCAAGATCATCGCCAACATGGACATCGTCGAGCGCCGCCTGCCGCAGGACGGCCGCGCCAAGGTGAAGCTCGGCGACCAGGACGTGGACCTGCGCATCTCCATCATCCCGACGCTCTACGGCGAGAACCTCGTCATCCGCATCCTCCCGACGAACATGCTCTTCGACATGAAACAGCTCGGGATGTCGGACCAGGATTACGCGCTCGTCGAGGAATATCTCGAGAAGCCCCACGGCATCATCTTTCTGACCGGCCCGACGGGCAGCGGCAAGACCACGACGCTGTACTCGTTCCTCTCGAAGCTCAACAAGCCCGACGTCAAGATCATCACCGTCGAAGACCCCATCGAATACGAGCTGATCGGCGTCACGCAGCTTCAGGTCAACACGAAGATCGGCCTCACCTTCGCCAGCGCCCTGCGCAACCTCCTGCGCCACGACCCCGACATCATGATGGTCGGCGAGGTGCGCGACCTGGAGACCGCGGAGCTCGCCATCCGCACGGCGCTGACCGGGCACCTCGTCTTCTCGACGCTGCACACCAACGACGCGGCGTCGGGCGTGACACGGCTCCTGGACATGGGGCTGGAGCCTTTCCTCGTGGCCTCGTCGGTCCAGGTCTTCATCGCCCAGCGCCTCGTGCGCACCGTCTGCCAGGACTGCAAGGAGAAGGTCGCCCTCAAAGACGTGATGAAGGACATCAAGGAGACGGTGAAGGATTCTTTGGAGGTCATCGAGAGGCCGGAATACATTTCCAGGGGCAAGGGGTGCGAGGCGTGCAAGTTCACGGGATACCGCGGCCGTATGGCGCTCTATGAGATCCTGCCGATCACCGAGGCGATCCGCCAGATGATCACCGACAAGGCCTCGGCCATGCAGATCAAGAAGAAGGCCATCGAGGCCGGCATGCGCACGCTGACGCGCGAAGGCTGGGCGAAGATCCGCTCCGGCCAGACGACCCCCGAAGAGGTGATGCGCGTCATTGAGCTCGCCTAACTTGGCAGTAAATGACCAGGTCCAAAACTGCCAACATTCTGGCAGTTTGAGACCTGGTCAGAAACTGCCAACATTCTGGCAGTCCGAGACCTGGTCTAAAACTGCCAAGATGGCGTAACGGGTTGAGAGGCAAGGAGAAATGTCATGCCGACGTACACGTACATAGCGAAAAAGAACCTCAACGAGACAGCCGAGGGGATGATCGTCGCGGACAGTGAGGACAACGCGGTCGACAAGCTCATCGAGATGGGGCTGGCGCCGGTGAAGGTGGCGCCGCTCGTCGAGCGCGCGCAGGCCCGGCCCGCCGCGGCGGGCTCCTCGTTCATGTCGCGGCGCGGCCTGAACGTGCGCGACCTGACCGTTTTCACGAACCAGCTCAAGAGCCTGGTCAAGGCGCGCGTCGACCTTTTGAAGTCGCTGTCCATCCTCTTCGGCCAGACCGAGAAGGTCAGGCTCAAGGACCTCATCACCGACATCCACACCGACGTCAAGAACGGCGCGACCTTCTCCGAGGCGCTGGCGCGGCACCCGGCGTTTTTCCCCGTGATCTACGTGAACCTCATCCGGATCGGCGAGGCGTCGGGCCGTCTCGACGAGGTCCTCGAGGAGCTGGACCGCTTTCTCGCCAAAGACGAAGAGTTCCGCATGCACCTGAGGACCGCGATGGCCTATCCCGTGCTGATGATCATCGTCGGCGTGGCCGTGATCTTCGTCCTGTTCAGCTACGTCATCCCGAAGCTGAGCTCCATCTTCAGCGATTTTGATACCCAGCTCCCCCTGCCGACGCAGATCATGCTGGCGATCAGCGGATTTTTCAAGGCGTACTGGTGGGGGATCGTCGGCGCCCTCGTCGCGGGGTTCGTCGTGCTGGTCCGGATGAACCGGACCCCGGCGGGGCGGGCGAAGCTCGACTGGGCCAAGCTCCACATCCCGATATGGGCGGGCCTTTCGCTCAAGCAGTCGCTCTCGCGTTTTTGCCGGACGCTGTCGCTCTTGATCCGCAGCGGCCTGCCCGCCTTCCAGGCGCTCGGGGCCTCCATCCCGACGCTGGAAAACGCGATCTTCGTCCGGCAGATGGAGATCGTCAAGAAAGAAGTGCTGGAAGGCGCCTCGATGGCCGGCAGCATGAAGAAGGTCCCGTTCCTGCCGCCGTTCATGGTGCAGATGGTCTCCGTCGGGGAAGAAGGCGGCAAGCTCGACGGCGTCCTGAACGAGGTGGCCAACATCTACACGCAGGAAGTCGACGCGAAGCTCAAGGTCATCACGTCGCTCCTGGAGCCGATGATCATCCTGGTCCTCGGCCTCGTCCTGGGAGGGGTCGTGATGGCGATGCTCCTGCCGATCTTCCAGCTCAACCTTCTGGTCAAGTAGAGAGCGCATGAACGTAACGGTCGTCTTGGAGATCGGGAACCCGTGGCTCAAGGTCGTCGTCGTGCGCTCGGCGATCGGCATGGCCTACGTCAAGGCGCTGGCCCTTTTTTCGCTGGTCCAGGCCAGCGACGAGGCCATCGCGAAGCAGGTCAGCGATTTCCTCCGGACCCAGAAGATCAAGCGCGCCCAGACCGCCATCGTCTCGTTCTCGCGCAACGCCGTCACCCTGCGCAACCTGCGCATCCCCTCGGTCAACCCCTCCGAGATCGACGACATGATCAAGCTGCACGTCGGCCGCCAGGTCCCGTACGCCAAGGAAGAGATCATCAGCGGCTACCGCGTCGTCGGCAAGGACACGATGGGCTATTCCAAGGTGATGCTGGCGATCGTCCACCGCGAGAGCGTGCGCCGCATCTTCCGGATCCTCGAGCGGGCGGGCCTGTACACGGACCGCCTGGAGCTGAGCTCGGACGGTGTCCTCTCGTGGCTGTGCCTGGCCATGAAGGGCGTCGGCGTCCGGGGCGCGGAGACCTTCATCATCCTCGACGTGGACAGCGGCTTCTCGGACTTCATCATCTCGGGCTCCGAAAACATCCTCTTCAGCCGCGTGATCACGCAGGGCCGCGAGCAGCTCGTCGACCAGGACAAGTGGCCGAAGTTCCTCGGCGAGATGAAGCAGACGCTCGTCATCTCGCAGGGTGAGGAGATCGTCCAGAGACCGGTCCGGGTGTATCTCACGGGCGCGGGCGCGGGGCTGGAGAAGCTGGCCTCGAGGATCGAGACGGAGTTCAACATGCCCGTCGAGAAGGTCGCGCCGCTGACCGGGCTGCCGCTGGCCAAGGAGGTCGTCCAGGAGCCCGAGGGGCTCGTCGACGAGGCGTCGTTCTCGGCGCTGCTGGGCCTGGGCCTGGACACGGTGAAGAAGAAGATCAATTTTGTCCTGCCCGAGGCGCAGATCCGCAAGGCCCTGCGCGAGAAGACGCGCGACGCGATCATCCTCGGGTCGGGCGCGATGTATCTGATGCTGATGCTGTGCGGGATCTACCTCGAGCGCATGCACGCCAAACAGGCGCTGCTGGACTTGATCTCGACGCGGTACAAGACGATGAAGCAGGGCGTCGAGCTGCTCGACGAGAAACTGGAGCGCATCCGCCAGATCAAGTCCAAGCTCGACACCAAGTCCCTGGCGCTCAACTACCTTTTGGAGGTCTCGCGGCTTTTGCCCGGCGAGATCCTCGTGACGAACATCGTTTTTCAGAAGGACGAGCAGATGACGATCAAGGGGCGCACGGCGCAGATGTCGGACATCTTCAAGTTCATCACGCTGCTCGAGAACTCTCCCTATTTCAAGGACATCCAGACGCGCTACACGACGCGCCGGACATTCAAAGGCGTGGACTTGAACGAGTTCGAGCTCATCTGTCCCGTCGACTCCGGGAAAAGCGGGACGGGCAAAAAAGCGAAGGGCGCCCCGAAGGCCAAAGAGGCCAAAGAGACTAAAGAGGAGACCTGAGCGTGACCTTGAAGAAGCGCGAGATCATGTTGGCGTACGGGATCGCCGGGCTGCTCGGCGTGTGGGTGGTCGTGCGGGTGATCTTCGTGCCGTTCCAAGAGCGCCTGGCGGGGCTCGAGCGCTCGCTCACCATCGAGGAGGCGCGCTTCAAAAAGGGCGCGAGCCTGCGCGACCGCGGCGACATGATCACGAGCGAGTACGCGCGTTACGAATCGTATTTTTCCCTGCGCGGGACGTCGAACGAAGAGGCCGTCGCCGCGTTTTTGAAAGAGATCGAGAAGCTGAGCCGCGCCACCGAGCTGTCGATCCTTGACATGAAGCCGCAGAAGACCATGACGGGAGACAAATTTTCCAAGCAGTTCGAGATCGTGGTGAAGGCCGAGTCGGGGATGGGCGAGCTGGTGAAGTTCCTGTACGCGCTCCACTCCTCGCCGCTTTTGTTCAGCGTCGAAAAGATGACGCTGCTGCCCAAGAGCGACAACGAGTCGGTCCTGAGCTCGACCATCACCGTGGTCGGCGTGCTGTTCACGTGACGAAAAAGTTCAACGAGTTCTACGAGTTCAACGAGTTCGACGAGTGATGGGCGGAACAGAATAACCAGGTTCTTTTGTTTCACTGAAGTGTAACATTTTGATAGACAAAGGGAAAGATTGAAAATACACAAGGAGGTTTTATGAGGCGCAACAGAGGGTTTACGCTGATCGAGATCATGCTGGTCGTGATTATCCTCGGCGTGCTGGCGGCGATGGTGGTGCCGAAACTGACCGGCCGGTCGGACGAGGCGCGCCGGTCTGTTGCCAAGACGGACATCGAGTCCAACCTGGCGCTTGCCATCGACCTGTATGAGGTGGACACGGGAGCGTACCCGACGGAGCTGGGGGACTTGTTGTTGCAGCCCGGCGACGTTTCGGGCTGGAAGGGGCCTTATCTGAAAAAAGCGCCCAAGGACCCGTGGGGCCGCGAGTACGAGTACCGTTGTCCCGGCTCGCATAACGTTAACAGTTACGACCTTTCCTCGAAAGGCAAGGACGGCAGCGAGGGCAACGACGACGATATCACGAATTGGCAGGCGAGTTAACGAGTGGGCTTACAGCCGTGCGGAAGTACGGACGTGAGGACGTGCGGCGGTGAAGGCGCGTCCCTTGGCCGAGATGGCATCTCTATTTTCCGAGATGACATCTCGGCCAGGCACATTACGTTCCGAGATGCCATCTCGGTTAGGGTAAAAATGGAGAAGCGGCGGCGGAAAAAAGCATTCACGCTCGTCGAGCTGCTGGTGGCCGTGGCGGTCATCGCGGTCGGGATGGTCTATGCGCTCGGCGCCCTCGGCCAGTGCGTGACGGCGCTGACGATGTCGCAGCGCATGGTGACGGCGACGTTCCTGCTGAACAACAAGCTCTGGCGGCTTGAGGAGATCTACCGCGAAAACAACGGCGCCGAGCCGAACACGGACAGCGGCAAGTTTGAAGAGCCCTATGAGAACTTCGAGTGGGCGCAGTCCACGTTGATAGTCACGGCGGACATCGGCAACGATTTCAACCAGACCGACGACCTGCGCAAGGCCTATTTGGAGGAGACCGTGCGCGTGTCGTGGAAGCAGGGCAAGACGACGCGCGACATCAGCGTGACGCGGTACGTCTGGCGCCGCCAGTATACATGAGGTGGGGTCCGGTGAAGGCGAGGCATCGTTTCAACAGGCGCGGCCGTCGCGCGGCCGCGGGGGCGCGGGGCTTCACGTTCGTCGAGGTGCTCGTGGTGGTGGCGCTTTTCTCCATCATCAGCGTCTCGCTGTTCTCATCTTTTTCGATGGGACTCAAGGTCTGGAAGATGGCCTCGCGGCCGAACTTTGCCTACCGCAAGGCCGTGCTGAACCTCGAGCGTCTCGGCCGGGAGCTGCGGCAGGCGCGGGGCTATCTCAATACGACATTCCAGGGGAATGACCGCGAGCTCACGTTTATCAGCGTGACGCACGAGAAAGTCTTCAACATGACGTATCGGTTTAAGTCTGAAGGACTTTGGCGCCAGGCAGGCGCCGTAGGCTCGGGATGGAGCGATGCGGGCGAGGAACGCGAGATGGTGCCTGATATCGACAGGCTCGAGTTCACGTATTATGGTTTCGACCCGGCGTCGAAAAGCTTTGTGTTCTTCGATAATTGGGACGGGGCGACCCAGGGGCTGCCGCGGGCGGTGAGGGTCGTGATGGACCTTAAAGATGAGACGCACCTTGAAAAGATCATGCATGTTCCCGTCGCCCTGTAGAGGCGGACGCTGCGGCCGGCGCGGCACGATCCTGTTTTTGGCCATCGGCGCGGTGGCGGTGCTTTCCATCCTTGCGCTCGGCGCCACGTCGAGCGTGATGCAGGAGATGCGGCTTGCGCGCGCCGTCACGCAGACAAACGAAGCGTTTTACGCCACCGAGGCCGCGTGCCCGATCGCGAGGATGATCCTGACCCATGACGATACGCCGATGACGGTCACCATACACGACCTGCAACCTCGCCTCGTCGCGTTCGGCGGGCGGACAATGGAGATCACGATGAGGGACGAGCAGGCCTTGATCCCCCTCGTTTTGGCTTCCGGCGAGGTCCTGGCGCGCCTGCCCGGTATCGACGGAGACGGGGCCTTGGCCGGGAACCTGGCGGAGGCGAACATCCAGACCAAAGAAGACGCGTTGTCCGTCAGCGGCGTGACGCCGGAGATATACGCGAAGTTTAAGGACTACGTGACGACGTTCTCTACGGGCGGCGTCAACATCAACACCGCCGAGCCGGCCATCCTCCTGGTCCTCGGGATGAACGATGAGCTCGTTGAGAAGATCGTGGCGTTCCGCGCGGGGAGCAGCAGGGGGGCGGGGCCGCCCAATGACGGTGTGCTGCTGACGCCCGACGAGATCGTCCCCCGCTTGCAGGCGGAGGCGGGGATCACCGAGAAAGAGGCCGAGTTTCTGGGGAGCCTGGTGACGCAGGGGAAGCTGTGCACGTCGTCGGACTTTATCCGCGTCGAGGCCTCCCTCATCGTCGGGCAGAGCAAGCGGAAGTGCGCCGCGGCGATCGTGCACCTGGCCTCGTCGGCCCTGGTGGCATGGTATGAGGAATAGCGACGCGCGCGACGGGGTTAGAAGAATAGCGCCGCGCGACGCGCTGCGGGATAATAGAGAACAAGGTGAACCATGAGCTATTACCAGATATTAGGGCTGGAAAAAGAGCCTTTCTCGACGAGCCCGGACCCGGACTTTTTCTACCAGTCGCAGGAGCACCAGGCGGCGCTGACGCGCCTGTTGATCGAGATCCGGCTGCGGCGGGGCCTGAGCGTGATCCTCGGCGACGTCGGCACGGGCAAGACCACGCTGTCGCGCAAGCTGTTCCAAATGCTTAAAGCGCGCGATGACATCGAGTTTTTCATGATCCTCGACCCGACGTACGACACGCCGCAGGTCTTTGTCGAGTCGCTGGCGCGCACGTTCCGCATCCAGTTGGAGAAGGCGTCGCCGTCGCTGTTGGACATGAAGGAGTCGATCAAGCAGTTCCTTTTCCAAAAGGGCGTGCACGAGAACAAGACGATCGTCCTGCTCGTCGACGAGGCGCAGAAGCTCAACACGGAGTCGCTCGAGGTCCTGCGCGTGATGCTCAACTACGAGACGAATGAGTACAAGCTGCTGCAGTTGGTGCTGCTGTCGCAGCTGGAGTTGCTGCCGAAGATCCGCGAGATGAAGAACCTGATGGACCGCATCAGCATGCGCTACATCATCAACCCGTTCGACGACTTAGAGACCAAAGAGATGATCGCATTCCGCATCAAGCAGGCCGGCTACAACTCGCCGATGCCGCTGTTTCACGAAGACGCGATCACGGAGATCTATCAGCTGACGCAGGGGTACCCGCGCCGCATCGCGATGATCTGCCACAACGCGCTCAAGCGCCTCGTGATGGAGAACAAGATCGTCGTCGACCGCGACATCGTGCGCCGGTCCGCCGCCGAGCGCGAGATATAGTTGGCAGTAAATGACCAGGTCTCAAACTGCCAGAATGTTGGCAGTCCAAGACCAGGTCTCAAACTGCCAAAGTGACGTGAGGGGATATGCCTGAGCAGAACCTGACGCCGGAAGAGAATCTGTTGCGCATCATCGAGTCGCCGCAGGGGCAGACGCCGCGTCGGGGGATGGGCGCGCGGCCGCGGCGCGGTTCGGACGTCAAGGCCTACCTGTCCGAGATCCAGAAGGGCCTGCTCGAGCAGGCCAAGAAATTTTTTTCGTTGCGGATGGCGAGCCTCGCGCTGATCTCGGCGGGCGGGCTGGCGACCCTTTTTCTCGTCGTGGACTTTTGGCTGGGGTTGCCGAAGTCAGACTTCATCGACAAGCTCGAGCAGGAGGCGCGGGCCACGGACCTGGGGGATCTTTCGGTGGGGCAGATCGACCCGCTGGGCGTGTACGTCCAGGATATCAAGGACCGCAACATGTTCGCGCTGACGGCGCCGGCGCCGAAGGGGCCGCCAGCCAACGCCACGCCGGAGGAGACCAAAGACCAGGCGATCCAGAGCGCCCTGCAGGACCTCATCACCAACTACAAGGTGGTGGGGATCATCTGGTCCGACATGCCGCAGGCCATCATCGAGGACGTGCCCGGCGGCCGCACGTTCATGGTCAACCGCGGCAGCATGGTGAAGGTGGCGCGCGTAAAAGATATCTTGAAGGACCGCGTCATTTTGAGTTATGATGACAAGGATATCGAGCTGCGTTAGCGGCCCGCCGTTTATCGAAGACATATGTTGAGACAGCGTGTTTTTTACAACCGCATCGCGTTCGCGCTGCTGCCCGCCTTTTTGGCGATGGCGGTGGCCGGGCCGCCGGCATGCTCGGCGCAGGCCCCCGACGCCGTGGCCGGCAATGCCGTGGCCGGCAACGCCGCGACGCCCAAAACGCCTGCTGCGGCGGCAGCGGCCGAAGAGGCGGGGTACGGCTCGAGCGCCATGATCAGCGACGCGGGCCCGGGCCACATTTCGCTTGACCTCAAAGGCATTGATATCGTTGAGCTTCTGAAGATCCTGTCGCTCAAGATGGGCGTCAACATCGTGCCCACCAAGGAGGTCACCGGCCGGGTCAATATCTTCCTCAACAATGTGACGCTTGAAGACGCGTTCGAGATCATCCTCATCAACAACTCGCTGGCGGCGGTCAAGGAAAACGACATCATCACCGTGATGACGACCGAGCACTACAGCCAGCTTTACGGGAAGCGCTACAAAGAGACGCGCAAGGTCCGCATGTACCACTTGAAGAGCGCCTCGCCGCAGGACGTCTACAACACCCTCAGCCAGCTGAAGTCCGACGTCGGCAAGATCATCATCGACGAGAAGTCCGGCACCGTGATCATCATCGACGTGCCCGAGGTGCTGGACTTTCTGGAAAAGACCCTCTACAGCCTCG
>Ga0315295_10001964_pt1 | contig 17519 bp, 14 predicted proteins | sample YL17G14_0_MG_FD_204453 | JGI IMG/M metagenome (GOLD analysis project Ga0315295, IMG submission 204453) | Sediment microbial communities from Yellowstone Lake, YNP, Wyoming, USA - YL17G14_0 | ecosystem: Environmental > Aquatic > Freshwater > Lake > Sediment | place: USA: Wyoming | collected... | reverse complement strand
TCTTTTTCTTGGGAGTTTTGAAATCCACAACGGGCCTTTCATTCCGCCATTTCATGATTGGCTGATCCACGACTCTCACACTGGTCAGGAATTTTATCTTCGCGATCAGCGTCTCCCCAGACTTTTTGTCTCCAACTAGCTCGAGCTCACTTTTGTCGATGACGTCCAATGCGCCGTGAGAAATGGCTTTAAATACCTTCTCCATCCCCATTCTAAAGACGGAAGAGGATACAATCAATATCGGGGTAGGGTGGTAGGCCATGATCTCCTTCGTCGCCTCATATCCATCCATGACAGGCATATCCATATCCATGGTGATGATATCCGGTTTGAGGCGAGGCACGAGTTCTACTGCCTCTTTCCCATTCATTGCAACCCCTGCCACGAGAATCTGCGGATCGGAGTTCATCACCGTGGTTAGGACCTTGCACATCAGTGGAGAATCTTCAACCACCAACACCCGTATGATACCTTTGACTCCTTGTCCCATATCACCCTACTAATCGCTCAATGGTATCCAAAAGATTGGTCTGTTCAAATGCGCTTTTTACTATGTAAGCGGCAGCGCCGACCTCCATGCCCCGCCTTTTGTCCTCTTCCTTCTGTAAAGCCGTCACCATCACAAAGGGGATTTCTTTGAGCCCCACATTTTTTTTCAGGGTGCTGCAAAGTTCAAATCCATCCATTCTCGGCATCTCAATATCACTGACAATAAGGTCGTATTTCGTACTCGTCATCCTATTCAGTGCGTCTAAGCCATCTACCGCTGTATCGACCAGGTACCCATGGTTCTCCAAAATACTCTTCTCAAGCTCCCTGGTCGAGAAAGCATCTTCTACGACCAGTATCCTTTTCTCTTTGCGTTTCCTTTCAGGAGGGAGTCTCTTTTCTTTCGCCAGCTGAGGGCTAAGAGCGCTATAAACCAGTAAGTCTTCGATATCCAGGACCACCGCGACCTCACCGGTTGCCATAATGACTGCACCACTTACATTCTTTAGCTTGCCGAGATGCCTCCCTAAACTCTTTATAAATACTTCTTCGTCTCCTACAATCTCATCCACAATGAAGCCGACTTGCCTGTCGAAGGAGGTCACCATCACCACCAACATGGTTTTCTTAGCCTCTCTTTCTTCTTCGCTCCGAGGTAGGAGCCCAAGCACGTCGTTCAATCTTATCAAAGGGACAATATGCTCACGGAATGAGATGGCCATTCTTCCTTCAATGGTTGAGACATCTTCCCTATTCACTTTGACACTCTCGGAAATGGAGAGCATCGGAAGAGCAAAGAGCATGTTCTGTACTTTTACCAAGAGCACTTGGATAATGGCAATGGTTAAAGGCAAGACCAATGTGAATTTTGTCGTTCGATGTTTCTGAGTGTCTAAAAGAACACGACCTTTGAGATTGGTGATATCCCTCCAGACGATATCCAGTCCCATTCCCCTTCCGGAAACATCGGTCACCATTGGACTCGTAGAATAACCATCCATGAATACAATATGCAATACTTCTTTGTCTGTCATTTTTTCTAAATCGCCATGGGAGACAAGCCTTTTCTTCAGGGCAGTCTGTTTTATCTGATCCATATCTAAACCCCTGCCATCGTCCTCTATGGTGATCACCACATTATCACCTTCATGAAACGCAGAAACCTTGATCGTTCCATCTCTTGGTTTACCCAAGGCAACTCTCACCTCCGGTTCTTCAATTCCATGGTCGATGCAGTTACGCAAGATATGGATGAGAGAAGTTTTGATCCTTTCAAGGACCTTCTTATCCAGTTCTGTTTCTTCACCTGAGATCACCAAGTTGACCTCTTTTCCTTGGTGAGATGCAATATCTCTAACCATGCGGGGGAATCCACTAAATACAGTTGACAGAGGGAGCATCTTGATCTCTTTAACCCTGGTCTGCAATTCATCGATGACCGGGTCAAGATGAAATACTTCCGATGAGATGTGATCATAGAACATCAGGGTATGTTCTCGAAGCTTTTGAATTTGGGCATCACATTGACTGAGCAACTTTGTCACGTCTCCATCATGAGGAGAAAAGTCCTTCCTAATCGCCTCGCCCAAACTGAAAATACTTTTCTGTATCTCCTTGCTGAGCTTTGAAAGCCTTTTTGCCTGAGCAATCTTGGCAGAGGACTTCATCCTATTGATGACCACCTCCCCAACCAAATAAAGAAGCTTATCCGCCCTGCTCAGCGGGATGCGGATGTATTCATCCTGTTGTGGCGCTGGCGGAAGGCTTCTCCCTTTGCTCATGCGATGAACCACTTCTTCATCCGTTTTTTTACTCACATGCTCTTTAATGGGTTCGCTTTCCCTCGGTTTCCTGGTATCTTGCTTCACAGAAAGGCAGCCTTCCAGGTCTCTGCAGAGATCCGATACATCCACATCGATCTCTTTCTCTTGAATGATTTTTTCTAAGATGGTCCGTATGGCATCCAGACCTTTGAATATTCTCTCGACCAGGAAAGCGTTGAAAACAGCACGTTGGGTGGCAACCGCTTCAAAAATATCTTCAATCCGATGTGCGATATCTTGGATTTCAGAAAATCCAAAAACCCGGGCTGCCCCTTTGAGGGTATGCACTTCTCTATTGAGACTGCGGACCAACTCGATGTTGTCGGGCTGCTTCTCTAATTCGACCAGTCCATTATCCAGGTTGGTCAGGTGCTCTTCGGTTTCTGCCTTGAAAATCGCGATAAGATCTTTCATCTCGGACATGCTTCACGTCCCTCGTTTTTCCTGCTTCCTCTGCTTCCGACTTAAAGTCCACGATCGCACTCTTCAGCTCTTCCGATAAGGTATTGAGCTGTGCTGCGGAGGTTGCTGTTTGTCTGGTGGAAGAGACGAACTGTTTTGTGACCGAATCGATTTCCCTCATCGCCTGCACCACCTGTTCGGATGCAAACTTTTGCTGTTGTGTCGCGATCGAAATCTCTTTTGCAGATTTTGCTGTTCCCTCTATCATCTCCAAACCTTTTTGCACCCATTTGGTTGACCCTTCGATACTCATGACGGTAGCGTTTGTTTCTCCCTGAATTTCGTTTATAATCTGACGGATTTCATCCGTCGATTCAGAGGACCGTTCAGCGAGTTTCCTCACCTCTTGGGCAACCACCGCAAACCCCCTTCCGACCTCTCCTGCTCGGGCTGCCTCAATGGCCGCGTTTAAGGCCAAGAGATTCGTCTGATCAGCAATATCGTCGATCAGTTTCGTGATGTTGCCAATGGACTGGGATTTCTCCCCTAATGAAAGAATTTTACTTGCTGTTTCATTTACCCTCGTATTAATCTCTTGCATCCCCGTTAATGTTTCTCCTGCTAACCTGGCTACATTTTCAGCATTCTGGGCGATATGGGTGGCCGTGGTGTTGAGTTCCTCGATGGTGGTGGTCACCTCGCTCACTCCAGAGGACTGTTGCGCTGCGCCGGTGGCCTGCTCTTCAGAGGCTGCGCTAATCTGAGCTGAAGAGGTACTAATTTGGAAACCTGCGTTGCGAATGTGTTCGACCATCCGTTTCATTTCTTCGTATGCTCGCTTGATGTCTGTAATATCTCGCACCAGTCCTCGGAAACCGATCGGCTTCCCTGACGAATCTTTTCTTAACGCGATCGATACTTCGACGTCTCTTTTAGATCCATCTTTTCTGATGAGTTCATAATCACATACTGTTCCGGACTCTCCGGTTCTATAAACTTTATTAAACACTTGAAATACTTTCTTTGCATTTTCTTTATCTGTCCACTGCCGGTTATTCATACCAATCAATTCCTCTCGGGGGTATCCGTGTATTCGGCATGCTGAGCTGTTGGTAAAAGTGAGGTTCCCGGCAAGGTCAACTTCGTAGTAGCCCTCTTCCATGCTTTCAAGAATGCTTCGGTATTTTTCCTCGCTTTGGCGCAGCGTCTCTTCTGCCAGTTTGCGCTCAGTGATGTCCTTCATCGCCCCTTTGTAGCCAATAATATTCCCCTGAGGGTCCTTCCTTGTGGTCACTGAGAGCAAAGCGTAAATTTTACCTCCATCCTTCCTTTTCAGCTCCAACTCCAAATCCTTCACAAAGTTTTGCTTTGCCATGATCTCCTGAAATTTGCTCCGGTCTTCCAGATTGAAATAGGTTTGGACCACCTCGATTTTCATCATCTCTTCTTTGCTGCTGTAGGCGAGAAGCTGAACCATGGCCTCATTCAGATCGACAAATTTTCCTTGCTTTGTTGTGACGAAGAGAGGGTCTTTAGAACTTTCAAATAATGAACGATACTTTTCCTCCGACTCCTTTAAAGCCTGTTCTGCTAATTTCCGTTCTGTAATGTCCTCATAAGTTACAAGGTAACTACCGTCGGTCAAAGTTCCCCATTTAAAGATAATCTCCTTCGTGGCTCCATCCTTACAAGTGACTTTAAAGATCCTGGGGCGGGAGAGCTCCCGTTTCCCCCCAATTAAAGCCCCTTTCCAATTCGCTATCACCTTCTGGCGGTACTCTGGATCAGGGTAGGCCTTCCCGAACCAATCTTTACCATTAGGTATATCTTCCAGGGTGTATCCAAATATCTCCGTGAATTTGGGATTGATATATTCATACTTCCCCTCCTTCGTGATCAGGCTCAATCCAATAGGAGCATGAGTGACTAAACTTCTAAATTTCTCTTTTGATTCGCGCAATGCCTCCTGTGATTTTTTCATGCTTTCCATCATAGAATGAAAGGCTTTGCTAAAGGTATCCTTCTCTGACTTTGCTTCCACTTTCTGGTCAAAATTTCCTTCCACCGCACCGAAAGCCATTTTTGCCAGTTCTTCCACCCGGCTCATTATATCTTGAAAGGATTTTGACAACTGGCCCACCTCATCCCTTGTTTCGACTCCCATAGGTTGAGACAGATCCCCTGTCTGGGCTGCCGTTGACGCGGCTGCGGTCAGTTTCTCAAGAGGATGGGCGATCCATTTTGTAACGAAATAGGTCACCACTAAGACAAAGCCAAATAAGATGGGGATCAAGACTAACAACTTGACACCCAAAATAGAATGTAAGCCGCCCATGATTATTAACAATGATAGAACGAGGACGATGAAATAGAAGAATAATTTATTTCTCAACTTTGAAAATAGCTTTAATTGATTCACTTTCAACCTCCTTTTGTTTCGTGAAGCTGAATCCAGAAAGCTTTTAAAGAGCTTTCCTTTCAGTTCCCCTTTCTTGTGTTTGGAGAAAACTGATAATGGCATCGGGAATGCGTTCAATGGGTACAACCATGTCTACAGCCCCAAGCCGGATGCCTTCCTTGGGCATGCCAAAGACAACACATGTCTGTTCATCCTGAGCAAGAGTGTACGCTCCGTTCTCATGCATGGCTAGCAGTCCCTTTGCCCCGTCAGCACCCATTCCAGAGAGGAGGACTCCGACAGCATTACTCTTGGCACTACTCGCCACTGATTGGAACAACACATCGACGCTTGGTCGTTGATGGTTTACAGCAGGACCGTTTTTTACCTTCACCCGATACCGATCGCCATTTTGCTGGAGGAGCATATGTCGGTCGCCAGGGGCAACCAAGGCTATGCCTGGCCCAAGGAGGTCGCTATCCTTCGCTTCACGCACCTCCATCTGGCAGATCTGATTTAACCTCTGGGCAAAGGTAGCGGTGAATTGTTCCGGCATATGCTGAACGATCAATGTGCCTGGCGATGTAGCGGGTAAACCTCTGAGAATAGACTCAATGGCTTTTGGACCGCCGGTTGAAGCTCCGATAGCAATCACCTGATGTGTGGTTTGAAAGTGAAAATCGTGCATTCTCCTCCCTGCAGCAGACGTATCCAAATCGACCTGCTGTTTGGTGATCTGTGCTGAAGCCGCTGCACGAATAGCCTGGATCAGTTTGCGGGAGATTCCGGCCATACTGGAGGTGGGTCCTGGTTTGCAAATGACTTCTATCGCTCCAAATTCCAATGCCCTCATCGCTGCTTCGCTATCCCTCGGCGTCAGGGAGCTTACCACCACAACGGGAAGAGGGTGGTATTTCATCAATTTGGCAAGAAAGGCAAGGCCATTCATCTTTGGCATTTCCAGGTCAAGGGTGATCACATCGGGATGAAGTCTAATAATCTTATCGCGGGCCACATAGGGATCCATGGCGCTTCCCACGACTTCGATATCTGGATACTTAGATAATTCGTCGTTGAGGACTTTACGGACAATGGCCGAGTCATCTACGATCAATACTCGAATCACTCTGATCACTCCTCAAGCCCCGGATATTTGGAGACGAACAAAAGCAAATCCGCCCGACCTTGACCGAGGCCCAATTGCACCTCTGCCACCGGGGGTAACAAGTTAAAGCTTTCATCCATCTTTGGAACACTAACGTGAAATATACCGATCGAGCCGGCGATGCCAGGAAGCATATTGCCGCATATCACATTCGTAATCTCGGTTAAGGCATCGTACTGAAGACTTTTGGAAGGAACTTCTTCTTCCCCCACCATATTGGCAGTGAGGACAGGAAGAATTCCGCCACAGATTCTCACCAGAAGTTTTCCTGAGAAAGGTCCGTCGAATTCTACGCTCGCCGCTGCTTCAGCCTGGGCATTCAACTGTTGTTCGTTGATCTCCAGCGAGGGGAGCAAAAAACCCAACTCCTCAAAAGCCAACGTCCCGGCTTTATAAAGTTCCTTCTCCAGTTTTTTGTTCATTCAGTCCTCCCAGGGTCTTCAAAATGACACCACGAAGGGATTCGGGTGTGAATGGTTTATGAACGAACCCAGCCCCTTTCTGTACGAGAGCTCCAATGCGGGTTTCACTGCCTTCGGTTGAGACAATAATGACCGGCAGGTCTGCTGTTGCCGGGTTCTGTCTCAGGCGCTTGATCATCTCCTCGCCATCCATCACGGACATGTTGATGTCCACCAGGGCGAGGTCAATCCAGTTGCCCTCCAGCACCTTCAAGGCTTCTTGTCCATTGGAGGCCTCATAGATCTCACCAAGGGGCAATTGACTGAGGCGTAAGGTCTTTGTGATGATCGCACGCATTACCGAACTGTCATCGACTACGAGAATGTTAAAGGCCATGGCTCATCTCCCTATGGATTTTACAAGATGGTTTAATGTTATAATTGTTTTGTTTGTCCGCCACTTTTAATCATCACTTTTCCAGTGCCAATTTCGAGTAACATCGTCCTCGAATCGCTGCCCCCTACATCGTAAGATTTCAACAGGAGCCCATCCTTCCAAAGAAGTTTCCTCAAGATGAGAAAATTCCTCTTGCCGATCTTAAACAAATCGTTTTCCTCACTATTATTAGAGTTGGCTCCTCCTGCCACCGTAATCTCCAGTCTTTGCTTCTGGGCACCGATTTTGAGACACTGCATGAGCAGCTTGGGAAACCCAGTATCGACAAACATGTATGGGTTTCTCTCTGCTTTCACTGGATCGATGGTAGAAAGAGGCAACATGACATGGAGGAGCCCACCAATGCAAGCCACCGGATCATATGCAACAATCCCCAGACAGCTTCCCAATGCATGGGTTATAATGATGTCATCTCTCTTATCTGAAACCTTCATTTCAGCAATTCCAACCGTCTGTATCAATCGCCCAGCCTCGAGAACTCTCTAAGACCTTATTTCAAATAAATGGCAGGCTCCACGTAGTGAAACTTGTGCTGCGAACCTGCTAAACTCTCAGAATGACCTACAAAAAGATGACCTCCTGGCTTCAGCATCTTCCAGAAACGGTTCACCAATTGTTCCCGGGTGGGCTCATCGAAGTAGATCATTACGTTCCTGCAAAAGATCACGTCAAATGTTCCTCGCATCGGCCACTCTCCCATCAAGTTCAGCCGAGCAAAGTGGAGTAGGCGGCGCAACCCTTCAATGACCTGATAGCAGCGTACTGGATTTGTTTCAATACATTTAAAATATTTGGATATCAACAAGGGTGACACATCCTGGAGGCTTTTGATATCGTAGATGCCTTTGCGAGCGAGTGCCAACATCCGGTTTGAGAGATCCGTTGCCAGTATCCTGAGGTCCCAAAGGACAAGATCCTGTATTGCTTCATTGAGAGTGAAAGCGATGGAGTACGGTTCTTCGCCAGAGGAACAGCCGGCACTCCAGATTCGGATCTTCCGATTTCTAAGCCCTGGTATGATCTTTCTACATAGGTAGTCGAAGTGGTGTTGCTCCCTGAAGAAACTGGTCTTATTCGTCGTCATGGCTTCGATCATCGACACCAGTTCCCCCTTAGGGTCATTGCTCTCTAGGTGCTCCATATATGCCTCAACACTTTTCAATCCTAACACCCGAAGCCGTTTTATCAGACGCGCCTTAACTAACTCGTGTTTGCCTGGGTGTAAGTTGATTCCAGTCATTCGATACACCAGTTGACTAATCTTCTCGAATTGTCCCTTTTCTAACTTGATGGGTGTTAATCCTGCATCCATCCGTGCTTCTATTTCCTCTTTGGCTTTACTATCCCTTCCATTAGAGGAGGCATACCAGGGAGACTTGATACCGACGTTGATCCCTCCTAAGAGGGGGATGCCGTCACCCTGGGTCTTCTTCCCCTTGGGGCAGTCGTTTTGCCCTGAATCACTTTTTCCCCATGATGGAACATCTCAGAAGAATCATGGTTGGTCCTAAACATCGCCATGATCGATGCCAGTTCTTCCGCTCCCGCTGCATTCTGCTGCGTTAAACTGTTCATATCCGCTACCGCCCGGTTGATCTGATCAATCCCATTCGACTGCTCCTGAGAAGCACTGGCAATCTCTCCAATCAACCTGACCACCTTCGTGGAGCTTCCCATAATTTCCTTAAATGATTCATTGGTCACCCCCACCAGGCTCTCCCCTTTTCTGATCTTCTTGACAATATTCTCAATCAGCGTCGACGTGTTCTTCGCCGCTTCGGCCGCTCGCATTGCTAAATTCCTTACCTCCCCTGCCACGACCGCAAACCCTGAACCCGCTTCCCCTGCACGAGCTGCTTCAACGGCTGCATTCAGGGCGAGAAGATTGGTCTGGAAGGCTATTTCGTCTATGGTCTTGACGATCTTCTGGGTCTCTTCGCTCCCCACGGCGATATCTTTCATCGATTCGGTTAGTTCATTCATTGAAACATTTGCCTTTTCAATAACTTGCTGACCGGTGATCATCAGGTTGTTTGCCTCGGTGGCATTCCCTGCGCTCTGTTTGACCATCGATGTCATTTCTTCTAATGACGAGGAGGTCTCCTCCAGAGAAGAAGCCTGCGCGGAGGCCGCTTCTGATAGATTCTGAGACATCCCCTTCGATTGGCTAACCACCTCCTCGGTCTTCTGGCGCATCTCATCGACCGAGCGGGTTAGGGCCCCGATCTCATCCTTATCAGAAAGCCCAATCTTCTGGGTCAGGTCACCCTCTGCAATTTTCTCGATCACACGGATGGTCTTCTGAATAGGAGAGGTGATGAGCCGGGCCATGAGAATACTCACAATTAGAGATACCGCAATGGCGATAGCTAAAACCAGCGCAAAGATCTTCAACATTGCGTTAAAACTCTCGAGAGAAAAATCATATCTCTTCTTGCTCAACTCCTTTTCCAGTTCCCATAGTTCCCGGAGGTTTTTATCAAGGCTTTGAAATTCATTCTCAGCAGGGATCATCATGGAGGTAGCTAAACTCAGGTCTGAAGAAACCATATCGATCACTTGGGATATCGCCTTTTCATAGTGATCCATCTCCGTCAGAGAAGCCGTATATAGGATCTTTTCCTGGTCTACGAGGATTTTAGAATCGAGACCCATTTGCAGAAGTCCTCTAATCTCTTTCATTCCTGCGGAATGTTCCTGGATGAGGGGAGCCACTCGTTTTGCGCTGAAGCTTGCCTCACTCCAGCTGAGAATCCTGTAGACATTCGTGTGAACGGTAGTGATTCGGTTGATGACCTTTGATATGTCCTGGTAGTTTTTGAATCGAACATCATACAGGTCCTGAATGGCCTCCCGTTGTTTCGAAAGCCCCAGATAAGAAAAACTTGCCAGAATGACGAGGAGGAGGAGAATGAGAATGGGGGCCACCAACAGCTTCCTAAATATTTTTTGATTGGTAATAAAAGCCTTCATATTCTTTCCATCCTTTCGCAATTGGGGACCACCCTTCCTAATCGTCCGGGAGCCGTTGAGCTGGGGAGCGGGTCATAGCGATCTATCCCCAGCTCTTTGATCTGGAAGAGAGGTCCCTTCCACTTATTTATAGATTCCGCAACAAATGATGACATCACTCACTTTTTGAATGAGTGTGGTTTTGTCCTCAATCTTGTTCGACACGGGATTCTTATATTTATAATCCACCCAGCCGCTGCCCTTTGTTTTTGCAAGTTCTGCGATCTCTTTTCTGAAAAGTTTACCGTCCGCATCCGGGACATCGATGAGACTTTTTCCAATTAGTTTCGGATTAATGGGATGGGCAATAATCGTAGCATTTAAGTCGTAAGCAAAAACATATAACTCCCCTTTCACAAACTTCCCCTTGGGGTTACTGAATTCTACGAGTGCTTTCTCCTTCCCTTGACTATTGAAAAAGGAGACTGCCTCCTCCACCATTGCTTTGGCCATCTTGGCTTCATCAGCAGGACCGCTCGCAAGTACAAGGCTTGCTGTGAAGAGATTAATAAAAAGTGCCATTAATATTTTTTTCATTTTTCTACCTCCTAAAAGATTTTGATGTGTTTCATCGAAACACTCTTTAGATGGTTATTTTCTCTACTCCTATCTCCCTTCTGACCATTTCCCTGTTTTCATTCGTTCGGTCCCATCACTTCCTTGTCTTCGATTCTCAGAAATTTCTGAGGACTTCTTCGTCTTTTTCATGGAAGGGAATTACATCTTCCGGGTCGAATTGAGCAATAGGTTTACTCCCCTCCACCTTTTTGCATGTCTTCTGTCCCGTTGTAAATGCATGGGCAGTTCCTTTTGTCTGTCCCTCTTTAGATCCATGGAGGGAGAGGTCGGCAGCCGTACGGTGCAGTCCCTTTATCATGTGTCTTGTCCTTTCAGACACCCGATGGTCCCCATTGTGAACCCCGTTGGAGCCTTCAAAGATAATGATGAGTTCTTCAATTTTGCTATTAACCTGCTTAACCTGAGCATCGAGAACCTCGCTGGCAGAGGCGCATTCTTCGGCATTGGCCGCACTGGTTTGGGTCAACTGGTTCATCTGAGCAACCGTGGTGGCCACTTGGTCAATCCCTTGGGCTTGCTCCTTGCTTGCCGCTGCGATTTCGTAGATCAATTCGCTAATCTTATGGACACTCTTCACCATTTCCCCCAGGAGGTTATTAGTTCTGTAGAAAGCATTCATCCCCTTATCTACGTTCTTGATCGATCCTTCAATCAGGGTGGTGGTATTGCGGGCAGCTTCGCCTGCTCTTTGTGCCAAATTGCGAACCTCTTCAGCCACCACGGCGAAGCTTTTACCCGCCTCACCGGCCCGAGCTGCTTCAACCGCCGCATTGAGTGCTAGCAAGTTAGTCTGGAAGGCAATCTCATCAATCGTCTTCACGATCTTATAGCTAGAATCTGAGGATTGCTTCATCTCCTTCATAGATTCGAGCAGCAATTTCATCGATTCTTTCCCTTGAACAACGTTGTCATTGACCTCCCCCATTATCCCATTGGCCTGCTCGGCATGGCTTGCATTTTGTTTGGTCATGAAGGTGATTTCCTCAAGGGAGGAGGAGGTTTCCTCAATGCCTGAAGCCTGCTCGCTTGTAGCCTGAGCAACATTCTGGCTGGCCTGCATGATCTGACCTGATGCGGACGAGACCTGATCAGCACCCCCGGTTAAACCTTCAATGACTCCATGTATCGGCTGGGTGACCGAGGAGGTTAAGAAAACAGTTAGGAAGGAGACGATCAGGAATCCCACAATACTGGAGAGGATGATTTTGAAGATGATCTCCTTGACCACCCACTTATAATGAGTATGTGGAACTCCCACATAGAACATCCCGATGATCTCTCCCTTGCCATTCTTGATCGGTTCATAGGCGGTTTGGTTCCAAGTATCTACCACAATGGCCTTTCCGATATAGGTCTCGCCCTTCTTTAAGGTCGAGTTGATTACATTTTCAGCCGCCCGAGTTCCTACGGCCCTCCTCCCCGCATTGTCCTTAACATTTGTGGCTACCCGGGTACTTCCCTTAAAAAGGGTGACCGTATCGCCAGTCAGGATTCCGATTTGATCGATAATAGAAAAGTTGTCCTCCATCTGTGTTTCGCCCTTGTAGAGTTTTCCATCCCGAATAGACCATTCCCCGGGATGCCTCTCATTCAGCAAGGCCCTGCCCATCGCCAGGTCGCCTTTCAGCTTTTCTTGGGTCATTAGGATCACCTTGTTTTGGGCGGAAATGATGGTTATTAAGCCAATCACCAGGAAGACCAAGACGAAAGCAGCTGGAAACATCAGAATCTTTGTTCTCAATTTCAGCTTCATTTTCTTACCCTTCTATTTCTACATATAGACTCTCATGTTGATCATTCGTTCATCTTTAGAATTCTTCTAGGACCTTTCCATCAAGGAGCTTGTCGATGCTAGCTTTCTTAAAAATTTATGAAAACGTCTCCATCCTTTTACTCTTAGGAGCCTCACCCCTTCACCGCTTTTTTGTCCTTTCTCTGTTTCGATGGAAGGGATGGCCTACTACTCGGGCCGTACTAAGTTTGACTTACCTATATGCTGTTCCGGCTTACTGATGGAGCTTTCAACGAGAACCATCTCCCTTTCGCTGAGTACCCGATCAATATCCAGCATTGTCACCACCTTCTGGTCAAGCTTCCCCATCCCTAGGATGAAGTCGGTCCTGATGTCTGCCCCAAAGGAAGGTGGAGGTTCAATCTGGTCCTGGTCGATGTTGAGCACATCGGAAACCTCATCCACAATAATACCCATGGTCATCTCCTGAGCATGACGTATAATTTGAACCACAATGATGCAGGTTCTCTGCATATCTTCTTGAGCCTTGATCCCGAACTTAAGGCGTAAGTCGATCACGGGGATGACCTTACCGCGCAGGTTGATAACTCCCCGAACAAAAGCTGGGGTCGTGGGAACAGAGGTTATATCCATCATCCCAATAATCTCGCGGACCTTTAATATTTCCAAACCGTACTTCTCATTGGCCATGAGAAAGGTCAAGAACTTCCCTCCCTTCAGAGTCCTTGTCTGGGTGACCTCTCTGGCCTCTTGTCCAGCCTTAGCCATGGTTGTAGTCATTTGGTTATCCATTGTTTTTCTCCTCGTATAAATGTTTTGAAGACAATTTCATGTTGTTTCTTTAAGTTTCTGATCAAAACACCACCTCTTTTGCAGACCCTGGATCCGATGTTTGCCTGGCCAAGCCGGCTATCCCCTGTGGATCGAGGATTAGCCCGACACGACCATCGCCAAGAATAGCTCCCCCAGAAATTCCCTGAATCTTGCTGAATCCCTCGCCAAGGGATTTCGCAACTACCTGTTGTTGTCCCACCAGTTCGTCAACAAGTAGCGCACAACGCTGTTCCCCATCACCGATGATTATCAGAAGTCCCTGGGTTGGGTCCTTTACTGCCTCTTCGATATTGAAGAGACGGTGAAGACGAAAGATGGGCATTACCTTTCCCTGAAAGATCACTGCTTCTCCACGTCCAATGATAGTGAACAGTACTTCCGCACTTGGACGAAAACTAATATTGATGTTGATGGTTGGTAGAATGTACCGCTGGCTACCGACCTTGACCAGCATGCCGTCGGTGATAGCCATCGTTAGCGGAAGATGAACAACAAAGGTACATCCCTTACCAAACTCTGAGGAAATGTCAATTCGGCCCCTAAGTGTTTCGACCGACTTTCTTACAACATCGAGTCCAACGCCCCTTCCGGATATATCCGTCACGTTATCAGCCGTGGAGAAACCAGGCTGGAATATCAAATCGTTGGCCTCGTTTTCAGACATACTATTTCCGGAATTGTTCAGCCCTTTTGCGATGGCCTTCTGCATGATCTTGTCGCGGTCCAGTCCCCTACCGTCATCGGATATCTCGAGCACCACGTTTCCACCAGAATGGTAGGCTTTCAATAATAGCGTTCCCACTTTTGGTTTTCCTTTTCTTTCCCGTTCCTCAGGCGGCTCAATACCATGGTCTACTGCATTACGGACCAGATGAATGAGGGGATCATTGATGAGATCGACCATGTTACGGTCAATCTCTGTATCCTCACCGACGGGAACAAAGTTGATCATGATCTCCCGCCTACGAGCCAGGTCACGGACCAACCGAGCAATCTTATGGAAAGTGGCCCTGAGCGGAACCATCCGAATGGCCATGCACAAGTCTTGGACTTGGCGGACAATTTTTTCTGTATGGTTAATCTTCTGTTGAAGGTCAGGGTGATTTCCTGAGTTGACCGTTTCGTCCTGGGCGACCATAGAGTGGCCGATTACCAACTCTCCGACCATCTCAACAAGTCGATCCAGACGGTCTGTACGGACACGGATTGACGATTCCCCTATGGGTTCGGTGCCTACCAGGTTCCTTTGTTTTCGAAGGGCTCGACCAACTTCCGTGAGGGATGCAGCCCCCGATCTCACAATGGCCAAACCAATAGGTTGATCGGATTGGTTAGTGGCAGCCGCCTCAATCTTTTCGCGGTCGGCCTTACCCTCAGAAACGAGAATATCACCCAAACGGAATGGCATCTCATTCGCCTCACCAACTTCCTCGGAAGAAACAATTTCTTCTGGTTCGACGAGTAGGGTCATTAAGTCATCTAACCCATCGGGTGCAACCATGGGTTCACCGCCCAAGGAGTTCTGGACAATTTGGATGAGATCCTTGAGCATGTCAACAGAGCGAAAGGCCAGATCAGCGTACCCTCCTGTAAAGCTTATTTCTTTGTCTCGGATTCTGGTGAGAAAGGACTCCGCTTTATGGGCTAACTCTGATATGTGGTCGAGTCCGAGGAAAGCAGATGTCCCTTTGATGGTGTGAAAAGAACGAAAGATAGTATTGATGGCCTCGGTGTCTTCCGGATCGCTCTCAAGTTTCAGAAGGGTGGACTCGGCGGTTGCAAGTAAATCCTGACTCTCAGTGATGAACTCCCCCAAAAGAGCCGGATCGTATTCAAGCGATAGGGGATGGGTTTGCTTTGCTTCAGCACTTCGCACTTCGGTGGATACTCGTTCGGGTTCGGGGGCTGAAAAGGAACTTTCTTCTTCATCCGATCGTTCCATTTTGTCGATCGCCTCTTCTATAAGAGTGCCTATTTCGGTGAGCAGACCCGATGGGTCAGGGGACTTTTCCCCTGTTATTCGGTCGATTCTTTTTATAATTTCTTTAATCGGGCTCTGGACGGAGGTTGGAGAGGATTCGGCGATGACAATGAGCGCTTGTTGCACGTAGGCCAAATCGGCCATATCAGTCGGTTCGATTTGGACGATCCGCGCTGCAATATCGTGAAGAGTCAGTTTCGCGTCACTCATATCACATGCCAGAGTTCGAACTAAAGGGAAACATGCTATCGATCGCTTCCCATTCCTACGCCCTCTTTTCCAGTATTTTTTCTACACTGATGAGAGCAATTAACTTATTGTCCACCTTGCATTGGCCCTCTATATATTGCCCTCCTTCAGCAGGTATCGTGAGGAGTGCGGGCTCAATTTTGCTTACCGGTAATTCGATCGATTCAACCACTTCGTCCACCAGCAACCCTGTTTCCAAAATCCCGGATTCAATAGCGATAATCCTTGCCTTCTCTGTTGGTTCTTCGTGAGGGAGACTAAACATCGGCTTTAAATCTGTAACGGATAAAATGTTCCCTCTTAAGTTTACAATTCCTGCAATAAATTCTGGGCTTGAAGGGAGATACGTTATCTTGCCTGCTTTTATAATTTCCTTTACTTTGGTCATCTCCACTCCATACCATTCTCGTGCTAGCCGGAAGACGATGAATTGCAGAGATTCCTCTTTCGGCTCTACCCTCTCATAGAGATCTTCCTTATCGTCAACCATATCTTCTATGGCCTCTGCTATTTCCTCCATTCTCTGAGATGATAATTCGTTTTTCATCTTCTTAGACAATCCCTAAACCCGTTTGATAAGACTATCGCTTAGGACCCACGTGTTTTTAAGAACCCTGTTATCCTCTCAATAAACGTCTTCCCTTCAAAAGGTAAACCAATATAACCATCAGCACACGCTTCCTTTGTAATTTGATTAAGTTTGTCCTCATCTTTGGCAGACATGAACACGATTGGGATATTTTTAGTTTTCTCTTCTCCCTTTAATATCCGACATACCTCGCTTCCATTTATCCCTGGAAGATTGTAATCGAGCAAAATAAGTTGATATTGACCTGTTTTTGTTTTTTCAATGCCTTCTTCCCCTGTTTCAGATATCTCGACGGAAAACCCTCCTTTTTCGAGTCTAAACTTAAGCATTGCATTAATTGAGGGACTATCCTGAATAATCAATATTTTATCCAACTGTTAGGCCTTTCAATGTCTACTTGCTTGTCTTTCCGGGATAAAATGCAATTTTCATTCCAGCATTTCCCCATTAATCGCTATTTACTCCAAATGCCCCCATTAACCAGTCACTTAACAACAAATTCCCCAATTAAAACCCTTACTTTTTCTATCCCTTATTAATTTATTACTTAGGGAATTTTGGTTCTTTTAAAATTTATATTGAAAAATAAGGAAAATTCGTAGGGCATAAAGAGACCAGAAATGGACAAAAATTGTCAACAAATGACCGATTTGTCATAATTCTTTTTTCTTTTCTAATAGATGGCTATTTGCCAAATAGTGGCGGGCAAACTCCTAGCAAGGTAGCTTATGGTTTGGCGCTGATAGACAGAGGACTCTTTTATAAGGAAAAAATATTTTAGGTATTTTTACAATAAAAATTTTTCTTCTCACTATGTCATGTAGTTGAATGGTGAGTTTCTGATTGCGAAGGGGAAGGCTGGATCCTGAGCAGAGATACTGAGGGGATGAAAAAATTTAGAGGCGATGGGGCTTATCTTTAGAATATCGATGGGGAGGGGCCAATGGGGTCAGACAGGTTGATCAACAAAGAGGGGAGGTAGAGAGCGGACAAAATATTTCGTGCCACACTTGGAACCAGTTGTTGATGGGTGCTCTATTACCTTCTGCCATTCGCTACTCGCTGAGAGTTCATTACTACATAACCTTTATCAGTTAAGGCATAATATAACTTTTCTAAAATACTCCCTGCTGGAATATCTTGGAAACCGGTTGGGTCTCTTCGCACCATCTCAGGGTCGGCATAAGTCATGGTTGGATAACAAAACATAACATTTTCAACGGAAGCGGAGTCTATAACCTTTTGCCAGTAAGATTGATTCATTACATAAGGATTGTATGGGAAACATCTCTGTTCAATAGAAAATTTTATATATTTCATCCTTACAGTTACTGCTTTGAGGCCCCTGCCTAAATCACATGTTTGAATACTGTTGACATCGAAATAT
>Ga0315295_10001963_pt1 | contig 17533 bp, 16 predicted proteins | sample YL17G14_0_MG_FD_204453 | JGI IMG/M metagenome (GOLD analysis project Ga0315295, IMG submission 204453) | Sediment microbial communities from Yellowstone Lake, YNP, Wyoming, USA - YL17G14_0 | ecosystem: Environmental > Aquatic > Freshwater > Lake > Sediment | place: USA: Wyoming | collected... | reverse complement strand
CGTGCTCGAGCAACTGGGACTGTCGCAGGCGCAGCGCGAGAAGGTCGCCAGCCTGCACGACGAGCAGGCCCGCAAGGTGATCCGCATCGAGGCCGACCTGAAGATCGCCCAGCTCGATCTCCACAAGCTGGTCGCGAGCGACAAGCCGGACCTGCGCGCCATCGAGGCGCAGATCGACAAGGTCGCCGGGCTGCGCGCCGGCATCGCGAAGGCGCGGGTCGCGACCCGGATCGCCGTGCGTGCCATGCTCACCGACGAGCAGCGCGAGAAGCTCCGCCGGCTGGGGCCTCCGGGGATGGGTCCCGGTGGACCGGGCGGGCATCGCGGACCGCGTGGGCGGCTCGGGCCGCACGGGCCGCTGGGCGCTGACGCGGACCCCGGCATCGACGAGTGACCGGGTCCTCCCGGCACGCGACCGCCCGTGGGCACGCACCCGCGGGCGGTCGGCTTTCGCGGTTGGGGCCGGTCAGACGCGTGTGACCGCGCCGGTGACCATGTTCCACCTGTAGTGCCAGGTCCCGTCCACCACGATGTCGGGCTGGCTCGTGCCGTTGAAGGTCACGACCACGGTGGCGCTCAGGTGCGCCTCGACGTCCGCGCGGTCGTTGCTGCGCAGCCGGTCGGCCTCCACCACCAGCGTCATGGTGCCGCTCAGCGGCCACGGGCTCGCGTCGAGGGTGCTCTTCAGCAGCAGCACGTCGGCGACGTCGAGCGCGCTGTTCCAGTAGAAGTAGCGCGTGCGCGTACCGTCGTACGAGCGGAACCGGTTCATGAGCGTGTCGAGTGCCGCGCCATTGATGCGCAGCGTGTCCGCCAGCGGCTGGATGCCGCCGAACTCGGTGGACGCCGAGTGCCCGATGGTGAGCGTGTCACGCGGCAGCTCCGCCGTGCCGTAGACGCGCGAGGTCCACACCATGCGCACCGCGTCGGGGCCGTAGCCGGGCATCAGGCCCCCATCGGCGTTGTAGAACTGCCGGCTCGCCTCGAAGCTGAGGCCGCCGACGGCGAAGGACGTGTCCCACTCCGCCGCGCTGCGGCTCGCGCCCGGGCGCGAAACGAGCAGGGCGCCGGCGCCGCCCGCGCCGCCCAGCACGTCGAGGTTCACGATGCCGAGGGTGGTCGCGGTCTGCATGGCGATGTCGTCGGCGCTGTCGTGGGTCAGGTTGGGGCTCGTGGGCGTGGTGGTGCCGCACCCGCTCGCGACCAGCGCGAGGGCGGCCACGCAGGCGACCAGCACGATGCGGATCGGGACGGACTTCATGGGCGTTCTCTCCTCGAGGGGTGGTGGGTGGGCTGGGGATTCGCCCGTAGAAGGGCAAGGCGCGTGCCACGAAGGGGGCCACGGAGTTGAGCGGGGTTACGGGTGCGGGCCCGGCCGGACTCCGGCCACTCTGCACATGTCCCTTGCGTCCCGCGCCCGGGCCGTGGAGACTCCGCGCTTCATGCGCTCCGTCCCCCGTCTCCTCCTTGCCCTGGGCGCGGCCGCCGCGTGCGCCCTGCCCGCCGCGGCCCTCGAGCGCCCGCAGGTCGAAGCCGTGCGCGCGACCGGACCCATCCGCGTGGACGGCGTGCTCGACGAGGCCGGCTGGGCGCGGGCCGTGCCCATCACGGGCTTCCGCCTCATCCAGAACCGCGAGGGCGAGGCGCCGTCCGAGTCCACCGACGTGCGCGTGCTGTTCGACGACCGCCACATCTACTTCGGCTGCCGCTGCTGGAACCGCGGCCCCGGCGCGGTGCGCGCGAGCCTGGTGCCGCGCGACCAGATCATCGACCTCGACAACATCGCCGTCCAACTCGACACCTACCGCGACCGCCGCCGCGCCTACACCTTCGCCGTGAACCCCTACGGCGTGCAGTTCGACGGCATCCTCATCGGCGGCGACGTGGACGCGCAGTGGGACGGCGTGTGGGACGCCGAGGCCACGCGCGACAGCCTGGGCTGGACGGCCGAGATGGCGATCCCGCTGCGCACGCTGCGCTTCCCCGAGAAGGGCCCGGGCGTCTGGGGGCTGTGGATCCGCCGCCAGCAGGAGAAGGACGACCAGGTCTCCTCGTGGCCGCTCTACCGCATGGGGGAGGCCGGCGACGTCATGCTGCAGGCCGCCGACCTCACCGGCCTGGCCGGTCTCAAGGGCAGCGGGCTGTTCGACCTGCAGCCCTACGCGGCCGCGGCGTGGTCGTCGCAGCGCGCGTTCGACGAGGACGGGGCGGCGGGGCCGTGGGAGCACGGGCGCACGCGCGACGTCGGGCTCGACGCGCGCGTGCCGCTCTCGGCCACGCTGGTGCTCAACGCCACGCTGAACCCCGACTTCAGCCAGATCGAGGCCGACGCGCTGCAGATCGACGTGAACAAGCGCTATCCGCTGTTCTACACCGAGAAGCGCCCGTTCTTCCTCGAGGGGGCCGATATCTTCGGCTCGATGCTGGACCTGGTGTACACGCGGCGCATCGCCGCCCCGGCCTACGGGGCGAAGCTGACCGGCACGCTCGGCCACGTGCGCCTCGGCGGCATCGTGGTGCGCGACGACGGCGGCGGCTCGCTGGACGGCGTCGGCGGCGGGCCCGCGGGGGACGTCTCCTCGAAGGGCTGGTTCCACATCGGGCGCGCCTCCTACGAGATCGGCGAGAACTCGAACGTGGGCATGCTGCTCGCCCTGCACCAGACCGACGGCGCGAAGCCGGGCGCGGTCCCCGCCGTGATGGGCGCCGAGTTCGCGGATGGCGGCGCCAACGCGGTGCTGGCCGCCGATGCGAAGGTGCGATTGTCGAAGGGTTGGTTCTTCAACGGGCAGGTGGCGTACGGCCGCTCGCGCTTCGACACCACGGCGTACGGGGAGGTGGTGGACTCGACCGGGCCTCGCTTCGGCTGGGACCGGCGCCGGGACACGCGCAGCGACGTCGCCTACTTCGGCGAGTTCGAGTACGGCGACGGCATCCGCAACCTCGAGATCTTCCACCAGTATCTCGGCCCCGAGTTCCGGGCCGAGACCGGCTTCCTGCAGCGCGTGGACGTGCGCAAGACCGGCTTCGAATCGAACTTCATGGTGCGTCCCAAGGACAGCTGGCTGCGCTCCATCGAGCCTATCTTCGAGGCCTACGTCATGCACGACAAGGCCGGCACGCTCCAGGAGTGGTGGGTGAGCCCGATGATCGACTGGAAGTTCCAGAAGCAGACGCACGTCCACACCATGGTCGAGCGCATCATGGAGCGCTGGCAGTCGCGGGACTACCTCAAGACCATCTGGACGCTGGTCTTCGACAACTCGACCTGGAAGACGTTCGACCTCTCGCTGGCGGGCGTGGTGGGCGACGGCATCTGGTACGGGCCGAGCGACGCCGTGTCGTTCCGCGGCTGGTCGGAGTACTACGAGGGCTCTCTCACGCTGCGGCCTTCGCCGCGGCTGACGGCCGCGCTCACCGCGAACCGCAGCCGCTTCTCGCGCGACCACGGAGAGGGCGTGCTCTACGACGTGTGGGTGCTGGGGGCGAAGACCACCTGGCAGTTCACGCGCCGGCTCTACGCGCGCATCTACCCGCAGTACGACACCGACGCCGAGCACCTCGACGCGGACGCCCTCGTGGGCTACGTGCTCCACCCCGGCTCGGTGCTCTACCTCGGCTACAACGGTGACGCCGACCGCGTCGCCGGCCGCCACCGCGTGACGGGCCGCACCGCGTTCTTCAAGGTCTCGTACGTGTTCCAGAGGTAGGAAGGGGCGGGCTCGCAGAGGAGCCCGCCCCTTCGACTGCCTGCGTCACGCGCGAGGCCGGACCGTCGAGGTCCGCCCGCGCGATGGAACCGTCACCTGCGGGAGCGTGCCCGCTTTCTGGCGGTCTTCTTCCCGCGCTTCTTGGCGACCTTCCGGGCGGCCTTCTTCCCACGCTTCTTGGCGACCTTCCGGGCGGCCTTCTTCCCACGCTTCTTGGCGACCTTCCGGGCGGCCTTCTTCACGCGCTTCTTCGCAGCCTTCTTGGCCGGTTTCTTCGCGACCTTCTTGGCGCGCTTCTTCGCGACCTTCTTGGCCGGCTTCTTCGCGACCTTCTTGGCCGGCTTCTTCGCGACCTTCTTGGCGGCCTTCTTCTTGGGCTTGGGCTTGTCGGGAAGCGGGACCGTGTCGATGGCGAGAGGGTCGCCCCCCACGGGTGGTGTCGCGGTGGGCACCTTCTCCTCCGGCGTCGGCCATGTGCCGGTCGAGACCAGGGCTTCCGGCGGCAGTCTCGGGTCCTTCTTGTCGCTCATCATGAGCTCCTTCCTGCAGCGTCGTGGTGCATCGACGGCGAACGTGGATACGCTCGCGCGGGGTGATAGTAGCCCTTGTCGGCCCGTATTGCCTCGTGTTTTCTATCTGCGCGCCGGCGCCCCGCCCGGGCGCCCCCCGATCATCCGCTGGAGCAGGGGCGCCACGGGACGGATGCCGATCTCCTTCCTCAGCCATTCCGCCCGGTCCGCCAGCGCCTGGAGGTCGTTGAACTCGTGCGAGCAGCGGTAGCGCCGGATGGCCTTGGGCCCGCTGGCCGCGGCGAAGTAGGCCTCGGCCGCCCTGGGCGAGATCCAGGAGTCCGCGGTGCCGAACTGCATCAGCACCGAGGAGGGCGCCGCGTGCCCGACGTAGAGCACGGGCGTGAGCGGGCCGATGGAGTCGCAGTAGACCTGCCACTGGTCGCGCGGGACCGCCCGCGCGAGGAGCGCCTGGTACTCGTCGAACTTGGGCGCGCCGCCGAGGGCCGAGTCGATGAGGCTGGGCAGCCCCCCCATCAGCACGAAGGTGCGGATGCGCGGCTCCACGCCCGCCAGCACCCCGCCCTGGGTCGCGCCGTAGGAGTGCCCGACGTAGGCGATGCGCCCGTCATCCACGTCACCGCGCGCCAGCAGCAGGTCCACGGCACGTCTCAGGTCCACGGTGTTCTGGACGTAGGAGCGGCGCGTCAGGCCGGGCTCGCGCGGGCTCTCGCCGTACTGGGTCCACGGCCCGGGCCGCGCCCAGGGCGCGTCCACCAGCACGCACACCGCGCCGGCCCGGGCCAGCAGGGTCGCCTCCCAGAGGAACTCGGAGCGGTCGCCCTGCCCCCAGTGCATGAAGACGACGCCGGCGTGCGGCGCCTTCGCCGTGGCGCCCGCGGGAGCCACCAGCGTCGCGGTCACCCGGCCGGCGATGGGGCTGGCGTACGTGATCTGCTGGATGGTGAAGGGCTCGTCCGGCGTCGGCTCGGCGCTCACGACCTGGACGTCCAGCGGCGCGTCCCGGTCGTAGTCGAACAGCGCCTTCAGGGCCGCGAAGTCGGTGGCCGGGGCCGCGGCCGCACGGGTGGACGGCGGCGCGGCACAAAGCAGCGCGAGGGCCAGCGCGAAGGTCCTGCCGGTCATGGAACTCCTCCTCGACGAGGGAGTCCCCCGTCGCGCGGTGGGATCGGTGCGGTTCGCGGGCGCGCGGCGAGCCGCTCGCGATCGACGGGGGCCAGCGCCCCCACGACGTACTCGAGCGAGGCGTGCGCGGTGCGGGCCCTGGGCTCGACCAGCGCGCGGTCCTCGTTGCCGCGCACGCCGGCGAGGCGCAGCGCCTGCAGGCGGTCGGCGGTGGCCTGCGGCTCGAGCGGGCCATAGACCGAGTCCCCGAGGTCGAGGAAGCGGTCGAGCCCCCGCGCGGCGGCATGCGCCAGGACGGCCTCCAGCGCGCGGATGTTCCCGTGGATGTCGGACAGGACGGCGTAGCGGGACATGGCCCGACTCTCGCGCATCGCGGGGTCGTGTTCACCGCTTGGTGCACCAGCGCGGTCATCCTGCCGCATCACCGCCGGATCCCGCCCACGAGCGGAGTGGTGCCCCGGCTCCCACGGGGGGTGCCGGGACCGGGGCGCGACGCCGCGGCCCGGGGACGACGTGCCGCCCGCGCCTAGGCGCCCGGGCCGGAGGCTCCGCCCGCGGTCTTGGCCTGCTCGTTCATGTTCTTGCAGTAGGTGGGCCGCCGCATCTCGTGCATCTCGATGGTGATGTCGCAGGGCCGCTCGGCGTAGGCGCGCGCGAACGCCTCGCGCAGGTGGCCCATGAGGCGCTCGCCGAGCCGCTTCTGCAGCGCCGTGTCGCGCCCCTCGAGGAGCGCCACGGTGAGGTGCACGAAGACGCTCGCGGCGTCACCGTGGCCGACGCGGAACACGTCGAGCGGCACCGCGCGGCTCTTGACCTGCGTGATCGGGACGGTGGCCACCTCGGCCACCGAGGCGTGGAGGCGCGCGAACAGGGCGCCGAAGTCCACGCTCTCGGGCAGGTTGTTCGTGTACTCCAGGATCAGGTGCGGCATGTCATTCGGACTCCTCTCTTTCAGGCCGGGTCCCCCAGGCATCTCAGCGGCACCCAGCCGCGCCGGCCGCGCGCGTCGGTCGCCCACGCGAAGCCGCTCTCGAACCACTCGGCGACCACCTCCTCGCCGGCCTCGACGGACAACTCCACGGCATCGTAGTCCCGCACCAGCGTGCAGTGCTCGCCCGCGATCGCGACCCAGGACTCGGGCACCCAGGCCGACCGGCCGTCGGCCGCCCTGCACCAGATCCAGCCGGCCCACTCCGTGGGCTTCCTCTCGAAGGCGAATCGCTCGCCGCGCCGGAACGCGAGGGGCCCCGGGAAGGGCGACTCGTAGGCCAGCACGACGCGCAGCCGCGTGGGTGTGGGCACGGGCGACTCCTCGTCGATGAACACGAGGAAGTCGGTGGTCACCGGCGGCAGGCCGAGCTGCCTGAACAGCGTGACCAGCTGGCCGCGATGGAACGTCGAGTGGTTGAAGGCGTGCACCATCATCTGCCACAGCGGGTAGGTCCAGCGCTCGCCCTTCGGGTTCAGGTAGGAGAGGTTGCGCGCGGTGTCCTCCGCGCCCAGCTCCCGCACGAACTCCGTCTGCCGCCGGTGCACGTCGGCCCAGCGCGCCCGCAGGCCCGGCACGTCGGGAAAGAGCGCCGGGTCCAGGCTCCCCTGGGGCGACTGCCCCTGCCAGCGCTGCAGCCACAGCTCCTGCGCCCAGAGGATGTGGACCAGGGTGTCGCGCAGCGACGGGTGGCTGCTGGACACGTGCCTCGTGAAGACCTCGCGGTCCGCCCTGCCGACGGCCTCGAGGAAGACGTCGTCGGCCCACTGGTTGAACCGCAGCATCAGCGCGAGATCGCGTGGATCCATGGTCCAGGTCCTCCGTCGCGAGGGACGCGGGTCCCCGCTCAGTCCTCGCCGCTCTGCCAGCGCGGGCCGTAGGCCATCGTGCCCGCGGGGTCCAGCGCCTCGCGGACACGGGCGCGCAGCGCCAGCAGCGCCACCTGCGGCGCGATGACGGGCTCCAGCGCGGCCACGCCCGCGGCGTCGTCCACGCCCACGACGGTCTCGATGAGCGTGAAGCCCGCGCGCACCAGGGTCTCGACCAGCCGCGGCGCGCGCGCGGGGCCGGGGAAGAGGTGGAGCCGCCCGGCCGGGGCGTGCAGCACGGCGCCGGAGGCGGTCTCGGGCTGGTCCAGGAGCGGCGCCAGCGCGGCCGGCGTGTTGTCGGCGGTGGCCAGCGTGAGGCGCGCGCCGTCGCGGTCCTCGAGGTCGGCCAGCGCCTGCCACAGCGCGGCGGCGGAGTCGTCCTCGAGCCGCGCGTCGGACTCGCCCAGCAGGCGCTCGACCTCGCGCACCTGCTCGTGCACGCGCGCGTCGTCGTCCTCGAAGCCGATGAGCATCGTGAACGGGTCGGTGGGCGAGGCCACGGGCAGGGCGGGCGCGAGCGCGGCGCCCACGACCGTGAGCACCGCGGGCTCGAGACGCGGCAGTCCGGCCCAGCGCGCCCGGTCGCCGAGGACGCGCGCGCCCACGCCGTAGACCAGCGCCACGCGCCGGGCCGGCGCCGGGGCCAGCTTGAGGCTCGCCTCCAGCAGCACGGCGAGCCCGCCGCGCGAGCCGCACAGCAGCCGGTGCACCGCGTAGCCCGCCACGTTCTTCACCACGCGCCCGCCGGTGCGCGCCAGCGTCCCGTCGCCGAGGGCGAAACGGGCGCCCAGGATGCGGTCGCGCGGCGCGCCGAAGCGCAGCCGGCGCGGGCCCGAGGCGTTGGCCGCGAGCAGCCCGCCGAGCGTGGCGCGCTCCGCGCGCGCGCCCTCGAGCGCCAGCTCCTGCCCGCGCGCCGCGAGCGCCGCCCGCAGGGTCGCGAGCGTCGCGCCGCACTCGGCCGTGAGCGTCATGTCCTCGGGCTGGTACTCGACGATGCGATCCAGCCCCGCGAGATCGAGTGCCACGTCGTAGCGCCCGGGCGCGCGCTCGCGCGGCAGCGCCACGCCGCCGCCCCACGGCACGATGGTTAGGCGGTCGAGCGCGGCGGCGCGCAGCACCTCGGAGACCTCCTCGCGCGTGGCCGGGCGCAGGGCCACGGTGGGCGTCGTGCGCGCGATGGCGTAGCGCGCCGGGTCCGCGGCGCGGAAGCGGTCGAGCGCGCGCGCCACGCCGCCCGTCACGTCCACGGTCCCGCCACGTCGCTCCGCACGCTCGCGCCGCCGAACGGCGCGGGGCCGTGCGCGCGGGCCGCGTCGTCGCCCGGCAGCACCTTGCCCGGGTTGAGCAGGCCGTCCGGGTCGAACGCGGCCCGCAGGCGCTCCATCAGCACCAGGTCCTCGGGCGCGTACAGCTCGCCCATGAGCGGGATCTTCTCGATCCCGATGCCGTGCTCGCCCGAGATGGTGCCGCCCATGCGGACGCACGCGCGCAGGATCTCGTGCGAGACCTCGAGCGCGGCCTGCTGCGCGCCGGGGTCGTCGTGCGGGAACATGATGTGCGGGTGCAGGTTCCCGTCGCCCGCGTGGAAGATGTTGCCCGCGTGCAGGCCGCGCGCACGCGCCAGCGCGTAGATCGCGGCGAGGGCGTCCGCCAGCCGCGTGCGCGGCACCACGCCGTCCATGATGTAGAAGGGGCGCCCCGTGCGGCCGTAGGCGCCGAAGGCCGACTTGCGGCCGCGCCACAGCGCCGCCCGCTCGGCCGCGTCGCGGGCCACGCGGGCGGAGCGCGCGCCGTGCCCGCGCGCGATGGCGGTGATGCGCTCGACCTGCTCGGGCAGGCTCACCGCCGGACCGTCCACCTCGATCAGCAGCATGCCGCCCGCGTCGAGCGGCAGCCCCAGCCCCAGCCACGCCTCGACCACCTCGATGGTCTGCGCGTCCATGAACTCCATGGCCGCGGGCACGATGCCGGCCGCGATCACCGCCGAGACCGCGCGGCAGGCGTCGGCCACCTCGGGGAAGTCGAAGAGCATGGTCTGCACCGCCTCGGCCACCGGCACCAGCCGCACGCAGACCTCGGTGACGATGCCGAGCGTGCCCTCGCTGCCCGCCACGACGGCGGCCAGGTCGCCGCCCGGCGCGTCGCAGGCCTCGCCGCCCAGCTCGACGACGCTGCCGTCGTGCAGCACCACCGTGAGCCCCAGCGTGTGGTTGTACGTGAGCCCGTACTTCAGGCAGTGCGGGCCGCCCGCGTTGGCGGCCACGTTGCCGCCGATGGTGCTGACCTGCTGCGAGGAGGGATCGGGCGCGTAGCACAGCCCGAGCGGCGTGGTCTCCTGCGTGAGCCGCAGGTTGACGAGCCCGGCCTGCACCCACGCCAGCATGCGCTCGGCGTCCACGCGCAGCACCTGGTCCATACGGTTCAGCGAGAGCACGATGCCGCCGTGCAGCGGTGTCGAGCCGCCCGCGAGCCCGGTGCCCGCCCCGCGCGGCGTGACCGGCACGCCGTGGGCGCGTGCCCAGCGCACCAGCGCCGCGACCTCGTCGGTGGAGCGCGGCAGCGCGACCACGTCGGGCCGGCCGCGCTCGAGCGTGAGCGCGTCGGTCTCGTAGGTTAGGAGCGCCGCCTCGCGGTCGAGCACGCCGTCGTCGCCCAGCAGCGCGCGGAGCTCGCCCAGCGCCTCGGGGGACCAGTCCATGCGCCGCAGGGTAGCACCGGGCGGAGCGGGGGCCACAAGGCGATCGCACCCGCCGGGAGCGCGGGCGGCGGGCCCTGCCGGTCAGCCATCACGGTCCCGGCCCGGCCGATGCAGCGCCTCGAGCCGGGCGACGTCCTCGAGGTCCTGCGGCCGGCCGGACTTGCGCTTCATCTCGATGAGATCCTGCAGGCTCACGAAGGTCCCGGCGAGGCCGGGCGCGACCTCGAAGCGCAGGGCGCGGGCGTGGACCGCCTCGAAGTCGAAAGGAGGCTCGACGTGGAGGGCGATCTCCGTCGCGGGGTGCAGGGGGCTGAAGACCGAGAGGAGCGTCAGCACCTTCTCGCGCGCCCAGCGCCGGCGTTCTTCGGGGTCGGCGAAGGCGGCGAACTCGACCGGAGCGCGCGGGCGGAAGCCGAGCCCGGCGAGCGCGTCGATGCCGCGGCGCAGGGCTGCGGGCTCCGGGTCCAGCACGAGATTCACGTCGGCGGTCAGGCGCAGATGTCCGTAGGCGACCACCGCGAGCCCCCCCACGATGACGTGCCTCACCCCGGCCTCTTCCAGGGCCCTCACGACGGCCTCGACGCTGCGTCCTTCCATGTGACCTCGGTTCCCTGCGTGCGCCTTGGTGCCGGCGAGCGTGGCGCCGGACCGGACTGACCATACACCGAAACCGGGCCGGTGGGCATCGCGCCGCCACCCGCTACCTCGCCGGCTTCGCCCCCAGCGAATCCGGCCGGGCCAGCTCCTCCTGCACGAACCGCGCGCGCGGGTCGCCGGGGAAGCGCCGTTCGAACTCGCGCGCCCACAGGCGCGCCAGCGGCTCGCGGCCGAGGTAGCTGCTCGTGATGGCGAGCCCGAACACGGCGTCGGGCAGGGTGTCGCCCAGCGCCAGCGAGCGGCGCAGCATGGCGTCGGCGCGCTCCCACTGGCGGGTGCGGATGGTGAAGTAGCCCAGCTCCGACAGGGCCTGGCTCCCGTGCCCGAGGTGGCGCGCGCTGCCGTCGTCCTGGAACAGGAACACCTCCGCGTCCTCCCAGTCACGCGGCAGCGTGTCGGCGAAGCCCAGGTAGCGGAGGCGCGGGAAGCGCAGCTGCAGCGCGCGTCCGCCGCGCAGCGCGGCCTCGAGCGGCACGTACGAGCGCCGCGGGCCGGTCTGGCGCCCGGCGAGCGGCGAGTGCAGCGGGGGCGCGGGGTTCACGAACGCGATGCGCGCGTCGGGCGCGAGCCCGACCGTGTCGAGCGCGGTCGTCACGTTGCGCAGCATCGTGCTCTCTCGCATGGTGCGGTCGGACATGAGGACGCCGGTCATGGCGACCTCGCGGGTGCGCACGTTGCGCGCCTCGACGCCCGCGAAGGCGGCGACCGCCGCCAGCAGCAGGAGCAGCGTCAGCGGGACGCGCCGCACGAGGCGCGCGCCCAGGCCGGCCAGCAGCCAGCACACGCCGGCCCACGGCAGGTACAGGTAGTAGAGGTAGGTGTGGTGCCGCAGCGGCAGCACGGGCGCCAGCAGGACCAGGAACCAGACCGCCCCGACCTCCTCGGGGTGCCGCGGCGCGCGGCGCTGCGACCACAGGACGAGCGCGAAGAGCGCCGCCAGCACGAGGCCGGGGATGAGCGCGCCCGGGTCCATCGAGGCCACCGCGTCGCGCACGGGCGCCCACAGCACGATGAGCCAGCCCATGTAGGTGGCGAAGTTCTGAACGAGGAACACGGGCGAGAAGCTCAGCGCGTAGGCCTGGCCGCCGAGGTAGTCGGAGGATCCCAGCGTGGCGAGGAACCCGGCGAGGAAGACGAGCCCGGCGAGCGCCGCGGGCGCCAGCGCGCGCAGGCGCGGCGGGAACAGGCCGAGCCGGCGGTCGGCCGCGAAGAGCACGAGCGGCAGCAGCAGCACGGTCTCCTTCGAGAGCCCCGCGGCCAGCACGGCCAGCGCCGAGAGCACCAGCAGCGTGCCGGCGCCGGGCGCGCGGGCCGCATCGGCGGCCGGTCCTTCGGCCTGCGTCGCGGTGGCCGCGTGCGTGGGCGCGCGCCGGCGCGTGCCGTCGGCCTGCGCCCCGCGCGCCATCAGGTAGAGCAGCAGCGCGGCGAGCGCGAAGGACGTGGCCATGATCTCGCCGAGGCCGGTGGCCCAGTGCAGCGGCGTGAAGGCGATGCCCGAGGCCCCGAACAGCACGGCGGCCGCCCACGCGGCCGCGCGGCCCGCCACCATGCGGCGCGCCACCGCGTAGACCAGCGCGACGTTGGCGAGGTGCATCAGCATGTTGGCCGCGTGGTAGGGGAGTGGGTTCAGCCCGAACAGCGCGTTGAACGCGCGCCAGCGCAGGGCGCCAGAGAGCAGGCGCCCGAAGGAGACCGGCCAGGGCTCGAGCCCGCGCGCGCGGGCCAGGAAGGTGAGGTCGTCCTGCGCGAAGAAGGTGCCGAGCGCCGGGTAGTGGACGAGCAGCGCCGCGAGCAGCGCCGTGGGCAGCGCCACCCAGCGCGCGGCGTGAGGCGGGATCAGCCGCTGCGCCCAACTGGTCTGCGGCGGCGGCGGCGCGGCGTGCGCGCCGGAGGGACGCGCGGCGTGCGCGCCGGAGGGACGTGCGGTGATCGTCTTCATCCGTTCACCTCCTGTGCGAGGCGCGCGACGGCCTCCTCGACCTGGCGGTAGCCGTCCGCGAGCAGGAAGCCGGGGTCGCCCCCGCCTCCGGCGAGTACCCCGCGCGACTTGTGGCCGAGGACGTGGAACTGCGGTTCGCCGGGCTGCAGCAGCCGGCACAGCGAGGTGTCCGCGCTGAAGCCGGCGTTGATCACGACGCGGTCCACCTCCTCGACGTAGGGCTGGTCGCCCAGCGCCAGCATGACGCGGTAGCGGTGCGTGGCCGAGTTGAACTCGAAGCCCTCGATCTCGGCGCCCCCGAGGTGCGCGACCTGCGGGTGCGCTCCCGCCGCCAGCGCGCGCGCGCGCTCGAGCACGGCGCGGCGTCCGGGCAGCGGGTCGTCCGCGAGCCGCGGGAAGAGCGCCGCGGCCGGCTCGCGCGTGACCCATACCGCCGAGGTGCCGGGGACCTGCTCGGCGAGGCGCGCGAGGTCCAGCACGGTGATGGTCGCGTACGTGCCCGAGCCGAACACCAGCGTGCGCTTGCCCTCGTAGCGCTCGCGCGCCAGGCCCAGCACGTCCTCGACGTGGTAGGCCAGCTGCGGGCGCAGGTACAGCTCGTTGCGCGCCGGCACGCCGCCGGTGCCCGCCCGGTCGGGATGTGCGTAGACGCCGGTGGCGTCGATCAGCGAGAAGGCGTGCACGAAGCTCTCGCGCCCGCCCGGGTCGCGCAGCAGCAGCCGGAACGGCCGCTCGCGACGCGCCTCGCCGCCCTCGCCCGCCAGCAGTCCGTGGCGGCCCGCCCGCACCACCTGCACGTGCTGGTGGACGCGGTCCTTCAGCTCGGGCAGGCCCGCGAGCGGCTGCAGGTAGCGCTCGGCCAGCTCGAGCCCGGTGGGGAAGGCGTCGAGGTCCGGCGCGGGCCAGCCCGCGGCCTCGAGGTGCGCGCGGCCGCGGGGCCCGAGGCCGGCGCGCCACGGCGTGAACATGGTCACGTGCCCCCAGGCGATGGGGTGCGAGCCCACCTCGCCCTGCTCGTACACCTGCACGTCGAAGCCGCGGTCGAGCGCGGCCACCGCCGCCTCGAGCCCGACGGGACCGGCGCCGATGACGGCCAGCGTGTTGCGTGCGGGGAAGGGCATGGGGGCTCCGGGTGGCGGACGCGCTGCGGGATGGGGCGAGCAGTCTAGCCGCGCGCTCGCGCGGGCGGCAAGCAGGTCCGGCCTAGCGGAACTCCGCGACGATGGGAGCGTGGTCCGAGGCCCGGCCGGGGCCGTCCAGGCCGGGCACGGTGAGCCCGCTCCCCCCGCGCCAGCCGCGTCCCGCGAGCCAGTCGAGCCGCAGGCGCCCGCGCCGCTCGGCCCACGCGAGCAGCCGCCGCGCCGCGCCGCGCGCCGGACCGAAGAGCCGGCGCATCTCGTCCACCCGGTCGAAGCGCAGCTGCAGCGTGGGCTCGTGGTCCACGAACGGCGCCCACTCGAAGCCGGCGCGCTTCAGCTCGTCGAAGAGCGTCTCTCTCGCGTGCCCGCGGTCGGGATGCAGCAGGCGTCCGCGCAGCGCGCCGCCCGGCGTCAGCAGCAGCGCGGCCGCGCCCGAGAGCGGTGCGTGCCACAGCCCGCGGTCGAAGGTGTGGGAGTTGAAGTCTCCGCCGAGGATCACCGGCCGCCGCTCGTCGCGCAGCGTGTTCATCAGCGTGTGCACCTCCGCCGCGCGGTGCGCGCGCGTGCGGTGCACCTCGAGGTGCACGGAGACCGCCACGAACGGGGCTCCGGGCCGCTCGATCGCGGCCACCAGCGCGGCGTGGCGGCCGTACATGCGCTCGACGTCGAACTGCACCTCCTCGGGGCTCGGCAGGTCCACGAGGCGCGCCTCGCCCATGGGCCAGCGCGACAGCATGGCGATGCCGAAGAGCCCCTCCTCGTCCTCGCGCCCTCCGGCGATGCGCAGGTCGTCGTCGCGCCCGCGCGTGGTCTCGAGGAAGAGCGGTCCGAAGACGGCGTGCCGTCCCAGCGCGCGGGCCAGATCGGCGGTCACGTCGCGGTTGCCCGCGCGCGCCATGCCGAGGTCCACCTCGTTCAGCAGCACGAGGTCCGCATCGCGCAACTCGGGGTGCGTGAGCAGGGCGTTCTCGACCTGCTCGTACCAGTTGCCGTGCTCGACGTTCCAGTGCACGACCCGCACGCGGGAGGGATCGGGCGACGGCGGTGGCGGCGCGGCCGGCTCGTGGCGCCGCGGCGTGCCGAGCAGGCGGCGCAGGCGCACGTCCAGCTCCGGCCAGCCGGGCGCGGCGCGCAGGGCACGCGCGGTGGGGAAGGGCTCCAGCGCGCGCTTGAGGGCGCGGCACTCCTCCAGCAGGGCGGGGTCGCGTGCCATGGCGGGCGGATGGTAGCACCGCCGGTCGCCCCGGGACGGCGGTTCGTCGGGGCTTCGTCGGCGGCTCGTCGAGCGTCCGCCGGACCATCTCGGCGGTTCGTCGGTCTGTTATGCCGGTTCGCCGGAGGAAGGCGCGGGTTCGCCGGTTCGTGCGCAGGACCGGCTTGGACCGGTGCTAGAGTGGCGCCATGGGGCCGCTCGCCGAACCCACGCTGCTCGGCTTCTCCTCGGGGCTGATGTGCCTCGCCTCGTGCGGCCCGGTGCTGCTGCCCGCGCTGGCCGCGGCCGGCACCGGCTGGCGCGGCACCGGCGCCCTGCTCGGGACGTTCCTCGCCGGGCGCCTGGTCGGCTACCTCGGGTTCGCGACCCTCGCCTGGGCGCTGGGGCTCGCCCTGCCGCTGCCGGCGCGTGCGAACGGCCTGGTCTTCGCCGTGGTTCACTTGGGGCTCGCGGTGGCGCTGGTGCTCTGGGCCGTGCTGCCGCGGCGGCCGCGCGCAGCGCCCTGCCCGCAGGGAGTCGCGGTGTCGCGGCGCGTGGCCCTCGCGCGCCGCTTCCAGGCGCTCGGCCCCGCCGTGATGGGGCTGCTGACCGGACTCAATCTCTGCCCGCCGTTCATCGCGGCCGGCGTGCGCGCCGCGGAGGGCCGCAGCCTGCCCGGCGCGCTCGCGTTCTTCGTCCTGTTCTTCGTGGGCACGGCGGTCTGGTTCCTGCCCTTCCTCGGGCTCGCCGGCCTGCGTCGCTTCACCGCCATCGGGACGGTCGCGCGCTTCACCGCCGTCGTCGTGGCCGCCTACTACGGGTATCTGGGAGCCGTCACCCTCGGAGGAGCGCTACTCCATGGCTGAGACCATCTCGATCGAAACCCCCGCGCCGGGCGGGAGCAGCCGCCCGCTGTGGAAGTCCCTGCTGCTGACGCTGCCCATCCTGCTGTGGGCGCTGCTCATGTTCTCGCGCTCGCTCGCGGTGCCCGGCGCGGCGCCCAAGATCACCGCGCTCATCGTGCTCGTCTTCATGGTGACGCTGTTCTTCTTCATGGTGCGCTCGAAGAAGACCTACCGCTGGCGCCGCATCTTCTTCGTCTCGCTCGGGCTGTTGTTCCCGATCGGGTTCATCTGGGACCTGATCGCGCTGCGCGGCTCGATGTCCATCCCCATCGAGAAGATGCTCTCGGGCGACACGCCATTCTGTTTCCTCGCCATCCCCATGATGATCGTGCCCGCCGCGCTGACCAAGACCATCATCTTCCCGGGCTCGATCCTGGGGACGCCCTCGAACCCGCACGCCATCGTGCCCATGATCGTCCTGTGGATGGCCGCCACCATCGTGCTCGGCAAGGGCTGGTGCGCCTACGGCTGCTTCTTCGGCGGCATCGAGGAGGGCTTCGCCGCCCTGCCGCGCAAGGCGCGCATCAAGAACATCCACCCGCGCTGGCGCTGGGCCTCGTGGGGCGTGCTCGCGGCGGTCGTGCTGATCTCGGCGGCCACCTTCTCGCCGACCTACTGCGAGTGGCTGTGCCCGTTCAAGGCCGTGACCGAGTTCCCCGAGGTGAACTCGGCCGAGACCGCGGTGCAGGCCGGCATCTTCGGCTCGCTCTTCATCGGGCTCGTGCTGGTGCTGCCGTTCCTCACCAAGCTGCGCACGCAGTGCACCATCCTGTGCCCCTTCGGCGCCTTCCAGTCGCTCTTCAACAAGCTCAGCGTGTTCGACGTGCGCATCGACCGCACGAAGTGCACCGACTGCGTCACCTGCCGCCGCGCCTGCCCGACGCTGTCCCTGGATGAAGGCTCGGTGGAGAAGGGCCGGGCCATGATGTCGTGCATGAGGTGCGGCGCCTGCGTGGACGCGTGCACCAAGGACGCCGCCCGCTGGCACATCAAGGGCACCTCGCTCACCGCCTCGCCCGAGACGGCGCGGCTGCTCTACCTGTACCCAGCGTGGGCCTTCGCCACGATGTTCGGCGGCAGCATCATCGCCAACACCGTGGAGAAGCTCGTCCACCTGGTCGTGTGAGGAGGCCGCCATGCGACGCCTGACCGCGATGCTCGGCTACACCGGGGCGGCCCTGACGGTCGCCGCGATGCTGGTGACCCCGTTCGTGTTGTTCAACTTCTTCGGCCGAATCCTGGTCCACACCGGCATCCGCGTGGATCCCGCCTACGGGGGCGGGGACTCGCTGCGCGCCGTCGCGAAGGACGGCTACCGCATCGTGGTGAACCGGCCCGTGCTGCCCGTCGCGCCGCTCACCCGCGTGTCACCCTTCGTGCAGATGGCATGGGAGCCGGTCAGCGCCTTGCCGGCGCACGTGAGCGACGACGTGGACCTGGACGGCGACGGCCGCGCCGACCTGCGGGCGGACTTCGACGTGCCGCGCGACTCAGCCGCGCCGCTCTACGCGGACGTCAACCCGCTGGGCGACAAGGTGCAGGCGTTGCGGCGCGTGTCGCGCGAGGGGATGTCCGCGCTCGCCGCGCGCGTCAACGACCGCATCGTGCTGCGCGTGCCGCTGACGAAGGAGGAGGCGAAGCGGGAGCGGGCGGCGCGTCGGAGGTAGAGGCTCTTCAGTTGGCTCCAGGTGCCGGCGCGGGCGGGCGCGCCCGCAACGCCCGCCGCTAGCCTGGACTATTCATGAGCCCGCGCCTGCGAGCGCCAGCTGCGCGCCATCCGC
>Ga0315295_10001961_pt1 | contig 17538 bp, 18 predicted proteins | sample YL17G14_0_MG_FD_204453 | JGI IMG/M metagenome (GOLD analysis project Ga0315295, IMG submission 204453) | Sediment microbial communities from Yellowstone Lake, YNP, Wyoming, USA - YL17G14_0 | ecosystem: Environmental > Aquatic > Freshwater > Lake > Sediment | place: USA: Wyoming | collected... | reverse complement strand
TCACGGACATCATGAACGCGAGCGCCGTGCCGAAGGCCGCGCCCTTCTCGAGCAGGGCGAGCAGCACGGGCACGATCCCCGCGGCGTTGGAGTAGAGCGGCACCCCGATCAGCACCGCCACGGGCACCGACCACCACGCGCCCTTGCCCATGAGCGAGGCCATGAAGGCTCCGGGCACGTAGCCGTGGATGAAGGCGCCCACGGCGATGCCGGCCAGCACGAAGGGCCAGACCTTCCCGACGATGCTCAGCACCGCGTCGCGCCCGCAGAGCAGGCGCGTGGGCCAGTCCGGCGCGAACTCGGGCGCGACGGCGGGCTTCGCGCTGGCGTACACCCAGGGCTCGACGTGGCGCTCCATGCGCAGGCGGCCGATGACCCAGCCCGCGAGCATCGCGATGAGCAGCCCCGTGCCCAGGTAGAGGGCCGCGACCTTCCAGCCGAAGAGGCCGAACAGCAGCGCCAGCGCGACCTCGTTCACCATGGGCGCCGAGACCAGGAACGAGAACGTGACCCCGAGCGGCACGCCGGCGGTGAGGAAGCCGATGAAGAGCGGCACGGCCGAGCACGAGCAGAAGGGCGTCACCACGCCGAGCAGGGCCGCCAGCACGTTGCCCCACGACTCGCGCCGGCCGGCGAGCAGCGCGCGCGTGCGCTCGGGGGTGAAGAACGAGCGCAGCACGCCGACCCCGAACACCACCAGCGTCAGCAGCAGCAGGACCTTGGGCGCGTCGTAGACGAAGAACTCGACCGCGCTGCCCAGGCGCGTGCCGGGGTCGAGCCCGAGAAGGTCGCGCGTGAGCCAGGCCGCGAAGGGGCGCAGCGGCAGGTACAGCAGCAGCCACAGCGCCAGCGCCCCCGCGTAGGGCGGCAGGAAGCGCAGCCGCGCGAGCGCCCCGCGGCGCCCCGTCGCCGCGGCCGGCACGGCGTCCCGGCTCACGGCCGCCTCAGGCCGCCCGGGCGACGGCTTCGCCCGCGAAGAACCGCTGCCTGAACCACAGCGCCACGTTCACCAGCGCGATGAGCGCCGGGACCTCCACCAGCGGCCCGATGACCGCGGCGAAGGCGGCCCCGTGGTGGATGCCGAAGGTGGCGACCGCGACCGCGATGGCCAGCTCGAAGTTGTTCGAGGCCGCGGTGAAGGACAGGGTCGCCGACTGCGCGTAGGTCGCGCCCACCCACTTGCTCATGAAGAACGAGGCCACGAACATCACCACGAAGTAGACCAGCAGCGGGATGGCGATGCGCACCACGTCGAGCGGCAGCTGCACGATCTTCTCGCCCTTGAGCGAGAACATCACCACGATGGTGAAGAGCAGGGCGATGAGAGTGATCGGGCTGATCTTGGGGATGAAGCGGTGCTGGTACCACTCCTTCCCCTTCGCCGCGATGAGGCCGAAGCGGGTGATGATCCCGGCGAGGAAGGGGATGCCCAGGTAGATGAAGACGCTCTTCGCGATCTCGGCCATGGTGATGTTCACGGCGACGCCCTTGAGACCGAACCACCCCGGCGCCAGCGTGATGAAGACGTAGGCGTAGACCGAGAAGAAGAGCACCTGGAAGATCGAGTTGAAGGCCACCAGCCCCGCGCAGTACTCGGTGTCGCCCTTCGCCAGGTCGTTCCAGACGATGACCATGGCGATGCAGCGCGCCAGGCCGATCATGATGAGCCCCACCATGTACTCGGGCTGGTCGCGCAGGAAGAGCACGGCCAGCGCGAACATCAGGATCGGCCCGACGACCCAGTTCTGCACCAGCGAGAGCGCCAGGACGCGGCCGTCGCGGAAGACCCGGCCCATCTCCTCGTAGCGGACCTTGGCCAGTGGCGGGTACATCATGAGGATGAGGCCGACGGCGATGGGGATGGAGGTCGTGCCGACGCTGAAGCGGTTCAGGAACGGCACCACGCCCGGGACGAGGTAGCCGCCGCCGACCCCGACGGCCATGGCGAGGAAGATCCAGAGCGTGAGGTAGCGGTCGAGGAACGAGAGCCGGCCTGCGACACCGCGGGGCCCGGCGGCCCGGGGCTCGTGCGTCATGGAGTGCCTCCTGGTCGGGTGTGCCTGGTCATCGTGTCTGTCATCGGGTGGGGGGCGAGGGCCGCGCCGCCCCGTCGATGAGGTCCTCGATCAGCCTCTCGATGCGGTCGCGCACCGCGCGGAAGCCGGCGTCGTCGAGGTCCTTCGGGTCCGGCAGGTCCCAGTCGAGCCGGTGGCGCGCCGGCAGGTGCGGGCACGCGTCTCCGCAGCCCATGGTCACCACGTAGTCCCAGGTGACACCGTCGGGGAGATCCTCGAGCCCCTTCGAGCGCTGCGAGGTCAGGTCGATGTCCTTCTCGGCCATGAACCGGATCGCGCGCGCGTCCACCCGGCCCGAGGGCCGCGAGCCCGCGCTGTACGCCTGGACCCGGCCGCGCGCGAGCGTGCGGGCGAAGCCCTCGGCCATCTGCGAGCGGCAGGAGTTCTCGACGCAGACGAAGAGCAGCCGGGGGAGGGGCTCAGGCATCGCGGCGCCCGCGGGTACGGGGGAGCGGGCGGGAGCGCGGCGCCCGCGCGGCCTTGCGCGCGGGCTGCGACGTGCCGGTCCGCAGCGTGACGAACGGCAGCCGGCGCGCCGGTGGCAGGGCGCACAGCGTCTCGACCGGGACGGCCTTCACGCGGTGCAGGCGGCGCCGGTCCTCGACGATGCGCGGTTCCCGGTCCAGCGGTCCGCGCAGCATCGCGAGCACGGCCCGGGCGTGGGGATTGCGCTCGTCCTCGGCCAGGGCGTAGTGGATCCAGCGCCCGTCGCGACGGTCCGTCACCAGCCCGGCGGCCTTGAGCAGGGTGAGGTGCTTGGAGACCGTCGAGGGCGCGAGCCCCAGCACCGCCTGCACCTGGCACACGCAGAGCGGTCCGTGCTCGAGCAGCTTCAGGATGCGGGTGCGGGTCGGGTCGCCCGCCGCCTTGAACGTGCGCTCCAGCTCACGCAGCATGGCCCGGACTCCATTTCGTCATGTGGCGAAATGTAGTATCCTCCCGCCTCGACGTCAAGACGCGCCATCCGCTTCGGCGCGTCCACCTTCGTGGCAGGGGAGGTCCCCATGCGCATCCAGGTCCTCGGCCCCGGCTGCAGGAAGTGCGAGCTGCTGGCCCGTCACGCCGAGGAGGCCATCGCCCATCTCGGCCTCGAGGCCACCGTGGAGAAGGTGACCGACGTGCGCGAGATCGCCGGCTTCGGCGTGATGACGACGCCCGCGCTGGTCGTGGACGGGGCGGTGCGGCTGGTCGGCCGGGTCTCCTCCGCCCACGAGATCGAGAGACTGCTGCTCCCGTGAGCCGGGCAGAGAGGGAGGATCCGTTCGTGAAGGGCCGCACGCTTCCTGTCGCGCTTCTGCTCGTGCTCGCCCTGCTGGCGCTCGCGGGTGTGCTCTCCGCCGCGCCGAAGGCGCCCCCGCCCGCCGCGCCGAAGACGCCTCCCCCCGCGCTCCCGCGCCTCGTGGATCTGGGCGCGGACAAATGCATCCCGTGCAAGCGCATGGCCCCCATCCTCGTGGCGCTGCGCAAGGACTACGAGGGCGTCGTGGACGTGCAGTTCATCGACGTCTGGAAGAATCCCGAGGCGGGGCGGCCCCATCGCATCCGGCTGATCCCCACGCAGATCTTCTTCGACCGCGAGGGCCGCGAGCGCTTCCGTCACGAGGGCTTCTTCGCGCGCGAGGACATCGAGCGCATCTTCCGCGACAGCCTCGGCGTGGCGCCGCGGCCGGCCGCGAAGTAGCGGCGCGGAACGCCGGTGGAGACGCTCGAGCGACTGAGCGAGGCCCTGGCCGCGCTGATCGCGAAGAGCGCCGCGCTGGCGCCCTTCGCCTCGTTCCTCGGCGGCGCGCTGACGGCGCTCAACCCGTGCGTGCTGGCCATGGTGCCGCTCATGGTCGGGTTCTCGGCCGGCCTGATCGGGGACGCCGCAGTCCGGCGTCCCTGGCGGCGGACCCTCGCCTTCTCGCTCCTCTTCGTGGCCGGGTTCGCGCTCGAGCTGGCGCTGCTGTTCACCGTCTTCGCCGGGGCGACGGCGGTGCTGAGCGCCCCCTGGTGGCGCTACGTGCTGGCGGCCGTGTGCGCCGTCACGGCGCTTCATCTCTTCGGCTGGCTGCCGCTGCCCGCGATCCCCCTGCCACGCGTCGCGGCGCGCGCGGTGGGCGTGATCGGGGCGCTGGCCCTCGGCTTCCTCTTCGGTGTCATCTCGCTGCCCTGCACGGGGCCGGTCCTGCTGCTGCTGCTGGGCCTCGTCCCGCAGGTCGGCGTGGCGAAGGCGGGGGTCCTGCTCTTCGCCTACGGCCTCGGTCACTCCCTCTTCCTGCTGATCGTCGGCACCTCGATCGGGGCGGCGGCCACGCTGGCGCGCCCGGGTCGCCTGCAGACCTTGGCGCGCTGGGTGCGCCGGGCCGCGGCCGTGCTCATCCTCGGCGGCGGCGCCTGGGTGCTGACGCACTAGCCCGGGCCTCGCGCTCGCCCTTCCCCCGGGGCGGCCCGCAGCCGCTCTGCTATCATGCGGCCCGGTCGCCGCGCCTTGGGCGGACGAGCGGCCGGTTCACGGAGGACGGAGCTTGGGCGTCACGAGGGAGAGGAGCCCCGACGGGGCCAGGGGATTCGCCGGCTCGCGCCGCGCCGCCGTCAGGTCTCTGAAGAGGAGCCTCGAGGCGAGCGCCCGCAGCGTGGCGGCGTCCCGGCTCCCGCGCGCCGAGGAGCGGCGGTTGCTCGCCGCCGCGCGAGCGGGGGACAGCGGGGCTCTCAACCGGCTGCTGAGCCTCCTGAGCGGGGCGGTCTACCGCTTCGGGCGCGGGTTCTGCGGCGACCCGCACGACGCCGAGGACGTGGCGCAGGTGACGCTGGCGGCGCTGGCGCGCACGCTGCGCGACTTCCGGGGCGATTCCTCGCTCACGACGTGGGCCTACACCGTGGCGCGCAACGCCTGCACGCGGCAGCGCCGGCGGTCCGTCCACGCTCCGGCCCGCCTCGAGTCGCTGGAGACCGACGACTCCGGGCGTGCGGGGGCCCTGCAGGTGGCGGACCCGGGCGAGGACCCGCACCGCGCGCTGGAGCGCGCCGAGCTGCGCGACGCCCTCGAGCGCAGCATCCGCGCGTTGCCGCCCTCGCAGCGCGAGGTGCTGGTGCTGCGTGACGTGGAGGGCCTGCCGGCCGGCGAGGTGGGCCGCATCCTGCACCTGAGCGAGCGCGCGGTGAAGTCGCGCCTCCACCGTGCGCGCGTGAGCCTGCGCGAGATGCTCGCCCCGCACGTCGTGCCGGGCGCCGCCGCCCCCGCGGAGGCCCGGGCCGGCGCGCCGCGCCGCTGCCCGGACACCGCGCGCCTGGTGAGCCGCTACCTGGAGGGTGAGCTCGACGCCGCGGCCTGCGCGCGGCTGGAGGCCCACGTGCAGGGCTGTCCCGAGTGCGGCGCGGCCTGTGAGACCCTGCGTGGCGCGCTCGCCACCTGCCGCTCGTGGCGGGGCGAGAAGATCCCCGAGCAGATCCGCGCCTCGCTGCGCCTGGCGATCGGGCAGCTGGTCGCGGAGACGCGGGCGAGGACGTGACCACGCCCGCCGCGGCGCGGTCCCACCAGAGGAGGAAGGCATGATGCACCGCTCGAAGACGGATCGCCGGCGGTTCCTGAAGGCCGTCGGCCTGGCCGGTCTCTCGTCCGCGCTCGCCGCGCCCGGGCTGACCACCGCCCAGGGACCCGCGACGCCCGCGAAGCCCGACTCGGCGGCCACGCCCGCGGCCGCCGACACCGCGAAGGCGGCGGCGCCGCCCGAGATCGCCGAGGACGCCCGCGTGCTCGCCGGCGTCATCGAGCGGCGCCACGGCCAGCACCTCACCAAGGAGCAGCTCGAGTCCATCGCCCGGGACTTCGACGGGGACCTCAAGGCCGCGAAGCGCATGCGCGAGGTGAAGCTCGCGAACGCCGACGAGCCGGACTTCACCTTCAAGGCATAGGAGGGAGACGGCCATGGCCAAGCCCGCACCCGCGGACGCCCGCAAGGGTGCGCCGCCCGCCGCCGCGGCGAAGCCCGCGAGCGCCGACGAGAAGCCCGCCCCGCTGCCCGAGGACGTCCTCTTCCTGCCCGTCTCCGAGCTGGCGGCCCGCATCCGCGCGAAGACGCTCAAGCCCACCGACCTCGCCGCGGGCTGCCTCGACCGGCTCGAGCGGCTCGGTCCGAGGTACAACGCCGTGGTCACGCTCATGCGCGAGTCGGCCATGAAGGAGGCGCGCATGGCCGAGCGCCAACTGGCCCGCGGCATGGACCTCGGCCCGCTGCACGGCATCCCGTACGGGGTGAAGGACCTGCTCGCCACGCGCGGCGTGCCCACCACCTGGGGCGCCGAGCCCTACCGCGGCCAGGTCTTCGACTACGACGCGACCGCGGTGCGCAGGCTGCGCGAGGCGGGCGCGGTGCTGGTGGCCAAGCTCGCCATGGTCGAGCTGGCGGGCGGCATGGGCTACAACCACGCCGACGCGTCCTTCACGGGGCCGGGGCTGTCGCCGTGGAACACGAAGTTCTGGAGCGGCGGTTCCTCCAGCGGTCCGGGTGCGGCGGTGGCCGCGGGCCTGGTGCCCTTCGCCATCGGCTCCGAGACCTCGGGCTCGATCCTCACGCCCTCGGCCTTCTGCGGGGTGACGGGCCTGCGGCCCACCTACGGGCTCGTGAGCCGCCACGGCGCCATGGCCCTGTGCTGGACGCTCGACAAGCTCGGGCCCATGGCGCGCACCGCGGACGACTGCGCGCTCGTGCTCGCGGCCATGGCCGGTTCCGACCCGGACGACCCGAGCGCGCTGGATCGCGGCTTCCGCCACACGAAGCCGGTGCCGCTCGGCCGTGGCATGAGGAAGCCCCGGCTCGCCGTGCCGAAGGGCGTCACCGACAAGGTGCAGCCCGCGGTGCGCGACAACTTCGAAGCCGCGCTCGCGGCGCTGGCCGACGGGGTCGAGGTGGTGCGCGACGTCGAGTGGCCGGACCTCCCCTGGGGGCCCGCGGTGGGGACCATCGTGAATGCCGAGGGCGCGGCCGCGTTCCTCGACCTGCTGGAGTCGGGACGCGTGCATCGGCTCCGGTGCCCGGCCGACCGCACCGGCGGCTACTCGTCGCTGCTGCTGCCGGCCGTGGACTACCTGCAGGCCATGCGCCTGAGAAGGCCCATGAAGCGCGCGGTCGCGCGGCTCTTCGAGTCGTTCGACGCGGTGGTCTCTCCGACGCGCGCGAGCGTGGCGTACCCGGCCGACCGCAACTTCGAGAACGCCTATCCGGGCGTCTCGGGCGGCCCGGCGCTCATCCCGGCGGGGAACCTGTGCGGGCTGCCCGCGCTGGCCCTGCCGGACGGCTTCGGCGAGAACGGGCTGCCGACGTCGTTCACGCTCATGGGGCCGGCGTTCTCGGAGAGCCTGCTGGTGCGCATCGGCGTCGCCTACCAGCAGCGCACGGACTGGCACACGAAGCGCCCGCCCGCCGCGTGAGGACGCGCGGCGGGGGAGAGGGATCGTCAACCCGCGCCGCGGCCCCGTGCCGCGGCGCCCATCGTCAGGAGGATCGAACCATGCGGAAGACGTGGAAGGTCGTGTTCGTGGCGGCGGTGGCCGGCGCGCTCGCGCTGGGCTGCGCGGGCGACATCGGCAAGCAGGTCATGGCCAGCCCCGAGCTGCAGGGGAAGATCATGGACATGATCGGTGCCGACACCACCACCGCGGGCGGCATGGTGGACCGGCTGCTGATGAAGGACGACACCCGCGCCCTGATCATCGAGAAGCTGGTGTCCACGGCGGGCGGGGCACAGGCCGTGATGGAGGTCGTGGCGAAGAACCCGACCCTGCTCGACGGCGCGCTCAACGTGGCCATGCAGGACCCGGCCATGAAGGAGCACGTCATGACGCTGTTCAAGGGCATGAGGATGGCGGGCGCGAAGTAGCGCGATGCGCGTCACGCGATGCGCGGGCGGGGCTGGCGGCCCCGCCCGCCCCGTCCCGTCCCGCCCGCGGCGCGCGGCGAGCCGCTGATGCCGGACCCCGTCCACCTCATCGGGCTCGCGCTGCTCGTCTTCGCGGCTGCCGCGCTCTACTCCATGGTGGGGCACGGCGGCGCCTCGGCCTACCTGGCGGCCATGGCGCTCTTCGGCCTCGCCCCCGCGGTGATGAGGCCCACCGCGCTCGTGCTCAACATCCTGGTCTCGGCGATCGCCGCCGTGCAGTTCGCGCGCGCCGGGCGCTTCTCGTGGAGCACCTTCTGGCCGTTCGCGATCGGCGCCGTGCCCGCCGCCTTCGTCGGCGGCGCCGTGACCCTGCCGGCGGTGTCCTACCGGCGCGTGGTCGGCGTCGTGCTGGTCTACGCTGCGCTGCGGCTGTGGCAGCGCGCGGCGGCGGCGACCGGGCGGCCGCTGTGGCCCGCGCCGAAGGCGCTCGCGATCCCGCTCGGCGTGCCGATCGGCCTGCTGTCCGGGCTCACGGGCGTGGGGGGCGGGATCTTCCTGAGCCCGATCCTGCTGCTCGCCGGCTGGGCCGAGGTGCGCACCACCGCGGGGGTGGCCGCCGTCTTCATCCTCGCGAACTCGGTCGCGGGCCTGCTCGGATGCCTCGCCAGCGTGCGCGCGCTCCCGGCGGGGCTGCCTGTGCTGGCCGCCGCCGCGGTCGCGGGCGGGCTGGTGGGCTCGACGCTCGGCAGCCGCCGTCTGCCCAGCCCGGCCCTGCGACGGCTGCTCGCGGTGGTGCTCGTCGTCGCCGCATGGAAGCTGATCGCCGTGCGGGCGTGAGCGCGGGGCCGTCCTCCCTGCGTGCCCCGGGTCACGCGCGGTCCATCCCCGGAGGTCCCGCGCCCCGGCCGGCCAGCCCGAACTACGGCCTGCGGTCGAGGATGCGCTCCAGCGTCCCGCCGTAGACCAGGTCGACGATGTTGGGCTGGGAGAGGAAGTCGTGGGGGAACCCCAGCTCGATGCGGCTCGCCTCGTCGAGGCGCCGCATCTGCTCCGGCGCGAGCTCGAGGCCCACGGCGCCCAGCGTGTCCTCGATCTGCTTCAGCGTGCGCGCTCCCACGATGGGGATGACGGTGCCCGGCTGCTGCCGCACCCACCGGACGGCGACCTGCGACGGCGTGCGCCCGGACTCCCTCGCCACCTCGCGCACCACCTCGGTGATGCGCAGGTTCCGCTCGGCGAGCCGGGCGGCGCTCGGGTTGCCGCGCATGCGGCCGGGCTCGGCCTTCTGCCCGTCCGGGGCGTCGGGGTTGTACTTGCCCGAGAGCACGCCCCCGCCGATGGGCCCCCACGCCGTCACGGCCAGGTCCAGCGCGCGCGCCATGGGCAGCAGCTCGCGCTCCACGGTGCGCTGGATGAGGCTGTACTCGATCTGGAGCCCGACGAAGGGCGTCCAGCCGCGCAGGTCGGCCAGCGTGTTCGCGCGCGCGACGATCCACGCGGGCGTGTCCGAGATGCCGACGTAGAGCGCCTTGCCGGCGCGCACCACGTCGTCGAGCGCGCGCATCACCTCCTCGACGGGGGTGAGGTAGTCCCAGGCGTGGACCCAGTAGAGGTCGACGTAGTCGGTCCCCAGGCGCTTGAGGCTGGCCTCGAGGGACTGCACCAGGTTCTTGCGCTGGTTGCCCGCCGCGTTCGGGTCGCCCTTGCGGGTGAAGAGCGTGTACTTGGTCGCCACCACGAAGCGCTCGCGCTCGGCGGCGACGAACTCGCCCACGTAGCGCTCGCTCGAGCCCTCGGTGTAGCGGTTCGCGGTGTCGATGAAGTTGCCGCCCGCGGCGGCGTAGGCGTCGAAGATCCTGCGGCTCTCCTCCTTCGAGGCGCCCCAGCCCCACTCCTCGCCGAAGGTCATGGTGCCGAGGCAGAGTTCGGAGACACGCAGGCCACTGCGGCCGAGCAGACGGAAGTTCACGATGGCCTCGATTCGATGGGGGTGACGGGCAGCTCCAGCCGTTCCAGCTCGCGGAACACGACGAGCGGCGAGGATACTCCGATGACCCCCTCGGTGAGCAGGCGGTGCAGCTCGTCCACGCCGGTGACGGGCCGGCCGGCGAAGCCCACGATGACGTCGCGCTCGCGCAGCCCCGCCGCGGCGGCCGGGCTGCCGGGCTCCACGCCGGTCACCAGCACGCCGGTGGAGACGGACATGCCCTCCGCGCGCGCCAGGCGGCGGGGCAGTGGCACGTTCTGCGCCCCGATGCCGATCCAGCCGCGGCGGATGCGCCCGTCGCGGATGAGGTGGCCGGCCACGAAGGTCGCGGTGTGGACCGGGACGGCGAAGCACAGCCCCTGGGCGTTGAGGATCATCGCGCTGCACACGCCGACCACGCGCCCGCGCGAGTCGAGCAGCGGGCCGCCCGAGTTGCCGGGGTTGAGCGCGGCGTCGGTCTGCACGATGTCGTCCATCAGGCGTCCGGACTGGGAGCGCAGCGAGCGGCCCAGCGCGCTCACCACGCCCGCGGTGACCGTGGTCTGGAAGCCGAGGGGATTGCCGATGGCGATGACGAGCTGTCCCACGCGCAGCCGGCGCGAATCGCCCAGCTCCGCGGTGGGCAGGTCGCGGCCCGGCACGCGCACCACGGCGAGGTCGGTGTCCGGGTCGTCGCCCACGAGGTCGGCGCGCAGCCGCCGGCCGTCCGTGAGCGTGGCCTGGATCGAGGTCGCGGCGTGCACGACGTGGCTGTTGGTGAGGATGAGGCCGTCCGGGGCGAACAGGAAGCCCGAGCCCGACCCCCCGCGGCGCGGCCGTGTGGGGCGCGCCGCGGATCCCGGGGCCGTGACCTCGAGGAAGACGACGGCGGGACTGACTCGTTCGACCACCGAGGTGACCGCGCGCGAGTAGGCGTCGAGAAGTTCCTCGTCGGCCGGGATGCTGGTGCCCGTGGCCATGCAGACTCCTGGATCACGTGGGCGAGGTGCTCATGCGGCCCTGCGAGACCTTGGATGCGGTGTACGGTATGGTGGTGAGCGGGCACCGGGTTGGGGCCGGGGCGGCGGCGTGCGTCGGCCCCCGGTCCCGGACAGGGGAGAACCCCTTGCCGGGGAAGGAGCAGCCCGTTCCAGCCGGGGCCGCACGGTACGGGTCCGGTCCCCGTCCCCGGCGCCTGGGACGGCGCCTGCGGCGGGTATGGGGCAGCGACCCTCAATCCCCGGGCGAGCCGGCCGATACTCGAAGGCGAGTCCCTATCCAGAGGGGGAGCGGGATGGCCCAGTACATCGAGAAACACCAGGCGCCGGTCCGCGTGGTGCAGTGCGGGCGCGAGCCGCTGCAGGGCTTCCTGGTGCTGGCCGCGCGGACCCCCGACCACGAGGGCCCCGAGACCGTCCTGGATCTGCTCAATCGCCCCGGCCGCGTGATCCCGCTCGTGCGCGACTCGGCCGACCACGTGCTGCTGCTCACGCGCATGAACATCGACTGGGTGGCGCCGGACCCCCTCGTGCACGCGAACCTCGTCTGCCCGAGTACCTACACCGTCACACGCCAGGAACGGGTCGTGCTGCGCTTCGCCGACGGGGAAGCCCTGGAGGGGCTCGTCCAGATGGTCCAGTGCGGGGAGTCCGATCGCCTCTCCGACTTCCTCAACCGGCCCGAGGACTTCTTCCCGCTCGTGACCTCGGGCGGGAGGGTGCTGGTCAACAAGAACCGGGTGCGCGAGACGCTGGTCTTCCAGGCCTCGCCGCGGCCGGCCGCTGGCCGGCGCTGAGTCCCCGCCGCGCCGACCCGCCCGGAGAGGCCCCGCCATGTCGCCCGCTGGCGTCATCGCCCTGATCGTCGCGCTCCTGGTCGCCGTCCTGGTCCTGCGCCTGCTCTTCGTGTTCGTGGTCGGGCGGGCCGTCGGCCGGCAGGCGCTCGCGCAGCAGCCGGATCGCATCGGCCTCGTGGAGACCAACCCCCAGGCCTGGAAGGACCCCGCGGCGGCCGACCGGCTCACCGAGCCGCTGCTGCTGCTCGGCTACGAGAAAGCGGGCATGTTCACGGTGGCCGAGATGCCGGGCGTGGTGCTGCGCCTGCTCGTGCACATGCGCGAGTCCGTGCTGGCCATGGTCTACGAGCACCCGGTGGCCGGACAGTGGGTCGAGTTGGTGACGCGCTACGCGGACGGCACGACCTGCGCGGTCACCTCGTGCGCGGACCACGGGCTCGCCCCGCGCCCGGGGCATCCCGTCACGTTCCTGCCCGGCACCGACCCCGCCGGGCTCCACGCCCGGCTGCTGGCGTCGCGGCCGCAGGGCGCCATGCTGCCCATCGAGAGCGCGCAGGCCGCCCAGGCCTTCGCCGACGGGTTCGCCGAGGCCATGGCCTGGCGCAAGGCGCAGGGCATCTCGCGCGGCGAGGTCCTCAAGGTCGCGGTGCGCTGGAGCGTGAAGCGGCGCGCCGCCTAGGGCGCGGCCGGGCGGCGTTCATCCCCGCAGCTGCCGGGCCCTTCCCGCGTAGGCCAGCGCCAGCAGCGCGAGCGCCGCGGCGATGAAGGCCAGGTGTGCCCCGCGCGCGCCCGGCACCACGCCCAGGTAGTCGAGCCCCGGCACGTGGTTGAGCGGGCCGACGTACCACAGCACCAGGTACGCGACCTCGAACAGCTTCCCGCTGCCGGTCCACACGCCGCTGGCCAGGGCGAAGGACGGCACGAACAGCACCCCGGCGAGCCAGCCGAGCAGCGACGCCGCGTCGCCCGCGAGGGCCAGCCGCAGCGCGTAGGTGCCGGTGACCGCGGTCGCCAGCAGCACGCCGGCGAGCCAGGCGGCCGGCAGCTGGCGCCGCAGCGGGCGCGGCGCGGAGAAGAGCAGCGCGTCGGTGCCGAAACGCGCTTCGCTCCAGCCCATCGCGGACCACAGCAGGATGGGCCAGATGGCGGCCAGCGGCAGCGTCACCGCCCGCACGCCGTCGAGCGGCAGGAACAGGCAGAGCAGCGCCAGGGTGAGGGCCACCAGCAGCCACCAGCGGTTGGCGCCCTTCGCCATGAGCGCCACCTCCGCGCGCAGCAGCGGCGCGAAGCGCTCGCCGCGAGTCGCCGGCGCGAGCGCGGCGACCGGCGGGTGGGCGGCGTGGGCCGGCGCCGCCTCCACGTCCGGCACGGCCGCCGCGGTCCCGGGTCGCGCGGCGGGGCGCGCGCGCCCGCGCCACCACGGGCGGCCGCGGGCCACGGCGTGCCCGGCGTCGAAGCGATCGAAGAGCGGCACGGCGAGCAGCGCGAGGCACAGGGCCAGGGCCGCCCACGCCGCGCGCTGGCCCACCGCCTGGGGCGTCCAGCGCACGCCGGTCCAGGTGAACGGCGTGACGCTGCGCGCCCCCTTGGAGACGTTGATGCCCACCGCCACCCCGCCCACGCCGGGCACGTAGTCCGGGTACTGCCGCGCGCACGCCTGCTCGAGCGAGGGCAGCACGATCCGCATCCCCACCGGGTCCCCGATCGGCCGGTGGCCGCCGGCCTCGGGCACGCCGGTGGCGAGCCCGAAGACGAACAGGAAGAACCAGGCGATGCTGCCGAGGCCGCGGCGCAGGCCCGGGATCATCTCGAACACCACCGCCACCGCGGCGACCATGAGCATGGCGGGCAGGGTGAGCAGCACGAACGGCGTGGCGAGCGCGACCGGGTCGAGCCGCCGGTCCTCGCCGAGCACGATCTGCATGGCCCCCGCCACCACCAGCATGACCCCGGCGATCACCATCAGCACCGTCGCGTTGCTGAGCCACTTGGCGAGCACGTAGGTGACGCGTGTCATGCGCGTGGCGCCGAGGATCTTGCCCACGCCGGTGCGGCGGTCGCGCTCGACTGCGCCCTTGACCAGGTAGAACCCGATCAGGGTGAGGAACACGCCGGTGAGCAGCGCCACCATCGAGCCCACGCCGGCGGAGTTGTAGAGCGCGCGGTGCTGCCCGATGCGCACGGTCACGTAGTCCGAGCCCCGGGGCGGCAGCGCGGCGCGCGCGGCCCACACCGTGATGCCCAGCGTGACCAGGAAGCCGTAGCGCCGCACGCGCTCGAGGAAGTCGCCGCGCGCCAGCGCGAGCACGGTCCTCATGCGGGCGCTCCGGCGCGCCAGCGGGCGAGCGCGTCGAGGTAGGCCTCCTCGAGCGAGGGGGGCACCGGCCGCGCGTCCGCGGCGGGCGCGGCCTCGGCGATGACGCGCGCCTGCACGCCGTCGCCGCGCCGCGAGGTGCCGCTCACGAGGTGGCGCCGGCGCAGCTCGGCCAGCGCCCCGGCCGGCACCACCAGCTCCCACACGCGCCCCGCCAGGCCGGCCAGCAGGGCCTCGGGCGTGGCGCGCCGCACCAGCCGGCCGCGGGCGATGATGGCGATGTCCGTGGCCACGGCCTCGACGTCCGACACGATGTGGGTCGAGAGGATGACGACGCGCTCGCCCGGCAGCTCGGAGAGCAGGTTGCGGAAGCGCACGCGCTCCTCGGGATCGAGCCCCCCGGTGGGTTCGTCCACGATGAGCAGCTGCGGGTCGTTGAGCAGCGCCTGCGCGATGCCCACGCGCTGGCGCATGCCGCCCGAGAAGCCCCCCAGCGGGCGCTTGCGCGCGTCCCCGAGGTTCACGATCTCGAGCAGCTCGTCGATGCGCCGGCGTGCCGCGCGCGGCTCGAGCCCCTTGGCCGCGGCGATGTAGTCGAGGAACTCGAGGGCGCTCAGGTGGGGGTAGACGCCGAAGTCCTGCGGCAGGTAGCCGAGCACCTCGCGCACGGCGTCCGGCTGGCGCACGATGTCGTGCCCGTCCCACGCGACCCGGCCAGCCGTGGGCCTCGTGAGCGTGGCGAGGATGCGCATGAGCGTGGACTTGCCGGCGCCGTTGGGCCCGAGCAGGCCGAGCACGCCGGGTCCCACCTCGAGGCCGAACTCGGCGAGCGCGTGCACGCCGCCGCGGTAGATCTTGGACACCCCATCGATCACGAGCCGCACGGGGACCCTCCAGGTGGGACGCCGGGACGCCCCAGGTCTACGTTTCCGGGCTCGGCGGGGTTGCGGCGGGGGAGAGCGTCAGCGCTTCTGGAAGACGTAGAGTCCGAAGCCGAGCGTGTCGCGGCCCCAGTGCTCCCAGGCCTCGCGCCAGCGGCGGGCGCGGACCCACATCGCCTCGGCCTCGGGGTCCTCGGGGTGCTCCGCGGCCCAGCGTTCCACGGTGCGGGCGCGCAGCGCCTCGTAGTGCTCCCACTCGTCCTCGGTGCTCACGGCCGTGCAGATGGGGACGAGCCCGACCTCCTCGCCGGAGCGCACGTTGCTCGGATGGTCGGAGAGGTCCCCGGCGTCCAGGCCCAGGACCGCGAGGTAGTCCGGATGGGGCCGGCGCCTCCAGAAGCTCTCGCCGACCAGCACCCGGCCGTGCCGCCGGACCGCCCAGCCGACGGCGCACAGGGCGTCGCGGTAGCGGCCGTAGGCCCGGGTCGAGCCCACGCACAGCACGGCATCGTAGGAGCCCGGTTCCACAAAGAGTTCCGAGACCGGCTTCTCGTGGAACATGAGGCTGGCGGCGGCTCCGCGCGCCTGGGCCCGGGCGCGCGCCTCGGCGACCAGATCGGCGTTGAGGTCCACGCCCACGCCGCGTGCTTCGCAGCGCTCGTAGAGCCGGACCAGCATCTCGCCCTTGCCGCAGCCCACGTCGAGCACGCGCGCGCCGCGCGGCAGCTCGAGCATGGAGAGCACCTGGTCCACCTTCGCCACGCTCAGCGGGCTGCAGAAGACGTGCTCGCGGTGCGCGATGGTGGTGAAACGGAGCTGGTCCGTCAGCGTGGCGGTCGGGGTGCTCATCCGCGGCGCATGGTGGAGGAAGCGACGCGGCCGCGCAAGGACGAAACCGCGAGGCTCCGCTCATGCAAACGTCGGGCCGCGAGGACTTGCGCGACGATGGACGCGACCCGGCCTCGGAGGCCTCCGATCCCCGCAGGAGACGGTCCCCATGGCCGCGGCCGGTGCCCCAACATCGTGGTTGACGCGCCAGGGCACGGTGATAGGCTCGATGTACATCCCTCACAACGACCGGGCGTTTGCGGAGGCCCCCATGCGGTCGAGCGCACGAGTCGTTGCATGTCTCCTCGTCGCGACGCTTGGACTCGGCGCAGCATGCCGCAGGTCCATGAGTCCCGACCCCGGCGCATTCCCGGCTCCCGAGACCTGGATCACGGCTGCCGAGACGGACACCCTCGCAGGTCGGGCGCCGGACGGCGCGCCGGCACAGGATGTCGCTTCCCTCGCGGCGGACCAGGTCCGCTTCCATCTCTACTGGGCCGGCTCCAGCCGGAGCGACCCGATCGCCGGCTTCCGGTGGGCGCTGGTCGAGGTCTCCGCTCTGCCGGATGGCGACGGTGCCGCCGCGTCCCTGCCGGAGCCGGGACCCGGTGACTGGCGCTTCACGACCAGGACCGACACCGTCTTCGTCCTCGACCTCGACGAGAAGTCCACGGTCCGGCCGCGCGCCTTCCACGTGTGCGCCGTGGACTCGAGAGCGCGGGCGGACCGGACTCCCGCGCGTCTCCTGCTCGGTGGCCGGGACGGCCTCCGGCCGCACGTGCCGGTGCTCGACGCCAGCGCGATCGGCACCATCGTCACCCTGGACCGGCGCTTCGAGCCGGTCCTCCGTAGGAACCAGGTCTTCCCGCTGCATGAGTACGTGCCCGGCGACGCGCTGCGGGACACGGTCCCGGCCTGGAGCCGGCTGCAGATCAAGTGGCGGCCTGCGCTGGGGACGGGCGGTCCGCCGGACACGTCGATCCTCACGCCGGGGTTGAAGACCCTCACGCTCCAGGCGCCGGAGCGCTCGGGCGGGGGCGAGGTCACGCTGCGCTTCATGGTGAACTTCAACCCCGACACCTGGTGGGCGGGGCCCGACCCGGCGCTCTGGCCGCGGTCCACGGACGGCGAGGGCGCGCGCGCGGTGGACGTGACCGACTGGAGCCGGTTCACCACCACGCCGGCATGGCCGCCGGACGGGCGCGCCTACTTCGGGCCGGACTCGTTCCGCTACCTGCCCTCCGCGCGCCGGCCGCCGGGCGGGGACTTCAGTCGGTGCACCTTCTACGAGATCTACCGGAACCGGATCTACGCCCGCGCCGAGGGCGACACGGTCCACATGAACTCGTGGGTCGTGCTCTACAACGGCGGCTACGACAAGGACTCGAAGTACGTGCCGCGCGTGGATCCCGCGGACCCCGCGCTGCCCGCGGACTTCACCGCGGACCCGGGCCGCTATCCGGTACTCCAGGATCTGGGCCTCATGGGCTCGCCCATCGGGTTCCGCTCTTGGATACCCATGCGGATCACGCCGAACGGGATCCCGATGATGCCGGCCCAGACGAGCATCTACCCGGTGTACGAGCCGGCCTCGGTGTTCCGCGCGCCCCATCTGGCCGGCTACTGGCGGATGCCGTTCGCGGGGAAGGCCTACGCTCTCGCCCGTAGCGTGGACAGCGACGGTGCCGTGGACGCGCAGGTGACGGACCCCATCGCCCTCGCCGACCACGTGGACATCGGTGGCGGCACGCCCGCGGAGCGGCTCGAGCGCCGCAAGGTCATCACCTTCTACGTCGACAAGGCGCCGGCGCTGGTGAAGG
>Ga0315295_10001957_pt1 | contig 17560 bp, 15 predicted proteins | sample YL17G14_0_MG_FD_204453 | JGI IMG/M metagenome (GOLD analysis project Ga0315295, IMG submission 204453) | Sediment microbial communities from Yellowstone Lake, YNP, Wyoming, USA - YL17G14_0 | ecosystem: Environmental > Aquatic > Freshwater > Lake > Sediment | place: USA: Wyoming | collected... | reverse complement strand
ACAGCTTCGACTTTACCTCTTGATGTTTCGACCATTACACGATCTCCATTCTGGATGCCCCTCAGTTTTCCCAGTTCAAGGCTCATCTCACAGAACATTTGTGGTTCTGCTTCAACAAGCCACGGTAACCAACGGGTCAAAACCCCTGTCTGCCAGTGTTCAGTTACCCGATATGTAGAACAGACAAAAGGATATTTTGGATCACATGTCGTAAAGGTATCAGCAGCTCCCTCAAAAATCTTTATAACAGGATTAATCCTCTGAGCGGACATGATGTTCTTTTCGATCGGGCATTCCAAAGGTTCGTAATGTTCAGGGAATGGCCCGTCCTTTAAGCCAGGTCCGAAGATAGAGGCAACTCCATCGGGTTTCATTATAAAGGGATAGACTCCCTCTGTCCCCATAGGAGGCGCAGGTCCGTCAGGGACATCGCCCACCCATTTTTTATTGACAGCGTCCCATTTGAGGATGGCCCTCTCAGGGTCTCGTGGGTTACCGTCAAGATCTACAGACGCACGATTGTATATGATCCTCCGGTTGACCGGCCATGCCCATGACCATTGAGGGTAGAGCCCCAGCCCGGTCGGATCATCCTTCTTCCTGCGTGCTGCCATATTGCCTGCTTCAGTATAACTGGCTGAATATATCCAGTTTCCGCATGAGGTTCGGCCATCATCTAACAGGAATACAAAGCTCGGCACCAATGTCCCTTTTTTATATTCTTTTTTATCTACCGGGTGTTCCTTTATGTCTTCAAGGAAATAACCGTTAATCTCTTTGGCCACTTTATGAATATCAAATTTGCCATTAGTCTCATAATCCCATTTTAAATTCATGATCGGATCAGGGAAGGATCCCTTTTCTTTTTTATAAAGGGCCTGAACTTTTTTGAACAAATCGTACATTATTTCGCCATCCGGCATTGCATCACCCGGAGGGTTTACCGCTTTCCAGCGCCACTGCATCCATCTGCCGCTGTTGCTGATGCTGCCTTCTTTTTCGAGAAATGCTGCACATGGCAACTGAAAGACTTCGGTTTTTATCTTCTTGGGATCCAGGCCCGGACCTTTCCAGAATGAACCTGTTTCACTGTCGAAGACATTCACATTTACCATCCAGTCGAGCTTTGCTAAAGCCTGGCGGACTTTTCCTGCATTTGCGCTCGAACAGGCTGGGTTCATGCCCCAGGAAAAGAAACCTGTAAAAGTCCCCTTATACATCTGATCAAACAGATTCAGCCAGGAAGCATCCTGAGTCGGATCAAGCTTTGGCAACCATTCATAACAAAAATCGTTCTCTTTGGTTGCTTTAGTACCGTAAAAAGATTTCAGGAGACTGGCTACATATTTAGGCCGGTTTTTCCACCAGTTGACACTCCTTGGGTCTTTTGTAGCAGGAGTCGTTTTGTTGTAATCTTCAAGTTTTGCCCATTGAGCCCTTGGTACAGGAAGATAGCCGGGAACGATATGGAAGAGCAATCCCTGATCTGTTGATCCCTGAACATTGGACTCACCCCTCAGGGCATTAATTCCGCCACCTGCAATGCCCATGTTGCTGAGCAGGCTCTGTATAATAGACATTGCACGAATATTCTGGACGCCGACAGTATGCTGGGTCCATCCCATGGCATAAAGAACTGTACCGGCTTTATTTGGGGCGCTGGTAGAGGCATATGCCTTATATACTTTTTCAAGATCTTCCTGGGGTGTTCCGGTGATCGAAACCACTTTCTCAAAGGTGTAACGTGAATAGTGCTTCCTGAGAAGCTGAAAGACGCACCGTTCATTTTGTAATGTCATGTCCCGTTTCGGGATGCCATTTTCATCTTTTTCCAAAGCCCAGGTTGATTGATCATATGACCTTTTTGTCGGATCATACCCTGAGAAAAGACCATCATCAAAGCTGAATTTGGGATTTACAATAAACGAGGCATTCGTGTAGTTTTTTAGATAGTACTCATCGTAAAGATTATTGTCGATTATATACTTGATCATACCGCCGAGGAAGGCAATATCAGTTCCTGAACGCAGCCGGACAAATATATCTGCCTTTGCAGAGGTACGGGTGTACCTCGGGTCAACATGGATAAAGGTCGCTCCCTTATTTTTGGCTGCCTGTATCCACTTAAAGGAAACCGGGTGGTTTTCTGCAACGTTGCTTCCCATGTTCAGGATCACGTCAGCATTGCGGAAATCAATAAAATGGTTTGTCATTGCACCGCGACCGAACGACTCTGCCAGAGCCGCTACAGTTGCGCTGTGTCATATACGTGCCTGATGCTCGATGTAGACGAGGCCGAGTGACCTGAGGAATTTTTGATAGAGCCAGCATTCCTCGTTATCCATTGCAGCGCTTCCAACAGAGGCGATGCCATTGGTCCTGTTTACCACTTTGCCGTCTGCATTCTTCTCCATGAAGCTCTTATCGCGGCTTTTCTTGATATTTGAGGCAATTCTATCCAATGCCCATTCCCAGGTGACCTCTTTCCACGTATTGCTGTAAGGAGCGCGATACCGTATTTTGCTTAGGCGATTTTCATTGACAGCTATCTGATAAGATGATGCACCTTTAGCGCATAAGGCACCCTCACTTATCGGATGATCAGGATCTCCCTCGGCGTTGATAACCTTACCGGATTTATCAGTAGATACCAGAATTCCGCATCCTACTGAACAGAAACAGCAGACAGTAGGAGTTTCCTTGACGCCTTTAATCCGGAGTTCAGTCCTGAGTTCGGCTGCATAAACATAGGCAGGCGTCAGATCAAATCCTAACCTGCTGAATGTTAAACCGGCTGCAGTTATACCCGAGATTCGCAAAAAATCTCTGCGCGTTAAAACCTTCATAAATCCCCCTTTCTTTAAGTTATTTAAATATATAAGCTAAGCCATCAAAAACATTGTGAATTCTAAAATATGCTGCAATTTCATCATATGTATTACTTATATATACTACATCGTATATCATAAGTAAAAATGGATGTCAAGTAAATATAATTATTTCATAAATAAATCATTATTATATTAATATTAATATGCTACATTCATGGGTTTTCCTGTCGCTTCTTTCAGCATTTACTCTTGCAACGAGTGATGCATTTACCAAGAAGGTATTGAACGGTAACAACGAGTATCTTGTTGCCTGGTTCAGACTGCTTTTTTCAGTTCCTTTTCTTGTAATCCTCTGGCTGTTCATTCCTGTGCCAAGACTCGATACAGGGTTTTATTCAGCATTTGTATGTGCCTTACCCCTTGAGATAATAGCAATGGTTTTATACATTAAGGCATTGAAGTTCTCTCCACTCAGCCTGACGCTTCCGTTTCTGTCTCTTACGCCTTTATTTTTAATACTTGTCTCTTACGTGATACTGGGGGAAAAGGTCTCATTTAAAGGCGGAAGCGGTATTTTCCTGCTTTTAGCTGGAAGTTATATACTTAACCTCCGGGAAATACGAGGGGGTATTTTAAAACCGTTCAGATCCATGACCAGGGAGAAAGGTTCAGTTTTGATGATCGGCGTAGCCATTATTTATAGTATCACTTCATCTCTGGGAAAAATGGCTATTCAACATTCATCACCTTTGTTTTTTGGAACCACATACTTTATAGTATTGACCATTGTTTTTGCTCCGATAGCTTTAATAATGGGCAGGAGAGATATCAGGAAATTTATCGGAGACAAAAAGTATACAAATCTTTTTACTCCGGGAATTTTTTATTCGATAATGGTAGCCTCTCATATGCTGGCGCTCAGTCTGACGAAGGTCGCATATATGATATCACTCAAAAGGACAAGTGTAATAATGGGTGTCATATATGGATATGTTTTATTCAAAGAAAAAAATATCAGAGAGAGACTCGCAGGAGCTATAATAATGTTCATCGGATTTGTGATGATTGTAACAGCCTCATGAACGGCGTAAAACAAAAAATGGACATAAAAACTGATAAGGCTGTATCAGCAAAGGGTATCATTAAGGCGCTTGGCCTCGTATTTGGAGATATCGGTACAAGTCCCATCTATACAGCAACAGTAGTTTTTCTCCTTCTGTCTTCCACGAGGGATAATATTCTGGGTGTCGTATCCCTGATCATCTGGACATTGGTAATCCTGGTTGCGATACAATTTGCCTGGCTTGCCATGAGCCTGAGTATCAGGGGGGAAGGCGGCAAGATCGTTCTTAAAGAGATACTTCAGCCGCTTATCAAATCCAAAAGAAGCAAGGCCTTTGTTACACTTATGGCGATAACAGGTGTATCACTGCTTATAGGAGACGGCATAATAACACCTGCTATCAGTATCATGAGTGCTGTAGAAGGTTCTGTTCTGATTCCCGGCCTTAATGGTCTCTCCAAAACCACGCTGGTGTTGATATCCATGATTATTGCCATAATACTTTTCAGTTTTCAAAAGAGGGGTACAGAAAAAGTAGCAGGGGCCTTTGGCCCGATTATGGTGTTATGGTTCACCTCTCTCATATTAATCGGCATCGTTGCTATCTCGGAAGCGCCTGAAATATTGAATGCATTAAATCCTTACTGGGGCATGAAATTTCTTATAGAAAATAAGTTTACCGGGTTTATCGTTCTCGGGGAAATTATCCTCTGCGCCACAGGAGGTGAAGCGCTGTACGCTGATATGGGACATCTCGGAGGGAAACCTATTCGACAGGCCTGGGCAGGTGTATTTTTATCGCTCTTAATAAATTACCTGGGCCAGGGAGCTTATCTGCTGAATCATCCAGAGGCAAAGAATATCCTTTTTGAGATGGTTTTTCATTATATAAATGTCTTATACGTGCCTTTTCTTCTCTTAAGTATCTCTGCAACAATTATTGCATCACAGGCTATGATAAGCGGAACTTTCTCAATGGTATACCAGGGCATAACAACGAGGCTTATGCCCATGTTCAAGGTAGATTATACTTCTGAAGAACGCAAATCCCAGATATACATTGCTTCAGTCAACTGGTTTCTGCTTCTTGCTGTCCTTTTCATTATGGTAAATTTTGGCGAATCAAGCCGTCTTGCTGCTGCTTATGGGCTTGCTGTTACAGGGACAATGGCTCTTACCGGAATTTTAATGACATGGATCTTTTATCTGAAGAATAAAAAAATGCTCGCTGTAATTTCGATTTTTGTCACGATTGTCGACGCTGTTTATCTCACAGCTAATTTCTACAAAATACCCCATGGTGGTTACTGGTCTCTAATACTATCCTTCATGCCGTTTGTTATGATTATCCTTTATACACAGGGACAAAAAAGGCTTTACAGAATGATGGATTTCATGTCTTTGGAAGATTTTCTCATTAAATTTACAAGGGTATATGAGACAACGCCAAAGATTAAAGGTACCGCGCTTTTTCTTATCAAGGATGTAAAGGATATACCTTTCTATGTAACACAGACAATGTTCTTCCATGGTGTCATTTATGATACCAATGTCTTTGTTTCGGTACTCAAAAGGGATGATCCCTTTGGGATCACAGGTTTTTTCAAAGATGATCTTGCTAAAGGTCTCAAGGTCTTTGAGATGCAGATGGGATATATGGAAATGATAGATGTTGAAGAAATCATGAGAGAACAGGGGATAGAAGAAAGAGTTGTGTTTTACGGGCTTGAAGATATTACTGCCAGGAATCCGATCTGGAAGATATTTTCTTTGGTCAAAAAACTCACTCCGACATTTATCCAGTTCTATAATTTCCCGCCAAAGAAACTTCACGGTGTATTTACAAAAGTATCGATGTAAATATTTTCAAAATACATGAGAGCCCTCGAAACATTACAATCTGCAAGAGAGTTGCTCGAAATTTCCGGTCTTAATGATGCTGACAGGGAGGCTGAGTTGATAGTATCCCACTGTCTCGGAATTGACAGATTACATCTTTATAAAGAGGACCCTGATATCCCTGAAAATATTCTTTTGCAAATATATGAATATCTCCGGAGAAGGGCAGCGAGAGAGCCGCTTCAATATATCCTTGGATATACAGAATTCCATGGATTGAAAATTAAGGTAGGGCCTGGTGTCCTTATACCAAGGCCGGAGACAGAATTGTTAGTCGAAGAAGCCGTAAAGACCGTTCACACTTCACACTTTACGTCTTTACGTATTCTTGACCTTTGTACGGGCAGTGGTTGCATCGCACTTGCCCTTGCCAGAGAATTTCCTGATTCAGAGATTTATGGGACTGATACGTCAGAAGTTGCAATCCGTTATGCAGAGGAAAATGTTGATAGAAACAGGATAAAAAATGTAACATTTTTAAAAGGTAACCTGTTTGATCCGCTGAAAAACTCAGATAACAAATTTGACGTAATCATCTCAAACCCGCCTTATATTAGAAGGGCTGACATGGAAAATTTACAGCCGGAGATAAAGGACTGGGAGCCGGGGGAAGCATTGGATGGGGGTGAAGACGGACTTGATTATTATAAAATGATAATCCCGGAATCAAAGAATTATCTGAAAGAAAATGGATATCTTGTGCTGGAGATTGGTATCGGTCAGTCAGATGAAGTAAAATGGATGGCAGAAGAAACAGGTTTTAAGGATATAATCGTGATAAGGGATTATTCAGGGATTGAGAGAATATTAATAGCGAAAAAAGGTTAATGAATGAGCATTATTGACGAAAACAGACGGCTTGAAGATCTTGACAGGGAATTTATCTGGCATCCTTTTACCCAGATGAAAGAATGGCTTGAAGAAAGACCGATAATCATCTCTGAAGGGAGAGATTGTTTCATTAAGGATATTTACGGACAGTGGTATCTCGATGGTGTTTCATCATTGTGGGTGAATATCTTCGGTCACAGAAAAAAAGAGATCGATGATGCAATAAAGGAACAGCTTGATAAAATCAGCCATAGCACACTTCTTGGATTAAGCAATGTGCCGGCAATAAAATTGGCTGAGAAGATAATACAGGTTGTCAATTCATCCATCATCCATCATCCATCATCCCTAACAAAGGTCTTTTATTCAGATAACGGATCGACTGCTGTCGAGGTTGCGCTGAAAATGGCATTCCAGTACTGGAAACATAAAGGAATCAATGAAAAAAATATCTTTGTCTCCCTTAAGAATGCATATCATGGTGATACCATAGGCGCTGTCAGTGTTGGTGGTGTAGATATATTCCATGAGGCATTCGGGCCGTTATTATTTAAAACATACAAGGCTCCCTCACCATACTGTTACCGGTGCGACCTTGGAAAGGAATATCCGGATTGTAAAACTGCCTGCCTTGATAAGCTGGAGGAGATATTCAGGGAGCATTCAGAAGAAATTGCAGGATTTATTATAGAGCCATTGATTCAGGCTGCAGGAGGGATGATAACCGCTCCTCCCGGATACCTTGCGGGCGCAAGAGAGTTATGCAGCAAGTATGGTATTCTCATGATTGCTGATGAAGTTGCAACAGGTTTTGGCAGAACAGGAAAGATGTTTGCCTGTGAACATGAACATGTGGTGCCGGATATTATATGTCTTTCAAAAGGCATCACAGGTGGTTACATGCCACTTGCAGTAACACTTGCAACAGATGAAATATATAATGCATTTCTTGGAGAGTTCAAAGACTTAAAGACATTCTTTCACGGACACTCGTATACAGGCAATCCCCTTGCATGTGCTGCAGCAATCGCCTGCCTTGATTTATTCGAAAAAGAACAGGTTTTAAAACATCTCGAAAAGAAAATTGAAATCCTCGAAACATGGCTCAAAGGGGTATTGCATCTCAAGCATGTTGGAGATGTGAGGAACGCAGGAATGATGGCAGGAGTGGAATTGGTAAAAAACAAAAAGACAAAAGAACCGTATGACTGGATAGAAAAGATGGGATGGCGTGTTGCATATCATGCGAGGAATAACGGGGTTTTTATCAGGCCTCTCGGTAATGTCATAGTTATTATGCCGCCATTAAGCATCAGTGAACAGAATCTCAAGCAATTGCTGACAGTTATAAAAGATTCTATCATTGAAATAACAGAGCGATCATAACTATTTTCTCTAAAAATAGGGGAGTGCATAAATGAGTAAAAAAACCATGGCAATTTTATTTCTTTTATTGCTCACTCCTGTAATTCTCTATCTCCTCTGGCCATCCGATGAAAGCAGGATAAAAAAACTTTTTAAGGAAGGCTCTGCAGCAATCGAAAAGGAAGACCTTGATGCAGTGATGTCAAAAGTGTCTTTTAATTATCAGGATGAATACGGGTTTAACTATCTCTATGTAAAGGAAACGATGAAATATATATTTAAGCAGATGAGTGATATTAAGGTAGAATATGAGAATCTCAAGATAAATGTTACTGATAAGACTGCTACAGCAGATATGGATGTTATGGTATTAGCAACGATTAGCGGCAATACAGGCTATGTATTAGGTGACCTGGCAAAACCTGTTCACCTGAAGTTCGCACTCGAAAAGGAGAGGTCTAAATGGTCTGTTATAAAGACAGAAGGCCTCCCGCCATTTAATTTTTAGAGAAAGAGTCGTATAATAGTTGGTGCGCCGAAGTGGCGGAACTGGCAGACGCGCTAGGTTCAGGGTCTAGTAGTCGCAAGGCTGTGCGGGTTCAAATCCCGCCTTCGGCACCAAAGAATTAAGGAGAGATTATGAATAATGGGCCGACACAAAAATTGGCTGTTTTAATTGATGCAGACAATGCTCAGCCATCAATCATAGAGGGATTGCTTGCTGAGATAGCTAAGTACGGTACTGCAAACGTAAAGAGAATCTATGGAGACTGGACTGGTACCCATTTAAAGGGCTGGAAAGACGTTTTGCTTAAGCATTCTATCCAGCCGATTCAACAATTTCGCTATACAATAGGAAAAAATGCAACTGATTCCGCCATGATCATTGATGCAATGGATCTGTTATTCACAAATAAATTTGATGGTTTTTGTATTGTTTCAAGCGACAGTGATTTTACAAAGATAGCCTCAAGACTAAGGGAATCTGGTCTTGTTGTTTATGGATTTGGTGAGAAAAAGACACCGGAGCCCTTTGTATCAGCCTGTGACAAATTTATATATACCGAGGTTTTGATATCCAAAGAAGATGATAATCTATCGATAAAACGAAAATCTGCCAATGAGTTAAAACAGGATACAAAGCTGGTGAATCTCTTAAGGAACGCTGTTGAGGCATCGTCAGACGAGAGTGGATGGTCTCATCTCGCACCGGTAGGAAACAATATCGCCAAACAGGTTCCGGATTTTGACCCGCGAAACTATGGATACAAGAAACTCGGAGAACTGGTCGCCGCAACAAAGCTTTTTGAAATAGAAGAGCGTCTGGTAGGCGATGGTCAGTCTAAAGCAGTTTATATAAAGGATAAGCGTAAACAGGCATATTAATTACATTTTGCTATCAAGATGACACTTCTGTCATTCCGGCTTGTCCGGAATCTTTCTTTATTTTCAAAAGGATTCCCGACTCCCGAAAGCATTCGGGATTGCGGGAATGACATCTTAAACACATTATGGAATAAGCAGTTTTCCTGGAATTATTCCCAACCTGAAGTAAGCACTTTTCCCGCAGAATTTATTGACAAACTCCCTGTAAAATTATAATCTCTTAATCAAATGTAGGAGATGCTCAAAAATAAATTTAGGTTCAAAAAATTTAATAGGATGCCTTTATGAAATATTTCTTCGCTGTTTTAACAATCTTCAACCATACAGATACTTACTAAAAAAAATATGATTAAATTTGAGTTAGATAAATATAACAGACATGTTCCAGATGAAGAATTAATTGAAGACTTAAGTTATGTCGCTTCCGAGTTAAAATCAGATTCATTAACCCAACAGGAATATAAAAAGCATGGCAAATTTGGAGTCACCATTTTTTATAATAGATTTGGCTCTTGGTCTACCGCTTTGGCAAAAACAGATTTAAAAAGTGGAAAAAGTAGGACAAAAATTATTATAGAAGATGAAGAATTAATTGCAGACTTAAAAAGGGTTTCTTTTGAGCTAACAAATGATTCTGTTACCAGAGATGAATATAACCGGCACGGGAAATTTCATAGTGCGACACTCGAAGATAGATTTGGTTCTTGGATAAAAGCAAAAGAAAAAGCAGGATTAAGAAGAAGAGAACATCCAAGCATATCAAATGAAGAATATTTTAGAAATTTAGAGGACGTTTGGATAAAACTCGGTAGGCAACCACATTTTTCTGATATAAAAATACCATTTTCTAAATATTCAGGAAGTGGTTATGTGCATAATTTTGGCACTTGGAAAAAAGCACTTGAACGATTTATGGAGTATGTCAATAAAGATGAAGAAACAACTGTCGAGGGTGAGAAATTTATAATTACTGAAGAGAAAAAAACAGCTCAACCACTAATTATAGAATATCCCAATAAAGAATTAGTTTCTGAGTCTGTGGATAAAACACCATTAACCAAGAGACCAAAATCATCACAAGAACCGATAAATAAACACCGAACTAAAAGAGAAGTCAATTATAGGCTTAGATTTAGGATTATGAGAAGAGATAATTTTAAATGTCAATACTGTGGCAGATCTCCAGCCATTGACCCTAAAATAGTATTACACGTTGATCATAGAAAACCTTGGTCAAAAGGCGGTGAAACTACTTTTGAAAATCTTATAACTCTTTGTTCAAACTGCAATATAGGTAAGGGAAATTTAGAATAAAGGGTAACATGGGGTCAGGCACTGACAAAGGTCAGAAAGTGAAAAAACAATATTTTACCAACAAAATCATGCAACCGACAGCTTACAGCGTCGGCTGATGTTGATCGTAAAGCTATAGAAAAAGTCCCTGAAGTCTTATAATACGCCATTCATCTTGTAAGAAGATGAGGAAATTTATAATATCAATTATTCCACAATAAGTTGACTTTAAGATTTATGTGGGTTATTATAGCTATAAATATCCACATTAAAGAGAGGACACAGTGAGAACAATACAGATGACGTTAGATGATGACTTGGTTGTGGCAGTAGATAATATTGTTAAGAAACTGAAGACATCCCGTTCGGCCTTTGCACGTAAAGCGCTAAAGGATGCGATCAAACAGGTGAATATCAATATGCTCGAAAAGAAACATAAAAAAGGATATGAGCGTTATCCTGTCGGCAAAACAGAATTCAGCGTTTGGGAATCAGAACAGGAATGGGGTGATTGATGAAGCGGGGCGAAGTGAGATGGTACAAGTTCAAAAGTCCTGACAAAAAACGCCCTGTGGTTATTTTGACAAGAGATTCTATATTGGAATATCTGGGTGAAGTGACAGTAGCACCGGTAACTTCCACTATCAGGGAAATACCAAGCGAAGTGCTTTTATCAAAACAGGATGGTATGAGTTTCGATTGCGCTATTAATTTCGATCACATACAAACGGTTTCAAAATCAAAAGTTGGATCATTAATTACTACTTTATCTAAAGAAAAGCTGAGTGAAATTCGCAGGGCAATATGTTTTTCACTTAATCTTTAGTTCTAAACGGTGCAATTCAGCTTGACAAGGGAACATTTTATACTTATAAATTATACATACGGAATTAGTAATATTTAATATATACAAGGAAACAGGGTTGAAAAAGCTTACTCATATCGATAAGAAGGGCAGGGTGAAGATGGTTGATGTTACTGAAAAGCCATCAACGCATAGAGAGGCTATTGCAATAGGATCTGTTCATATGAAACCTGCAACCCTGAGGCTTATAATGGACAAAAAGATGCCAAAGGGAGATGTGCTCTGCGTTGCCCGCATTGCTGGAATATCTGCTGCAAAGAAAACAGGTGATCTTATCCCGATGTGTCATCCATTGAATATCACTGCTGTAAACATTAATATTAATCCTGACAGCAGCAAGAACAAAATAGATATTGAAGCAGAGGTGAAGGTTACAGGCCAGACAGGGGTTGAGATGGAGGCGCTGACTGCAGTATCTGTTGCTATCCTGACCATTTATGATATGTGCAAGGCAGTCGATAAAGAGATGGTTATTTCTGATATCATGCTTATTGAGAAACGGGGGGGACGTAGCGGAATATACAAAAGAAAACGATAATTTAGCCCTTTATCTTATCAATGCCTTTTCTTGCCTTAATATTTCCCGGATCGAGTTTCAATGCCTTTCTGAATTGCTCCAAAGCCATTGTTTTTATTCCTTGCATGGAATAAATCAAACCAAGATTGGCAAGATTGTCTGCATTATCCGGTTCCAGTCGTACAGCCTCAAGTATAGCCTGTTCTGCATCACTGAGACTGTCTGGGATCTTTGTAAGAGAAAGGGAAAGATAACTCCAGTACCTTGCATTCTTTGGCGCTAATCCGGTTGCGAGTCTGAATGCTTCAACAGCGCCCTGGAAGTTGCTTTTCTTAAATGACTCAACACCACGTTTAAACTGTTCATCCGCACTCAAGGTTGTCGGTTCATCTTTATGTTCTTTATGCAGTATGGATTTTTTATCTTTTGATTTTAAAGAGTTTTTTAGGATTGTGTAAGCGTTTGTCAATGCATCAAAGATTGCTGTAAGCTTATCTTTCAATAAAGGATCTGCAGAACTGAAATATCTGTCAGGATGGAATTCCCTGGTCAGCCTGTAGTAATTCTTCTTTAGAGTATCTTCATCTGAAGTACCATCTGCCTCAAGCAGCTCATATGGATTTATGCTGTCGAGATTGAGGTACAGATCATCGACCTTTTTCATATAAGCATATTCGTCCTCAGTGACAGGCTGAAGTATTTCTTCAAGAGAAACGGTTTCCATTTCCTGAGGCTTTTCTGAAATTAATTTCTTTTCTTCGAGAACACCTATCGACCACAACACAAATAATATTTTCATGCCCTCAAAAGAACCAATCCATGCACTGTCAATAAGCTCTTTGATTGTCTTTGTTCCATCGATTATCGAGAGCATTTTTCTGTCCTGAGGGGTTAATTCCACATCCTGGAAGAGGGTTATAGGGTCGGCGCTTAGTTTAAGGACAGTATCGGCGCTTGGCATTTCGTTCCTTATTCTGGTCCAGTTGTCTATCCTTTTGATTCCTTCATAAATAAGATTGCCCATGCTCATCTTTAAGGTTATTACTTCGTCAGCAGGTATCTCTCCTTCAATGAATTCATACTCTGCATCCTCAAGCAGAAAGAGGCTGTAAATTATCTCCCTGACCTGAAACTTTACACCCCAGAAAAGATCTTTTGGTGTAAGATATCCGAGTTCAACAAGGATGGCGCCTTGCCTTTTTCCGGTCTTCTTGAGCAGTTTTACAGATTCATCATACTGTTCCATATTGATTTTGCCAGCTTTAATAAGCATCTCACCTAACCTGTCATCCTCATATGTTGAGGAAGCAAAAACAGCATCTCCTTTAAGAAGAAATATTTTTTTCGTGAATGTCATTGTCTTTATCAGGAGAGTCCCGGTCTTTCTGTTTCTGTTCAGATAGACAAGAAGTTTTGAAAGGCTGATGTTTTTGATCTTCTCTTTCAGCGGTAGCTCTGTCATTTGTACCTGATTACCTTGAATCTGTGTATTTCAACATCCTCATGAGGGAGAATGCCTGCTTTCATTTTTGTTATCCTTATTTGTTCTTCCACTGTGTCGACTCCATCCAGGTCAGGAAGCAGTAAGCCTCTCCTTAGTCCGCTGATAACAATTATGCCATATTTTTTAGGATCAAGCTCGTCCGTGGTCTGGATTTTTTCAGGACAACTCAGAACATCGACAGAATATGTGAGGTCTTTTAGTTCATCTTCCTGAACAGGATGAAATCTGGGGTCCTTTGTTGCTGCGGATATCGCGTTTGCTATAATCTCAGCTCCAATAGATTCACAGCAGGGCATATAGGTTCCGATACATCCTCTGAGTTCACCGTGCTTCTTGAGACTGACGAAAACACCTGCCTTTTCTGACATTTCCTGAGGTAAAGGGTCAGGTGGCTTCGAAATTATACCTTCCCTGACAAATGCTTCTATCGACTTCCTGGCAAGTTCAACAAAAGGATGCATTTATTTTCTTCTCTGCAATGTATAATCGGCTATTACATGCAATGCTTCTTTTGCGGGTGAGTCTGGAAAGACTGTAAGTTCGTTCTTTGCATCAGCGATAAGATCATGGGCCTTTTTCAAAGAGAGTTCTATAGTATTGTATTTCTTGAAAAGCTTTAACATTTTATTCAGTCCGCTTCTCTTAAAACCATTTTTGATAATCTCCTTCACTTCTGATTTTTCTTTTTCTGATGCGTACTTCAGTAAATAGATAAGGGGAAGAGTTATCTTGCCTTCTTTAAGATCTTTGCCGAGACTCTTACCGAGATCTACCTCATCTGCCATATAATCAAGCACATCATCTGCCATCTGAAACGCAATCCCTGTTTTCGTGCCAAAACTGGCAAGCGCATGTTCTTTGTCTTCAGGCAACGAACCGAGAATTGCGCCTATCCTGCATGATGCAGAAATTAAGGACGCGGTTTTTGCTGAGATGATATCAAGATATTCTGCTTCTGTTATCTCAGGATCCCCGGTTTTGGCAAGCTGGAGTATTTCACCTTCTGTCATTCTTGTAGTCGACTCTGAGAGAGCTTCCATGATCTTCTGGTTCTTCTGCAGAACAGCAAGCCTCAGGGCATTGGAATAAAGAAAGTCACCAACCAGTATTACAATCTGATTGCCCCATATAACATGAGACGGAACTTTACCTCTGCGTATTTCAGCCCCATCAACAACATCATCATGGAGAAGTGAGGCAGTATGTATTGATTCAATAATTCCTGCAAGGGTCAAACGGGAATCTCCTTTATATCCCGAGAGTTCAGAGCTTAACAAAAGGATTAATGGCCTGAGTCTTTTGCCTCCACCGTCCATGATATGCTTTCCTATGAGGGGTATGGTAAAAACAGGGCTTTTAAAAAGGTCTTTGATCCGTACTTCAATAATACCTAATTCTGCTTCATATTTATTGAAAAGTTCTTCAAGATTCATCATTAATGGTAGGATAGCTTCTGATTCAAAGTCAAGTCTGATGAGTTATCATCAAAACTGAATCTTGCTCAGAGATCATTGCGGTTTGATAGTGAAACTGTTGTTGCTGAATGCTGTAGCAACTGTTTTACCACGCGAATCTTTTAAGATCAGTTTTATTTTGTATGTGTTCTTTTCTGTTGCCACAGCAGGCACTATCCAGTCAAAACTTTCAGGGTTTCCCGGGATTGAAGATATGAGCTTCCACTTATTTCCAGCATTCTGGTTGTAATACAGGTCTGCAGCAGCAACCGCTTTTTTGGTTTTATTTGTTTTCCATAAAATAGTCTGTGCTGTACCTGAGACAAGGATTTCTTCAGCATGCGGTGAAAGTATACTTGCTACTTCAATACTGAATGTTGTTCTGGATATATTCTCGCCAACCTTTTTGCCTGATGAGTTATATTCTATCGCCTTCACAAGAGAATTATTCTCATTTTTTGTCAATACCGGCACTTCCCAATCATAGCAGGAAGCAGTTAAGCCTTTTTTTATAGTTTTCCATGAGCTGCCATTATTCACTGAGTACATCAGATTGAAGCTTGATGTTCCCAGTGTTCTGTCCCAGCACAGAGTATATAGAGATCCTGATGGTATGACACTGTCCCGGTTTTTTATATATCCGATTGCGGCCTTAGAAAGAGCTGAATTAAGTTTGACTACAAAACTTTCATTGAGCCCTGTGAATGTTCTGTCTGCAGAAGAACCTGATATGATCTTATCAGAGAAATCTGCTGAATACGTCCAGCCTGCGGCATAGATGTTATCTGCTGAGTCAATAGCAAGGATGGAAGCATTATCGTAATTGCTTCCACCGAGGTATGTGGAAGCAGTGATGGAAGTAAGTTCTGAGTTCAATTTGGAAACAAAACCTTCATAGTACGGTCCAAAGATGCTGTCAGCTGAATTTGCACTTACACCGGGAAAATCAGAAGACTGTGTGTAGCCCGAAACAAAAACACTTCCCGTACTATCAATCGCAAGGGAGAAAGGAACATCATTATCACTTCCACCGAGGAAGGTTGCAATTGTGATGGAACTCAGGTCAGAGTTCAGCTTCGCAACAAAACCTTCATTATAGCCATTGAATGTCTTGTCCGCAGCATATGAAGCAATACCGGGAAAATCTGTTGAATATGTATACCCGGCAACATAAACATTTCCTGTAGTATCGAGCCCAAGGGTTTGCGGTACATCGTCATCGCTTCCTCCGAGAAATGTTGAAGTAACATACGGATATCTTAAGTTTGCGTTAAACTTGGATACAAAACCTTCAATGCCATAACTTTCAATTGTTTTATCAGCAGAATTTGCACCTATGCCAGGAAAATCCGATGAACGTGTCCAACCGGTTACATATACACTCCTGACAGTCTCTATATCCCATGAATTGAAAGCATTCGATGAATATTTAAGATCACCATTAGTGCCATTATAGTAACCTATAAGGATGTTATTGGAAGAATCTAAGGCAATAGAAGAGTATTGTCCGACACCACCCGTATCTACGTCATCAATACTCCAGGAGCCACCGAAATTTGTAGCATGCTTGAGTTTGCTGTTTGTAACATCATAGTAGCTGATATGAGGATTACCGGAGGAATCCAGGGCAATAGAAGTATGCTGTCCGACATCGCCTGTGTTGTCTACTGTTTCTTGAGACCATGAACCTCCTGAGGGCTTTATTGCATATTTAAGGTCTTTATTGCCTTCATCATAGTAACTGATGTAGAGATTGCCGGAAGAATCAACAGCGATAGAAGTATACTGTCCGACATCGCCTGTGCTATCTGCGGTCTCATTAGACCAAGTACTTGCAACTGAGTCGTATTTAGCATACTTAAGGTCATGATTATTTTCATCATAGTAACTGATATGGATGTTGTTGGAAGAATCGATACCGATTGAGGAATATTTGCCAACAGAACCCGTATCTACGTCATCAATACTCCAGGAGCCACCGGATTTTGTAGCATGTTTGAGTTTGCTGTTTGTAATATCATAGTAGCTGATATGAGGATTGCCGGAGGAATCCAGGGCAATAGACGTATATTGTCCGACATCGCCTGTGCTGTCAACGGTCTCCTTAGTCCAAATGCCTCCGAAGGAATCATACTTGGCATATTTAAGGTTGCCATTGGTGAAATCATAGTAACTAATATGGATGGACGCAGAAGAGTCAACAGCAACAGAAGTGTACTGACCGACATCGTCGGAGCTATCAATTGTATATACAGACCAAAGTCCGGCGATAAGCTTAAGGTTTTTATTTGTGAAATCGTAATAAGTGATATAAATATTATCAGAAGAATCCAAGGCGATAGAGGAGTATTGTCCGACATTGTCGGTGCTATCTAAAGTTGTTGCGATCCATGGAATATTCGATGAATATTTAAGATCACCATTAGTGGCATTATAGTAGCTGATATGGATGTTATTGGAAGAATCTAAGGCAATAGAAGAATATTGTCCGACACCACCCGTATCTACGTCTACAATACTCCAGGAGCCACCGGATTTTGTAGCATGCTTGA
>Ga0315295_10001956_pt1 | contig 17561 bp, 11 predicted proteins | sample YL17G14_0_MG_FD_204453 | JGI IMG/M metagenome (GOLD analysis project Ga0315295, IMG submission 204453) | Sediment microbial communities from Yellowstone Lake, YNP, Wyoming, USA - YL17G14_0 | ecosystem: Environmental > Aquatic > Freshwater > Lake > Sediment | place: USA: Wyoming | collected... | reverse complement strand
GCGCAGGATGCCATCCAGGCAGGCCAGGTCCGCCTCCATCGCCTGCCGTACCGCCGCCAGGTCGTAGTCGGCGATGGAGACCTCCGGGAGGGTGGCGAACACGGCGTCCAGGGCTTCGGCGAGCCCGGTCGGGCCGCCCGCTTCCTCCCCTTCCTCCTCCAGCGCCAGGATGTGGCGGTAGTGGGGGGAGTCCAGCAGCCGCCCTTCCCGCACCAGCACGTCGAAGAAGCGGCGCTGGAAGTGGGCCGCGCGCCTGACGCTGGTCTCGAAGGCGGCCAGGCTGCTCTCCAGCCGCTTGAGGAAGGTGGTCTTGAGGATGCCGATCAGCGCATCGTTGCGCTCCAGGATGCGCTCCGCTTCGACGTCCCGCTCCCGCCGGTAGCGCTCGACGTTGTACGGTGGGAGCCCCAGCGCCTCGATGGCCGCCACCACCTCGGCGTAAAAGCCGCCGTAGGTGCGGGTCAGGTCATAGTGGAGCGCCTCCAATTCCCGCGCTGGGAAGCGAATCTCCCCCTTGCCCGGCAACGCGATGACCTCCCCGGCCTCCTGCCGCCGCCGGATGTCGTGGCGGGAGCGGCGCACCGCCACCTCCTCCAGCAGATCGAACAGCTCCGCCTCCCCCCGCTCCACCGCGCGGAAGAAGGTCTGCAGGTTGCGGATGCCATAGTCCTGGTAATAGGCGTCCTCCGCCCGCGTGATCAGCCCCACCTGGTGGTAGAGGTCCCAGGCGGTATTGTTGATGGGCGTGGCGGTCAATAGCACCAGCCGCTTGTCCCGCTTGCCCGTCGCCAGCAGTTTCATCAGGTTGCGGTAGCGGCCGGTGGAGGGGTTGCGGAAGTTGTGCGATTCGTCCACCACGACCAGGTCGGCCTCGTTGTGGGCGCGCCAGTCGAAATCGGCACGGCCCATCTCTTCCATCGAGACGACGGTGGCCTTGATGCCGTACTCGTCCAACTTGGGCTGCCACAAGAGGTCGCGCAACTGGGCCGGGCAGACGACCAGGCCCTTGGGGATGTAGCCCCGGCGGCGGCGGCCCAGCAGGTAATGCTCCAGCAGCCCCATGGCGACGTAGGTCTTGCCCAACCCCACCGCGTCGGCCACCAGCACGCCGCGGTGGCGCTCCAGGAGCCGTATCGCTTCCCGCAGCCCCTCCTGCTGGAACGAGGCCAGGTCCACCCCCAGCGAGAGTGGCCCCTGCGCCTCCACGTCCAGCCGGTCGCGGAAGTATTCGTAGAGCGCCTTGATGAAGACGTCGAAGGGGCTGTACTCGGCAGCGCCGAACTTGGATCGTTCGAGCGTCTGGATGAGTTCGGCCTTATAGTCCTCGGCCTGCGCCCAAAACGGCTCGAACCATTCTCTCCGCAGCGCCGCGGCGACGGTGTCGGACTTGTGGACCAGGTTCAGCTCCGAGTTGCGCGTGAGCCCACTGGGCGTGAGGTTGGAGGAGCCGACGACGGCGACCTGGGGGAAGAGGTAGGCCTTGGCGTGGAGAAAGTGCTGGCCGTAGAGGCGCACCTCGACCTCGTCGCGGCAGAGGAAGGCCAGGAGCGAATCCACCAGCGCGGCGCAGTCGGAGTTCAAGGGCAGCGCCTCCAGGTCCCCGCGCAGTTTGCGGCGGAAGTAGCGGCGCAGGTCGAGGGTGGCTTCCCCCTGCGGGGCGACCTCCGGCGGGCGGCCCAGGAGGAGGCGCAGCCGCGTGAGGCGGGGGAAGGCCTCCTGGAGGTAGTGCCAGACGCGCGGCTCGAAGAAGCCGGTGGCGGCGTCCAGTTCGGTCTGCTCCCACTCGATGATCAGGCGCACGAGCGCGTCGGCCAGGATGCGGTCGGCGGTGTTGTCCAGGAAGTCGGGGGGGATGTAGGGCATCTCACACCAACCGTACGGTCAGGTGGTCGCGGGCCTGTTGCCTGTCTCGTATGGCGAGCACCGGCAGCCGCGAGTCCCGTACCTGCACATCGGCGGCCAGGTCCAGCACGGCGCGTACTGTGCCCATCCCCTGGGGCGCTTTGACCAGCAGGTGCATCCACTTGCCCCCCTGCACGGCCACGCCCCTGGCCTCCTCGTAGTCCCAACTGGGTTTCTCCTCTCCTGCCCCGGCCGCGCTGATGAGCGGCTGGAGTTCGGGGTACTCGAAGCCGAACTCGATCCCGCCGATCTCTGCGCCGATCTCCTGGAACTTGAGGGAGGGGCTGAGGGTGACCTTGACGTTCCGCCGCACTTCCTGGGTCACCATCAGCGGGTGCAGGTCGAAGGCGACTGGCTGGCGCGCGGCGCTGTCGGGGAGCAGGTGGACGATAAAGCGCGCCCATTCGACCCGGCTCTCTGCCTGGCGCGGGCGGAAGGAGCAGGCCAGCCGCACCAGGTAGAAATCGGCCTCGCCTAGTTTCGCCCGCAGGGGATGGGGCATCTTGTCCGGGGGGTAGACCTCCAGCAGCGACCAGACCTCCGGGCGGCCGATGCTGGCCAGCGGCAGGTCGCGCACGGCGTCTTGGACGTGCGCTTTGACGCCGCGGGAGGCCCACTCGCGGCCTACCCGCTCCACCGCCTCCTCGGTGGCCGGTTCCAGGGCTCCTTCCCATAGCACGTGTTCTATGGTTTCGGGAACTTGCAACCACATCGTCGCACCTCCTACTCCCGTTCCGCCTGCCCCAACCCCAGGTGGTGGCGACGGGCTACGCGTGCCAGGCCGTCGCGGGTCAGCATCAGTGTTCCCTCCACTCCAGCAAGGTGTCTTCGGCGACGTTGACAATGATGCGCCAGCGCCGCTCTCGACGTCCTGCGGCCCGCCCGGGCGTCTCCAGCCGGACGTAACTCTGGCTACAGCCCGCCTCCACCCGCGCCAGCAGCGCCTCATCCCCCAACTCCAGCCGCTCCAACCAGAATCCCAGCCGCTGCAGCGCGGCCCGGCTGCCATTGCGCTCCGCATAGTCCGCCAATTTCCCCAGGTCTATCTCTGCACTCCCGAACCACAGCCCCTTTGCCGCTTCTATGACGCCTCCTGCGTACAGGGGGTGGGTCAGGCAATCCACGATGGTCTTTTCCCGACCGGTGACGTGGATGCGCTGGCCTTCCAGAGGCACCTGGGTGATGCCGAAGAAGCGGGACGGGGATACGGCGACGAACCGGTAGGTCAGGCCGTGCAGCGTAACGGGTCGTTTGCGCCGGGTGGTCGCCACGTAGACGGTACTGCTCAGACGGTCGCTGTAGCCATAATAGCGCAAGGCAGTGCCGTAGGCGATGGCGTATGGGGAGACCAGTGTGCCGGCAATGAGGAATTCGTGGGCGGTATAGTCGCCTTCCAGGCCGGCGGCCAGGGGCAAGATGAGGTACTTGCCCCGTTCCAACCGGTGCACCCAGCCGCGCTTTTCGAGCCGGTAGAGCAATTGGCGCACGCGTGCAGGGTCTTCACCCGCCAGGCGACGGGCATCCTCGACCGTGAAAACAGTCTTCCCGGCCACGCTCAGAGCGGCCAGCAGCCGGGCCCCCTGACCGCCCAAGGTCTTGGTGGTTGCTGTAACCATAGTCGTCTCTTGCGTGACTATTGTACACCTGATTATCAGAAATGAGAAAATCACTCGGGTGTGTTTCAGATGAGTTGAGGGCTTCTTGATCAGCATGCTGTCAACGGATTTCCGGAACGGATTGAACGGAATTGACCCCTTGTGCGGTACTTTCCGTTCAATCCGCTCCCTGAATCCGTTGACAGCACCCTGCTACCACAAGCACAACTGAGATGAAACACACCCGAATGAGAAGGGGTATTCTGCATCGTCACCGCCAATCCCCCACCAGGGTGAAGGCGCCCCAGTAGTAGGTGTGTGCCCACGCGGGGCGGGCAATGCGGGTGGCCTCCATCGCCTCGCGTAGCGCGGTGGCCTTGTCCAGTCCTTGTTGCCGCCAGCCCCGGTAGAAGCCGGTCATCAGGTGAGCGGTGGCGGGGTCGTTCACCGCCCACAGGCTCACCAGCAGCGAGCGCGCCCCGGCGTAGAGGAGGGCCTGGCTCAACCCGGCCATCTCGTCCCCACCCAGTGCCTCCGCCATCCCGGTCTCGCAGGCGGAGAGGGCCAGGAAATCCGGCGCGCGCAGCCCCTGTTCCAGGATCTCCCGCGCGGTGAGCACGCCGTCGGCCAGGATGCGGCCTGCGGTGTTGTCCAGGAAATCGGGAGGAATGTAGGGCATATCGTGTGTACCTCGCTCAGCCTGCCAGCGCAATGCTCTGGCGCTCTCCCCACAGCCGGTTCCGTGGTCCCACGGGAATGCTGAAGAGCCGGGTTTGGAGGTCCCCCTCACCCAGCGCGGAGAGACGCACCGGACCGCACGTTGGGGGCTGCTCCACTACCAGCCAGAAGTGGTATATCCCCAGGATGGGCTTCTCTTTGGCCCGCAGTTCCCAATAGGGAGTGCGCTCCTCCTCGCCGAGGAAGCCCACCGTCACCGGTGTGACCTGACCCAGGTGCAGGTCGGCGCCAATGCTGCCTATCTTGATCTCGATCGGACCCGCCTGCAGTCCCAAGCCGACCTCCACCTTAACTGTAGCCGGCTGGCCTTCGTAGAGGTGTTGGGGATAGACGTCCAGTACGCGGGGCTGGGTCTCATTCCCCGGCGAGAACAGGTAGGCCCGGCACCAGGCGGCGCTGTAGGCCCAACCGGCCTCTCGGCCCTGCGGAGGGACGTCGAACTCCATTCCCAGCCGCACCAGGTAGAGGTTTCCCCGAGCGGGCGAGCCGGCCCCAAGGTCGCCCTGGCCGGTAGGAAGGCGGGAAACCTCATCCGCCGTGAGAGGACGCCAGCGAGGGCGGTGTACCCTCAGGACGCCCTGGGCTTTCTTCTCGACGTACCGTTCGAGGGCGGCACCTTTGTTCTCTGCCTGCTGCAGCGCCGCCAGGTCCAGGCCCTTCTCGGCTGCCAGGTGGCGTTCATCCAGACTTGCGAGCCCCTTGGCCGTGTCCTCCACCATTTCTTGTGGGGGAAGAAGCGCATCTTCGAACCAGATATCTTGGCTCATTTTCCATTACCTCCAGTCGCCCACCAGGATAAAGGGCGCCCAATAGTATGGGTCCGACGGGTCCATGCCCTCCATTGGAGGCAGCAGTTTGCCATCCCGCAGCGCCAGAGTCGCCTCCCGGAGAGCGGTCGCCTCATCGGTCCGCTTGTCCCCGTTCTCGTCCCACAACCGGCGATAGAAATCCACCATGAGCGCGGCAGTGGTGCGGGCATCGACCGACCACAGCCCCACCAACAGTGAGGAAGCCCCGGCATAGAGCAAGGCCTGGCTCAGGCCGGCCATTTCGTCCCCGCCCAGCGAACCGCTCAGCCCGGTCTGGCACGCGCTCAACGTGACCAGGTCCGCCCGGAAGTGCAGTTCCATCCACTGGCGGGCGGTAAAGAGGCCATCGGCCAGCAGGACGCCGGATCGCAGCGGGTCGTTGGCATCAAAACCTCCGTGGCAAGAGAGGTGCACCAAGCGAAGAATCCGATCGTGCAGGGCGGCCTGTACATGTGCGGCGTCGGCTTCCTTACGCAGTAACGGCGATACGCGCAGTTGTTTGGCCACGGCCTGGGCCTCGCCCAGGAACGTGTAGCCCAGGACGATGGCTTCCCTGGCGAGGATGGGCTCCCGCTGCAAGAGCCGGGCCAGCACGGTGAGGGCAGGGACATAAGAGACGGTGAAACGATCCAAAAGCGTCTCCCCGGCCGGATTGAGATACAGCGCATGGATGGGCAGAAGATGGAACGGCCCCTCTGGTACAATGACGAGATGGGTAACGTCTTCCAGTAATGGCAGCACCCGGGCGAGGAGCCGCTGCCCAAGGTCACGCCAACGGTGGGTGAAGGGCCGTCCGGCGGCCCGGTGTGCCCGGCGATTCAGCACTTCGTCTGCGTAATTGGCCAGATAGGTGTAGCGCAGCTCATTCGCCGGAAGCGCCACGTCCACTGCTTCAGGCACGTCCATCCCGGCCTGCAGGACGAAGAGTAAAGTATGCTCGCCGGTAGTGAAGATGGAGAGAATCGCAGTGTCCGGCCCCAGGTCAACAGCCAGACGGGCCAGGTCTTCGTAGGCAGGGCTGTCGCCACGGCGCAGCGCCACGTAGTCGCTGGCCTCAGGGCGGTGTCCTTCTTCCATCTCCTCCCAGAGGGATACCAACTGCGCCACCAGAGCCTGGCGCTGGGGCAGTGTGCTATCTCCAGCGGCGTCCGATCCGTGGCGCGCCAGGTCCGCCGCGTCCAGGTCAACCAGCGCGGCTACCAGGGTCTGCTCGCGCTCCGCCAGGTCGCCGGGTATCGTCGCGGGGGTGGGGATCTGCCTCCGGCCAAGCAGGGTTGTCAGCAGGCGGGACTTGCTCCCTTCGGCGATGGCGAGGGCCTGGGCAGGGCGGCCGGCCTGGTGGTGGACCTCGACTGTGCGGGCGGTGAGGCCGGCCCAGCGGCCTTGCTGTCCCAACTGGTAGGCCACCGGAGAAAGCAGGAAGGCGCGATCCAGGACGGTCAGGGCTCGTTCGTAGGTGCAGATTGTTTCCTCCAGGTCGGCCAACTGGCCGGTGCGGACGTAGCGGTCGTTCAGCCCGGTGCCCAGGTTGGTAAGGAGAGAAGGCAGGTCGGGCGAGTCTGGGGGGGTGCGCTGCACCGCCTGCTGATAGACGCGGATGGCTTCCTCCAGGTCGGCCAACTCCCCCGTGCGGGCGTAGCGGGCGCGCAAGCCCAGGCCCAGGTTATTGAGGTGACCAGGCAACTCTGGCGAGTCTGGGGGTGTGCGCTGCATCGCCTGCTGAGAGACGCGGATGGCTTCCTCCAGGTCGGCCCGCTGGCCGCTGCGGGCGTAGCGGTCGCGCAGCCCGGTGCCCAGGTTGGTGAGGCGAGAAGGCAGGTAGGGCGAGTCTGGGGGGGTGCGCTGCACCGCCTGCTGATAGACGCGGATGGCTTCCTCCAGATCGGCCAACTGCCCGCTGCGGGCGTAGCGGTCGCGCAGCCCGGTGCCCAGGTTATTGAGGTGACCAGGCAACTCTGGCGAGTCTGGGGGTGTGCGCTGCACCGCCTGACGATAGATCGCGATGGCGCTCTCCAGGTCCGTCATCACCCCCGTGCGGGCATAGCGATCGCTCAGCCCGTTGCCCAGGTTATTGAGGTACATTGGCAGATCGGGCGAGTCAGGCGGCGTGCGCTGCACTGTCTGTTGATAGGCGGTGATGGCTTCTTCGAGGTCGTCCAGGCGCCCCGTGCGGGCGTAGCGGTCGCGCAGACCGATGCCCAGGTTGTTGAGGTGACGAGACAACTCTGGCGAGTCGGGCGGCGTGCGCTGCACCGCCTGACGATAGACCGCGATAGCGTTCTCCAGGTCCGTCATCACCCCCGTGCGGGCGTAGCGGTCGCTCAGCCCGTTGCCCAGGTTATTGAGATGACGAGGCAACTCTGGCGAGTCGGGCGGCGTGCGCTGCACCGCTTGCTGGTAGATGGTGATGGCTTCTTCGAGGTCCTCCAACTGCCCCGTGCGGGCGTAGCGGTCGCTCAGACCGTTGCCCAGGTTATTGAGGAACGTAGGCAGGTGGGGCGAGTCAGGCAGTGTGCACTGCACCACCTGTCGCCAGACGGCGATAGCTTCTTCGAGGTCCTCCAGGCGCCCCATGCGGGCATAGCGCGCCCGCAGATCATTGCCCAGGTTGTTGAGGATAGAAGGCAGGCCGGGCGAGTCTGGGGGTGTGCGCTGCACCGCCTGACGATAGATCGCGATGGCGCTCTCCAGGTCCGTCATCACCCCCGTGCGGGCATAGCGGTCGCTCAGCCCGGTGCCCAGGTTGCTAAGGTGACCGGGCAGTTCCGGCGAGTCGGGGGGCGTGCGCTGCACTGCCTGTTGATAGGCGGCGATGGCTTCTTCGAGGTCGTCCAGGCGCCCCGTGCGGGCGTAGCGGTCGCGCAGCCCGTTGCCCAGGTTGTTGAGATACATCGGCAGATCGGGCGAGTCAGGCGGTGTGCGCTGCACCGCCTGTTGATAGACCGCGATGGTTTGCTCCAGGTCTTCCCACTGCCCCGTGTGGGCGTAGCGGGTGTGCAGGCCGAGGCCCAGGCTGTTGAGATGACCAAGCAACTCTGGCGAGTCGGGTGGCGTACGCTGCACCGCTTGCTGGTAGGCGGTGATGGCTTGCTCTAGGTCCTCCAACCGTCCCGCGCGGACGTAGCGGGCGCGCAGGTCACGGCCCAGGCTGTTGAGGATAGAAGGCAGGTCGGGGGAGTCGGGCGGCGTGCGCTGCACCGCCTGTTGATGGACCGCGATGGCTTGCTCCAGGTCCTCCAACTGCCCCGTGCGGGTGTAGCGGGCGCGCAGCCCAGTGCCCAGGTTGTTGAGGTACGTCGGTAAGTCGGGCGAGTCAGGCCGCGTGCGTTGCACCGCCTGTTGATAGACTGCGATGGCTTGCTCCAGGTCCTCCAACTGCTCCGTGTGGGCGTAGCGGGCGCGCAAACCGTTGCCTAGGTTATTGAGGATAGAATGCAGGTCGGGCGAGTCGGGCGGTGTACGCTGCACTGCCTGACGATAGACCGCGATGGCTTGCTCCAGATCCTCCAACCGCTCCGTGCGGGCGTAGCGGTCGCTCAGCCCGGTGCCCAGGTTGTTGAGGTGGCGAGGCAACTCCGGCGAGTCGGAAGGTGTGCGCTGCACCGCCTGTTGATAGACCGCAATGGCTTGCTCCAGGTCGTCCAACTGCCCCGTATAGGTGTAGCGGTCGCGCAGCCTGTTGCCCAGGTTGTTGAGGATAGAAGGCAGGTCGGGTGAGTCGGGCGGTGTACACTGTACCGCCTGTTGAGAGACAGCGATGGCTTCTTCGAGGTCTTCCAACCGCCCGGTGCGGGCGTAACGGTCGCGCAAACCATTGCCCAGGTTGTTGAGGTAGGCAGGCAGATAGGGGGAGTTAGGCGGTATGCGCTGTACCGCTTGTCGCCAGGCAGTGATAGCTTCTTCGAGGTCCTCCAAGTGCCCCGTGTGGGCGTAGCGATCGTGCAGACCGGTGCCCAGGTTGTTGAGACAGGCGGGCAGATCGGGCGAGTCTGGGGGCGTGCGCCGTACTGCCTGTTGAGAGACGGCGATGGCTTCTTCGAGGTCCTCCAGGCGCCCCGTGCAGGCATAACGGGCGCGTAGACCGATGCCCAGGTTGTTGAGGTACATCGACAGGTCGAGTGAGTCGGGCGGTGTGCGCTGCACCGCTTGCTGGTAGACAGTGATAGCTTGCTCCAGGTCCTCCAACTGCCCCGTGTGGGTGTAGTGAGCGTGCAGACCGTTGCCCAGGCTGTTGAGACGAGAAGGCAGGTCGGGGGAGTCGGGTGACGTGCGCTGCACTGCCTCCTGTTGGCAACGGAGGGCTTGGTCCAGGTCTTTTGGGCGGCCGCTTGCCCAGTAGCGACGCAGAAAGACCCCGCCGCTATTGTTGAGGGCGGCCAATTGAAAGTGCTCCGAGGCGGCCGTGAAGGCGGCGTGCCCCAGAATGCGTTCCCAGGCAGCCGCCGCCTCGTCGAGGGCGGCCCGATCGTTGGCGCGGAGATAGCGTCCTTCGGCTTCTTGTGCCCGGCGGAGGTCGGCCTCGAACTCGGGAGGGATCGAAATTCGTCTGGGGTCAGGCCGGTCAGGTTTCTTACCGAACAGACGACGGGAAAAGCTCATGGCTCAACCTCCCGAAAAATGCGTACGGCGTGTCTGCGATGAGTCAGACTTCGGCAGTCAAGGTCTGCCCACAGTCAGAACAGGTCGGGTTGGCCTCTTGCACGAAGGAATGTGTCATTGTTCACTCCCTTTCGAGCGCGCTGTGTGCCGCCCCAGGCTCTCCTCAATCAGCGCCGTTTCCTCCGCCGTGAGGTCGAATAGCCGGTATACGCGCTCGTTCAGTTCCTGCTCCAGGGCGGCGGCCTCTGGCCCCTCGCCGCGCAGCGCTAGCAGCCGGCGCACCAGGCGCTCGAGGGCTCGCCGTTCTGTAGTTTGAGCGGAGGGGATGGGTAACTGGGACACATATTGAGCGATGAATCTTACGAAGTCATTTTGGATGGTTGAACTGATCTGGCGATAGAAGAACTCAATCGCACGGGAATTGGACACTGCAAGGAGTAGCAAGTTATCAGTCGGCAGAATGTACAGTGTGTTCCCGCCGTAATGCCCGACCACGTCATAGGCAAACTCGCAACGCCGAGCAATGTCCGGCCACACGATCTTCGGTTTCTCAAACTCCGGGTAAATGCCCATCTGCGGTTGCTGCAACTCATACCAGGCGTGGTTGGCGCTGGTGGCCCGCCGCTCCAACTGCTCCCGAAAAGGCTCCAGGTAAGTGCGAATGGCTGGATAGCACTCGATGTCCACGCCATGGTAGGTGAAGATGACGTACAGCCCGGCCCAATCCACCCGCCAGCGCTTCACGTCCCGCCCGCGCAGCCACGGCTTGATGATCTCCGCGCTGCGCGGGTCTTCCTCAATCAGCCGCTGGCGGGTCGCCTCGTCAATCACGAAGCCATCGTTGAGGCCGGTCACGACACCCCGGTAGAACCGCCCCTCGACCACCTCGGCCAGGGGCCGCCCGGCCGCGCGCAGTTTCTCGACCAGGCGCACCACGTCGCCGCGCTCCAGCGTCCAGCCCTCGGTGCGCAGGGCAACCTGGGGCAGCGTCCAGGCCCGGCGGGACACCTCTTCCTCCAGCCGCTCCACCGCTCCCATGTCGCTCACCGTCAGCAGAGACGGGGCGTGGCCGGCCGGCGGTTGGCCCTTGCGGGCGATCACCAGGGAGGGGTAGGTCGTCGCGGCGAAGACCGGCAGGTCGCCAAAGTCCACCACGGCCTCCAGCGTCGTCTGCTCAACCAGCAGGCGGCGCAGCCCCCCGCCGTAGCGGGCGCGCATGAACTTGTTGGACGAGATGTAGGCCAGCACGCCGCCGGGGCGCAGGAGATCCAGGCCACGGGCGTAAAAGTAGACGTACAGGTCGGCCCGCCCGTCGTAGACCTCAGGGTAGGCCTGGCGGAACTCGGCTTTCTGCTCCTTGATCAGTTCCATGCGCACGTAGGGCGGGTTGGCCAGGACGATGTCGAAGCCGCCGCCCTCACCCCTACCCTCTCCCTGGGAGGGAGAGGCGAAAGAGGCACCCTCACCCCGGCCCTCTCCCTGGGAGGGAGAGGGGGAAGAGGCGAAGACCTCGAAAAAGTGCAGGCGGTAGAGGAAGAAGGGCAGCGGCTCACCGCGCCGCACTCGCTCTGCCAGGTCCGCCAGGCGCGCCTTGCGCCCCGCCAGCCGCTCCAATTCGTCTTTCTCGCGCCGCAGCCCCTGCCAGTTGACCTGGCTGCCCTTCGCCACCAACTGCTGCACCCGCGCGTCTACGTTGGCCAGTTTCTCCTCCAGCGCCGCCAGCACCACTGCCCGCTCCTGCCCCTCGATCTGCGCCCGCAGGTCGTCCCGCTCCCATTTCTCCTCGGCGGCAAAGTAGCGCTCCTTGAGCGCCGCCAGGCCGGCCCGCGCCTGGTCGGCCGCCCCCATCCCCAGCCCCAGTTGCACCGGCCGGCCGGGGACGCCAGGGAGCGCGCCCTGGAACGGCTCGACCGGGAAGCCCCCACTCGCCGTGGGCAGTGCGGGCAGGATCGGTTCCCCGTCCAGCGTCTCCCGCAGGCTGTCGCCCACCATCAGTTTGTAGTCCAGGTTGGGCAGCGACTCTGCCTGCGCGCGGTCCACGTCCACCACCAGCGAAAGCCACAGCCGCAGCCGGGCAATCTCGACCGCTTCCGGCTTGACGTCCACCCCGTAGAGGCTGTGGGCGATAAAGTCCCGCTTCCAGCGGGCGACCAGCGACGAGCCGCGCGGCACGACGACGCCGCGCGCGGCAAAGCAGGCCCGCCGCAGCGCCACCAGTTCGTGCAGCATGCCCACCAGGAACGCGCCCGACCCGACCGCCGGATCTAATGCGCGCACGCGCTCCAGGGCGCGCTCGATCTTGTCGGCCTCGGCGACAGAGAGCACGGGGGCAGGGGAGCAGGGGGGCGGGGGAGCGGAGGAGGTGAAGGCGGGGTCGGCGAAGGCCAGGGAGAGCCGGTCGGCGGGCAGGGCGGTCTGCTCCTCCAGGTAGAGCCACAGGGCGCGGCGGGCCAGGTAGTGGACGATGGAGCGGGGGGTGTAAAAGGTGCCCGTCTGCCCGCGCTCCGCTTCCTCCAGCAGGTTCTCGAACACCTTGCCCAAGAGTTCCGGGTCGAGCGCCACCTCCTGCTCCAGCGGCGTGTCCTCGGCCACGGTAAAGTTGTAGCCGTTGAAAAAGCCCAACAACCCCTGCGGGTCGTGCGGGTCGAACAGGTCGTCCGGCAGGAAGGCCTGTTCGTCAGTGTCCGGGTCCACCGGCTCGAACAAGCGGCCGTTGAGGTAGGGGACGTCGCCCCAGGGGGACAAGTCGTTCAGGCGGTGGCGGTTGAGCGTGTCGAAGAACAGGGGGCGCAGCAGGTCGCGCCAGGCGTTGCCCGGCGGGTCGGCCTCGGCCAGGTGGCGGGCCTGGTGGGTGAGGAAATGGGGATCACCGGCCAGCCAGCCCTTGCGCTGGAGGAAATAGAGGAAGAGCAGCCGGTTGAGCAGGCGCTGGGTGAAGGCGCGCGCCCCCTCGGGTGTGGCCAGTCGCCGGTGGCCGCGGTTGGCCTCCTGCACTCGCGCCACGGTGCGGTGGAACAGGCCGGCGTAGGCGCGGTAGAAGCGATCGGTCAGCCGCTCGACGTCAAAGGCCTGCGCCTGGCGCAGGTAGAGCGCGTCGGGGTCGTCCGCCAGGCCATCGGCGGCGATCCCCTCCAGCACGTCCAGGTCGTGGCGGGTAGGGTGGGCGGGGTCGAGCACCAGTTTGCGGATGCCCACCCGCCCGTCGCCCAGCCGCCGGGGGTGGACGAAAACGGCACGGGTGTAGGGCGGCATGCCGGGGACGGCGACGAAAAGGTAATGGCCGGGGCGGGCCAGCAGGTCGCGCGCCAGGAGGCGCAGTTCCGCCATGCGCACGCCGTCTAACTCGAATAGCAGGACCTGCAGGCCGGGCGGGCCGGGATGGTCGGCCAGGAGGAAGCAGCGCTGAATGCCGGCCCGCTCGGGGAACTCGAGGTCCGCCGGATCGAGATGCACGAGTTCCGGCTCGACCCGATAGGCCAGTCTGCGAAAGAGCGCCAGGAGGCAGTCAGGATCGCGCGCTAAACGCAGGTCTTCCAGGGCCAGGTGGCGAGAATGGGCCATGTTCTCCTCTTGCGCTGGATGCCGGGTGTGTCAATCGGCCGCACCTTGCGGTGGTTCCGTCGAATACTCAGGAGCAGAGGCTCTCGTATGTCAGTATACTCCTATCTCTATCCTATGCAAGTCCTTTAGCAAGTCGGTTGTCGAACAAGTTCCCTGCCGGTGACTTCCACATGTTGACCATTCTGCAATATCACACATCCAGTTCGAGTGCGCCAACTGCGAGCAGGGGACGGTGACGTGCTTGGGTTGAGACACCAGCGCCAACCTGATTGACTTTTACGCAAGGTCGCGCTATACTGGTATCACACTGCAATAATAATCTTGTGACTCCAGCCAGTTCCAGATGACGGCCAAGGTGGTGGAACTGCCCTGAACGCTGTGCAGTAGACTGCTCATGGATGACGAGGACAGCATGAATGATGATTACTCCACAGGCAATTTGCTTTTTGAAGTCTGGACACCGCTTGGTTTCTGTGTGCGTGTAACCTGTTCTTATTGGGAACTGATTACTACCATCAAGCACCCAGTGATGGCAGCACGTGAGTGGGATGTAAAAGAAACGCTGAAGAATCCAGACGAGATTCGTCTGAGTCGGAGTGATCCTGCTGTGTATCTGTTCTACAAGTTGGAACGCGTGGGACGGTGGATCTGTGCAGTGGCAAAGCGGCTCAATGAAGAAGGATTCTTGATTACATCCTATCCGACCGGCACTATCAAGGAAGGAGTACGAGTATGGCCCAAGTAAAAGTATTCTACGACCAGGTAGGCAATACGCTCACCGTCTGGTTTAGCGACCCGAAGGATGAATATATCTGTGAAGAGACAGGTGACGAGGTTGTTTTGATGAAAGACAAGTCAGGGCGCGTTATCGGCTTTGAAAAACTCAACTTCCTGGTTCCGAAGCCAGAGCAGTTGCGGGTTGCTTTTGAGGCGGTAACAGTTTGACCAAACACCGCTTGGTTATGGTTGGCGGGGCAGGCGGGAGTTGGTTGTTATGTAGTGACAACGCAAAGATAGGGAGGCATTATGCGTCCAGGGTCATTGTATCCAAACTCGTCCGTTCAAGAGGAGATTGCCATTCAGTCTCCCCCTGCTGTTGTTGCTCAGGCTTGTGTCGAGGTCCTTGGTAAGCTAGTAGAAATCACTACCGTTGAACGCACGACTGGTAGAATAGAAGGCAGATGGGCATCCGCCTGGGCTTGGCTTAATAGAATTAGAGGCGCTATAGAAGTCAGGATTTCCTCGGCTGGCGACGTAACTCACCTATCCATTGTTGCCGAACAGGCTGAGAACGCTTTCACGAATGGGCACGGGGCCCAAGATATGGTAGCTAAGTTCGTGCGCGGTGTGCAACAGCATCCGAAGATCGCGGGTAAGACAAGCCTGGGGTGGTAATTACTGAGCTATTCACAGTCCGATTCTTGGAATGCGCCTGGTTGAGCAGCTTAAGAACAAGTAGGTACCAATGACCTGCAAATACTTGACGAAGACCATGAAAGTACTGTCGGAGATGGGTGGTGTTCCCCCTCGAATGATTGAAGAGCCAGCCTGTGCATTAGGTCGTCAGCCAGCGAAAAGGGGGTGGGTCACTTACTGTAAAGAGATACCTGAGCAAGGACCTTGTTGGTGGTGGGTCAGTGAACAGAGCGAGGTTCCAGACCCTGCGTTTCAGGGTCGGATTCAGGGGTAAAGAGTCATCGCATTGGTTGTGGTCGGCAGGGTAGTTACCTGCCCTGTCGTCACGTTCGGGTCTTTGCGTCAGTGCTTCTGCCAGCCTGTTCCATAGTGCAGCATGTTGTCCCTTCCTTCCGCAGACCGCGCAGTGTCGCGCTGACCCTGTTGAACAATAACCCCACCCGCCAGAAGGCGACTGCGGCCATGCCGTGCGCCAGCACGGCGAACAGGGGCGGCGCCTGGCGGGTGTAATAGGTCCAGCACAGCCGCGTGGTGCCCCAGCGCTCCAGAAAATACCCCAGGCCCGCGCCGGCGACGAACGTCAGCAGCGCCAGGCGGTGGCCGGTTGGTGTCAGCGTCCACAGCGCGCACAGGACCAGCGCCATCAGCGTGAGCGACTTGCCTACCGTCGGCCAGGCGAAAGTCAGCATCAGTGCGTAGAACGCCGGAAAGAGCACCCGGTAACCTGATTGACTTTTACGCACGGTTGCGCTATACTGGCATCACACTGCAATAATAATCTCGTGACTCCAGCCAGTGCCCGATGACAGCCAAGGTGGCGTGCCCACCGATTCCCCCCTGCGCCACCTGATCCTGCTGGTGCAGGCCACCGGCGCCGGCGGCCAGGCGCTGCCGCAAATCGAAGGCCCCAGGCTGCCCGATTGGTGCGGCCGACAGGCCGGGTTGCCCGGCAAGGCGTATGCCAGGGTGTTGGCGGAACTGTGGACCGAAATCTCGCCCTCGAAAGGAGCCACGAGATGAACAGGCAAGTGTTTCACTGCATAGCGGCGGCCCTGCCCGGCCTGGGGCTGGCAGGGTCGCTGTTCTGGCTGGGCACGCTGCCCCCGGCGCGGGCCGGCTCGGACGTCCACTGTGTGAACGGGAGCGGAACGGGGTGTGACGCCATCTGCGGCGGAGGGTGCTATGCTTCCGTGCAGGCCGCGGTGAATGGCGCCCTCCCTGGCGACCAGATTCGTATCGCTGCCGGCACCTACACTACCCCTGCCGGCACGGTGGCCGTCATCACCAAGGAACTGGTGGTGCGCGGAGGTTATGGTCAGTCCTGCGGCGACGGCGACTTTGACCCGGACCTGCATCAGACGGTGCTGGACGCTCAGTGGGGCGGTTCGGTGATCAGCATCACCGACGCCGGCGACGTGTCCCTCCTGCACCTGACCCTCACCCACGGCGACGGCAGCGGCAACTGCAACAACTGGGGCTGCGGCGGAGGCATCTACGCCACGGGCACCAGCCTTCACGTCGGCCACTGCATCGTCGCGGACAATGTGGCGAGCAAAAACAATGGGATGGGATTGGGCGGTGGCATCTATGCCTATGCCCCAAATCGCAACGTCGAAATCTGGGCAAGCCGGGTCATCAGCAACACAGGCAATACCTCACCCTCCTCCGTCTATTATTCCTACGGCGGCGGTATTTTTCTGCGCTACGGCACAGCCATGTTACGGGAAAACGAGGTCCTGGCTAACGTGGGCAGCTCGGCCGGTACCGGCGGGATGGGGGGCGGCATCTATCTCTATAACGTGACGCAGGCCGATGTGTTGACCAACACCATTCGAGGAAACGTGGCGACCGCTCATAACTCCTCCGGCGACGGTGGCGGGATCTACATCTTTGGCTTCAAAGCCTACCTGGCCGGCAACCGCATCGAGAACAACTGGACGGCACCCAATTGGGCTGGATACGGGGGTGGCGTCTTCGTTTCGAACCAGACCGAGGCCCACCTGACGCGCAATACCATCATCAACAACGCGACGGCTCCCTCGAACACTGGATTTCTTGCGCCTGGCGGTGGCGTGTTCATCGCCAGCAGCGAGCCGGTCACGCTGAGCAACAACCTCATCGCCCGCAACTCTGCCAGCGACGGTGCCGGCGGTGGGGTGTACGTGGACCACGATGCCCCTGCCGGCCCGGTTCTTCTGGTCAACAACACCATCGCCGACAACGGGGGCAGTGGCGTCGTCGTCTGGCGTTACGCCGCCCTGGTGTTGACCAACAACCTCATCGCCGGCCACACGGTGGGCGTCGCCAATACCGCCCCCGCCAGCAGTACTGTCACTGCCGACACCAACCTCTTCTGGAACACCTCCGACCCCATCGTCGGCAGCAATCCCATCCAGCAGGACCCGCTGCTGACGGCGGATTATCACTTGCAGCCCGGTTCGCCAGCCGTAGACGCCGGACTGACCATCCCCTGGCTGACGGTGGATCTGGACGGCAATGCCCGTCCGCAGGGCCCCAAGTACGACATCGGCGCCTGCGAGGGAGTGAGGCGGGAGGTATTCCTGCCGCTGGTGTTGAAGCAAGAAGGGATCACGTAAAGATGAACCCGAAAAGGCTGCCTCTCCTTATCCTGGCAACTCTGATCGGTATCCTGCCGGCCTGTGGCACCCCGCCCCGCACCACCGGCGACGAAACGCCATCGGCCGACGCCCGGACCGCCGTCCAACCGACGGAGGGACGCCCGACGCCCCAGCGCCCGGCTTCGGCGGTCCCGCCGGCTCAAACGCCGGCCCCGGGCCCGCTGCCGACGCCGGCCGGGCAGGCTTATTACGTGGCGGCGAATGAGCCCCACGCCAGCGATGCCAACAACGGCCGGTTTCCCACCTACCGGGATGGGTCGGATGGCCCGTGGCTGACCATCCGGCACGCCGCCGCCACCATG